>Ga0307515_10003369_pt1 | contig 33713 bp, 21 predicted proteins | sample 17_EM_MG_FD_194513 | JGI IMG/M metagenome (GOLD analysis project Ga0307515, IMG submission 194513) | Populus trichocarpa ectomycorrhiza microbial communities from riparian zone in the Pacific Northwest, United States - 17_EM | ecosystem: Host-associated > Plants > Roots > Unclassified | place...
TCACCGGGCCCTGGCTCGGCGGGAACGCCGCGGCGAACCGCGCTGCGCCGATCCCCACGATCTCGTCGGGGTTGAGGTCGGACTTGACCGGCTTCTTGTACCTCTCCTTGATCAGCCGGCCGACCGCCGGGATCTTGCTCGAGCCGCCGACCAGCACGAACGCATCGACCTCGTCGAGCTTGAGCCCGTGCGTCTTCTCCGCGCTCGCCAGCGCGACGTCGATCTGCGCCAGCGTCTTGTCGAGGATCGGCTGGCACATCGCGGCGAAGTCATCCGGCGAGATCGTGTAGTTGATCTCGTCGATCCCGGGCGCCGGCGCCTCGACCACGAACTCCTGCGCGTAGCCCTGGTTGCACAGGTTGATCTTCACCTGCTCGGCGGCGAGCCGCAGCTTGCCGGCAAGCCGGGCGTCGCCGGAGAAGTCGCGGCCGTGCTGCTCGCGCATCCTGCGCAGCGCCCAGTCGACGATCTGCTTGTCGATGTCGCCACCGCCCAGGTGGTGATCGCCGCCGGTGCCGAGCACCGTCGCCGTGCGCTCGTCCTTGATCCGGACGACCGAGACGTCGAACGTGCCGCCGCCGAGGTCGTAGACCACGAAGGTCTGCGGCTCGCCCTTCTCGAAGCCGTAGGCGACCGCCGCGGCCGTCGGCTCGTTGATCAGCGCCACCGGGTTGAGCCGCGCGATCTTGGCTGCCTCCATCGTCGCGTTCTTCTGCGGCTCGCCGAAGTACGCCGGCACGGTGATCACCGCGTCGTGCACCGGCTCGCCGATCAACTTCTCGGCGCACGCCTTGAGCTCCTTGAGGATGCAGGCGGACACGAACTCGGGGTGAAACTCCTGGCCCGCGGCGTGGGCCATCGCCTTGCCGCCGAGCGGGTCACGCGCCCCCATGATCCGCTTGACCTCGATGATCACCGTGTTTGGCTCGCGCGCGAGCTTGTCCTTCGCGGCCCTGCCGACGCTGATCTGGTTGTTCTTGCCGATGTGCACCACGGACGGCGTGGTCGGCTCGTTCTGGCGGTTCGGGATGACCTTGATGTCGCTCTTGGCGTAGCTGTACGCGGCCACCACCGAGTACGTGGTGCCGAGATCGATGCCGATCACTCTGTGATAGTCAGCCATGTGTCCTCCGGTTCACGACGCCGCCTCTGGGGTCCCGAGCCGCGGCGGCATCGCGGGCACGTCGGCCGGGTCGAGGGAAAATCGCGCGAGCTCGCGGGCGAGCGCCGGATCGAGGCCGGCGGGCAGCCACAGCCACAGCGCGTCGGGGTGAACCAGGCGCGCGTTGGGGCCGAGCTCCTCGGCGAGCCACGCGGTGACCAGCGCCATCGCGCCGGCGGCACCGAGCGCGCGGTCGCGCGGCCCGGCTTGGACCGTGAGCAGCGTGCTCTGCGGGTGCTCGCGATCGTAGGTCGCGCGGGCGTCGCGGTCGCCGATCAGCGTCGAGAGCTCCTGGATCGCCATGATCCGGGCCTCGACCTCGGCGGCGACGGCCGGCCCTTCCGTGCGGCGCTGGCTCATCAGCTTGCCGCGGCGGTCGTCCGCCGCCTTCTCGATGTCCTCGAGGCTGGCCAGCGGCGACACGCCGAGCTCGGCGTACGGATTGTGGACGTCGATCTGGATCCGGGACTTGGGACGCGGACGCGAGCTCACGACGCGGCCTCCTCGAGCGCCGCGACGTCGCGCTCGAGCGTGGCGTGGAGCGCGAGCAGCCGCCGGTGGCCGAGCGCGCGCGCGTGCTCGAGGCACGACTCGGCCCAGCGCAGGGCCTCGAACAGCAGCGGCAGCGCGCCGCGGCGATCGCCGGCCTCATCGCAGCGGTAGCCCTCGGCTGCGGCGCAGCACGCCCGGGCATAGACCAGCTCGACCTCCTGCTCGGGATCGTCCGCGGTGGCGGCCTCGAGCACGGCGCGCGCGCGGTCGAGCTCGCGCGTGCGGATCAGCTCGGTCGCCGCGGCGATCTGCCGGCGCAGCCGCAGTCTGGGGTAGCGCGCCACGAACTCGTGCGCGACCGGATCGGCGAGCGCATCGAGCTCGCCGATCGCGCGATCCGCGGCCTCGTAGCGCTCGAGCTGGAGCAGCACGATCGCGCGCTGGCGGAGGATTCGCGCGTGCTGGCCGCTCGCGCCACCGGCCTCGTCGAGCACGATCAGCGCACCTTCGAGATCGCCGGCGGCGACCTGCGCGTCGGCGCGCTCGAGCACGGCGACCGCAGCGAGCTGCTGCGCGAGGTCGTCGAGCTTCCGAACCAGCGCCGCCGCGGCGCGCTCGCCCGCCGGGGACAGCCGCCGGCCGAGCTCGACGAGCGCGCGGATCCGCGCGACCGGTTCGGGCGCGGCGAGCGCGGCCGCGAGCTCGCCCCGCCAGCTGGCCTCGATCGCGATCTCGGGGGCCACGAGCGGCGGCGCCGAGGTGCCGATCGCGGCGATGGCCGCGGCGAACTGGACGCGCGCGAGCTCGAGCACGTAGGGCGCCGGCGCGGCCGCGGCCGCCATCCGCTCGACGACGATCGCCTGGGCGTCGCCGTAGCGCCGATCCCTGCACGCGGCGTCGATGTCCTGCCGCGCGGCGGCGAGCACAGCGTGCTCGACGTCGGCGGCGAGCGGCCGGAGCACCGCCAGGTAGAGCCCCCGCGTGCACGCCTCGAGCGCGGCGGCGAACGCGGCGCGGGCCTCGGCCCGGCGATCGGCCGCCAGCAGGCACAGGCCGCGGACGTACTCGAGGCCGACGCCGCCGGTCGCCACGGCCTCGAGCACCGTCAGCGGCGCGGTCCGCGCGCCGGCGATGTAGCTCGCGACGGCGCACTTGTCCCTGGCCGCGAGCTCCTCGAGCCCGAGCAGCTCGAGCGCCAGCTCGCGCGCATGCAGCTGGCTCGCCGACGCCAGGCACCGGGCGGTCGCCCGATCGGCCCAGGCGTGGGCCTCGCGCCACCGCCCGGCGAGCGCGAGCTCGTGGCAGAGCTCGACGTAGAGTGGGATCGAGGTCGGCTGGTCCTCGAGCGCGGCCTCGTGCGCGGTGACGTCGCGGGCCTCGTCGGCCTGGGCGGCGGCCGCCTGCGGGGCGGCGTGCGCGCGGCTGCGGGCCTTGCTGCGGCCCTCCTTGCGGGCCTTCTCGATCTGGCCCTGGAGCTTGCCGAGGCTGTCGAGCAGCGGGTGGTCCCCCTTGGCCAGCCGGTGGAACGCCGCGACCGCCCGGCGCGCGTCGTCGAAGAAACTGCCGCGCGCGAGCACGAACGCGGCAATGTACTCGGTGTACGGGCTGTCCGGATCGTCCTTGCGCGCGGCGTCGAGCTCGTCGGCGAGTTGCTCGCACTCCGCCGGCTCGGCGTCGTCCAGCCGGCGGGATACCCGCTGGACGCGCAGCCGCCCGGCGAGCGCGCCGGCGAACCGCCGCAGCTGCCGGGGGTCGAACGCGCGCTCGCGATCCTCGGGCGCAATCCGCAACACGCTCAGCATCCGGCCGCGGAGCCGCGGCAGGGCGCTCGGCGCGCGATGTGCGCTCGGTGCGGCGTCCTTGATCAGGCGCGCGAGCGCGTCCTCGTCGAACAGCGGCGCGACGGCGCGCACGGTCTCGATGACCTCGTCGACCAGCCCGCGGCGCGCCGGATCCGGCGACCACGCGAGGCACAAGAGCGCGATCTCGGCGTAGAGCTCGATCGCGTGGCGTTGCACGATCTGCGCCGCGGCGTCGAGCTCGGCCGGCCGGTAGCGCTGCGGCGCGCCTTCGCCGAGTGCGCGGAACCGCTTCGCCAGGCAGTCGGCGAGCCGGCGACCCTCATCGGGGACGAGCACGGCGAGCGACTGCACGAGCTGTGCGAGGCCCTCGGCGCGCTCGGTCGCCTGATCCGGGCTCGCGGGCGCCAGCAGCAGCCGATCGCGCGTCATGCCCAGCGCGATCAGCTCGAAGCCGAGCGAGGCCCGGCCGTGGTGCAGCCACTGGCGCAGCTGCTCGGGATCGCGGTCGATGGCGTCCTGGTTGACCGCGAGCTCGAGGTCGCCGTCCTCCTCTCGCTCGGCGACGAACACTCCGGCGCGTGCGGCGCCAGGCGTCAGCCGGGCGGCGAGCGCGAACATGCGGTGCGGCGCGGCGTAGCGCGCGGCGCTCGCCGGATCGAGCCGGCCGAGCAGCGCGAGCCGGTAGTGCAGCCGATCGAGCGCGGCCCACGCGTCGAACGCTGCGTCGTGCTCGCCGGACAGCGTGAACAGCGCCGCGAGGTTCTGCTGGTGGACCGGCTCGTGCGGCTCGAGATCGAGGCACGCCTGGACGATGCGCAGCGCCGGCGCCAGCCGCGTCGCGCCGGCCTCGGTGACCGCGAGCTGGGTCAGCGCCGCCACCAGCGCACGCCGCATCGCCGGGCGATCGCCGTGGCGGCCCGCCAGCTGGTGCAGCGCGGTGCACGCCGCGGTCGGATCGCCGGCGGCGAGCCGAGACGCGAGCAGCGCGATCGCGAGCGCCTCGGCGCGCGAGCCGCCGGCCTGAGCCTCGGCGATCCGCGCGAGCTCGTCGGCGCCGGTCGCCGGGCTGGCCCACGCCACCACGCTGCGCACGACGGCGTCGGCGCGCCCGCCGCGGGCGATCGCGCCGCGCTCGAGCTGCGCGGCAACCGCGCGATGATCGCCGGGGCGCAAGATCGCGAGCTTGGCGAGCAGGTCGGCCCACGCGGGTTCGAGCGCGGCGCCGCGCGGCAGCTCGACGAGCTTGTCGAGCCCGCCCTTGCGCTGGGTGGCGAGCTGGGCCTCGACGTGGAGGAACCGCGCGGCGGTGCAGCCCGGATCTATCTGGATCGCGCGATCGGCGATGTTGCGCGCGGTCGCCGGCTCGCCGCGGCGCAGGGTGACGAGCGCCTTGATCACGAGCACGTGCGGCAGGTCGGCGACCGCCTCGGGTAACGCCTCGAGGTCGGCGAGCGCGCCGGCGAGGTCGCCGAACCGCGCCTTCATCAGGATGCCGCGCACGCGGTGGACCGGATCGAGCGGCTCGAGCCCCACGGCGCCAGCCACGGCCGCGGCCGCGACCGCGTGGTCGTCGGTGAACCGCGCGCGCAGGCTCGCCAGCGCCGCTCGCTGGCGCCGCATCCGCGGCGTGTCGCCGCCGCCGAGCTCGCCGGTCAGCTCGCGCGTCGCGGCGCCCCAGTCGACGCGGTTCAGATCCACGCCGCGCTCCCCCGCGAAACGCGCGGTCCGGCGTCCGCCGTCCAGTGCACCGCGATGTGTGCCGACGGATCCTCTCGGTCGTCACAGTCCGGCATCGCCAGCACGATGTCGCCCTCGGCGAGCCGCCGCACCGCGCCGTCCGGACCGATCGCGTACAGGCCGCCGTCGGCGGTCCACGCCAGGAGGCTACCGTCGAGGCCCGCCGCGGTGCCTTCGATCCCGGCGCCGCCGCCGGGGATCCGGATCGGCGCGACGCGCGCCAGCTGGGCGTCGACCAGCCAGGCGGCACCGCCGTCGGCGACCACGCACGCGCGGTCGTGGCCGCGGAACGCCGCGACCGCGCGAACCCCACGCGCCTCGACGACGTCGGTGAGCCGCGCGCCGTCGACGACGCCGATGCCGCGCTCGCCGATCGCGATCAGCGTGGCCGCCCGCGCCCCCGGGCACAGCGCGAACGGCCGGCCCAGCGCGTCGGTGTCGAGCGCGACCAGCGCGCCGTCGCCGCGCAGCGGCCACGCAGTGACCGCCAGCCGTCCGTGAGCATCGATCATCACGAGCGATACACCTGCGACCCCGAGCTCGAGCACCGGCGCGCCGGCCGCGAGCTGCTCGCCGCGCAGCCGCGCGCCCGGCGGGACCAGCGTGAGGTTGCCGGCGGCGTCGCCCACGATCAAGCCGCGCTCGGTGACCGCCAACGCGATCGCCGGCTCGGCGACCCGCCGCGGCTCCCACGACCGGCCGCGGAGCTGCTGGATCGACTCGTCCCAGCACGCGACGGTCACAGTGCCCGACGGATCGACGATCGCCACCGCGAACGGCCCGGTCGGCGGCAGCGCCACCAGCGCGTCGCCGTCGCCTATCTCGAACCACTCGCCGGCCTCGGTCCCGATCACCGCGCCGTGCTTGGTGGGCAAGAGCGCGATCGGCAGCGCACACCGGCGCGGCGCGGCGTCCTCGTCGGCGGTGGCCTGCGCCCGGCGGCGGTCCCGCGGCCCGGCGTCCTCGTCGGCGCGCGCCGCGATGCCGCGGGAGGTGCGGTGGTCGTCGAGTACGGCCGCCAGGGCCGCCGCGCCGGCGGCGTTGACCGAGCGCCAGGCGCGCTCGAGCCGCTCGAGGTAGTCGAGCAGCAGCGGGCGATCCTGGCCGCCGTCGGCCAGCTCCTCGAGCCAGACCAGGACGTCGATCCAGGCCTCGCGCCCGCGCGCATGGTACTTCGTGCGATGCGCGCTCGGCGTCTCGAACCCGCACGCGACCTCGTCGCGCAACGCCTCGGGACAGCCGCGCCGCACGAGCAACTCGGCGAGCTCGACCACCGGCGCGAGCCCCAGGTCCGGCGTGAGCTTGGCGACCACGTCCTTGCGCCCGGCGCGCACCCGCACGATGCGCGCGAGCAGCCGCGGCAGGTGCGCGCCCTGGTGCGCGCAGCTGTACAGCAGCTGCTGGATCAGATCTTTGAGATCGGTCTGCCCGTTGACCTCGTGCGCGAGCCGGACGCCGAACAGGTCGCCGTACAGCTGATCGATCGCCGCAGGGTTGAAGGCCGACACGATCAGGTCGCGGTAGCGGCCGATCGCGTCGCCGGTGTCGACCATGTGGTCGGTCATGAACACGGCGGGCCTCCCAGCACGGCGAGCTTGCCGCCCTCGGCGAGCCGGCGGCGGATCGCCTCGATCGCGACGCCCTGGTTGTACTCGGGCGTCCGATGCTCGGGGTCGGACAGGTGGTGGACGCCGATCAGCCCGAGCTCGAAGTCGAAGCACGGGGATCCGGACGAGCCACCGTCGGTGTTGGTGGTGTAGCGGATCCGGGTCCGCGCGGCATTGACCCGCACCAGGCCCCGCGTGTCGAGGGTGAGCCGGAGCGGCGCGCGCCGCGGATGGTGCAGGATCGCCACCGGCATCCCGATGGTCAGCGCCGGCGCCTCGGGGATCTCGATCCAGCCGCGCTGCGGTCCGCCGGGCGCGACCGGCGCGTCACCGACCGGCTGGTCGAGCGCGATCACCGCATGATCGAGGTGATCGGGGCGCGCATCGCCGCCCGCCCGCTCCTGCGCGCTGGTCAGCGCCGGGCTCGAGTCGACGTGCCACGCCGCCCAGTCGCCGCGTGCCACGACCCGCGTCCCACCGGCCGCGCCCGCTTCGCCGCCCCGGTAGTCGAACCGGAACGCGAGCGCCGCCCCGCCGCATCGCGCCGCGATCGCCTCGCGCACCACGTGGTGGCAGGTCAGCACGGCCGCCGGCCCGACGAGGAACCCGGTGCCACGCGGCTCGCCGTCGACCTCGACCCGGCACACCCGGCAGCTCAGCCGGACCAGCCGCGCGCTCCATGCCGCGACGTCGAGCTCGGGCAGCTCGGCGCGGACCTGGCGCTGGAACCCGGCGAAGTCGTCGGCCGGCATGGCCGCGCGGACCACGCCGCCCTGCTGGAGCTCGGGCCCGGGCAGGAGGCCGTAGCGCACGAGCCGCTCGGACATCGCGTCCTCGATCCGGCCGCGCCACGCGTCGCTTAGCAGCGCCTGGGCGTAGGTGCGGTAGATCCGCTGGATCTCGTGCCTGGCCGGCCGGTCGGCCGCGATCTCGGCGATCAGGTACGCCTCGCGCCCCTCGTCGAGGAAGTGGTCGATCACGCCGTCGACGACCTCGGCGAACGGGCCGTCGGCGACGTGTTGAGCCCGCCGGAAGTCGAGGCGGTCCGACAGCATCCGGTCGAACGTCGCCCGGTGATACGCGCCCACGATCGCAGCGCGGAGCTCGGCGCGCTCGGCGCCGGTCACCGTCGCCCCCCCCGCGCGTCACCGGACCCCACCGCCCTCGCCGCGCTGCGACCTGATCGTGGCACCAGCATCCCCGCGAGCCGGTATTGCGAGTTTCGCGCCTGCGTGAAACCGCGCGGGCGGCGCACCGGCGCGCGCGGCGTGTCGGAAAAACCGGACAGCGTCGGCGCAGGTGTCAGATGCGCTGGACACTGACGCCGACACCGACGAGGACCGGCCTCCCACCCGCGACGACACGTGCTGTACAATGTGCGCCGTGGTGAACGCCGAGCCCGACGACGCGGCTCCGGTGCTGCGTCCGGGGCTGCGACTCGACAGCGTGATCGCCCGCGGCAGCTTCGGCGTGGTGTTTCGCGGTCGCCAGCTCGCGGTCGATCGCGACGTCGCGATCAAGGTGCTGCACGCCGGGTTCGCCCCCGACACCGAGCCCGAGCAGCTGTTCCGCGACGAGGTCCGGGCGATCGGTAACATCGATCACCGAAACGTCGTCCGGGTGTTCGACGCCGACGACACCACCGACGGCCGGACCTACTTCGTCATGGAGCTGCTCGACGGCCCGACGCTGCAGCAGCTCGCCGAGGCCGGGCCGCTGCCGGCGCCGCGCGCGGTCGCGCTGGTCGCGCAACTGCTCGACGGGCTCGCCGCCGTGCACGCGGCCGGCCACATCCACGCCGACGTCAAACCGTCCAACGCGGTTGTCGTCGACGATCACGGCACCCAGCGCGTGGTGCTGATCGACTTCGGCCTGTCGCGGCTGCGGCGCCCCGGCCAGCCCACCGAGGCGGTCGGCGGGACGCGGGCCTACATGGCCCCCGAGCAGCTCCGCGCCTGGCAGATCGACGCGCGCTCGGACGTGTTCTCCGCGGCGCTGATCCTGGTCCGGCTCGTGACCGGCTGGGAGCGCAGCGAGGAGGCCGCGATCGCGCCGCCGCTCGATGGCGTCGCCGACCTCGCGCTGCGGGTCGCGCTCGAGCGCGCGCTCGCGCTCGATCCGGCGCAGCGGCCGTCGGCGGCCGACTTCGCGCGCGCGCTCCGCGGCGGACACGCCGACGAGGCCGCGCCGCCCGGCCCGCCGCCGCCGTTCCGCGACCTGGCGCCGATGACCGAGCACGACCGCGGCCGGCTGCTCGGCCGGCAGGCCGACATCGTGCGGCTCGCCCGGCGGCTCGAGTCGGGGCGCGCGGTGATCTTCACCGCGCCGTCGGGCACCGGCAAGACCTCGCTGTTGCGCGCGGGGCTCGTGCCGTACCTCGACGCCTCGGGGATCGCGCACGTCTACGCCATGTGCGAGACCGGCGCGACCGCCGCGCTCGCGCGCGCGATCCACGGCGCCGCCGACTCGCTCGCCGCGGCGCTGCGCGCGTGGCGCGCCGCGCGCGGCTGCCGGCTGGTGGTGATCCTCGATCAGTTCGAGGCGGTCCTGACCGGCACCGGCGAGGGCGAGGCCATGCTCGACGCGTTGCTCGATCCGGAGCTGCGCGCGCGCGACATCGACGTCGTCGTGGTGATCGGCGTCCGCGAGGACTTCGTCGCCCGGCTCCTGGCCGCGCCCGCGCTGACCGACGGCGCGCCCCAGGTCCGCCTCGGGCCGCTCGATCGCGAGAGCGCGCGCGCCGCGCTGGTCCAGCCGCTCGCGGAGCACGGCGTGACACTGGCGCCCGACCTGCTCGAGCTGCTGCTCGACGACCTGACGCGGGCCAGCAGCGAGCTCGGCGCCGACCTGGGCTGGACCGGCGCGGCGAGCGTGTTCCCGCCGCACCTGCAGCTCGCCGGCGGCACGCTGTTCGATGTCATCGGCGCGCAGGAGACCGTGCTGACCGTCGAGCACTACCGGCGGCTCGGCGGCTTCGAGGCGATCGTCGGCGAGCACCTCGAGCGCACCCTCGGCGAGCTGTCGCTCGAGGACCGCGCGGTCGCGCGCGACCTGTTCCTGGCGCTCGTGGCCTCGGCGCAGACCCGGGCGGTGCGCGCCGAGGCCGACGTGCTCGACACGGTCGGCGGCCGCCACGGCGAGGCCAGCGTCCGTCGGATGCTCGAGCGCCTCGCCGCCCACCGCCTGGTCGTGCGCCGGATCGCCCCCGACGGCGTGCCGACCTGGAGCCTGGTGCACGACACCCTGGTGCCGCGGATCTCGGTGTGGCTCACCGTCCACGATCTCGACCGCCGCCGGGTCGCCGAGATGGTGCGGTTCCACCTCCGGCAGTCGCAGCCCGACGCGCCCGCGATCCTCGAGCCGCGCCAGCTGCGCGCGCTGGCGCGGTTCCCCGACCTGCTCGACGAGCTCGAGGCGGAGTGGGCGCGCCGACCGAGCGCGGCGTGGACCCCGAAGCTGCTCGTCCTGCGCTCGCGCCAGGCCGCGCGCTACCGCCGCGGCATCGTCGGCAGCGTGGCGTTCGGCGTGCTCGCGGTGACCGCGATCCTGCTGGTGCGCTGGCTCGACGAGCGCGATCTGCGCCGCGGCGAGGCGCGGCTGCGCGAGCTCAACCTCGGCCGCTTCGAGCTCGAGATCGCCCCGTTCGACTGGTGCTGCGAGGGCAGCGCGTCGCTGGTCCAGCTCCCGGTCGACACCGCGGAGCTGCCCCACCTGGTCTGGACGCTGCACGATCCGGACATCGAGGATCCGGACAGCCCGGGGCACAAGGTCGAGCCGCCCCGGCTGGTCGGCGGCATGCGATCGCGCGGCCGCGACGGCTCGCTGGTCGAGACCGGGATCGAGGCGCGCGGCGGCGACGCGTTCCTCAAGATCGACGGCCGGGGTATCGACGGCGAGTCTTGCTCGCCGTCGATCATCCGGCTGCGCCGGCTCCCCGGGCACGGCGATCGCCGGACGGTCCGCCGGCTCCGGATCGCGCTGCCGACCTGCCGCGCGACCCGGCTGGACACCGTGGAGATCCCCGCCGGCGTGTTCGAGTGGGGCGGGCGCGGCGAGCCGCCGACGCGGTTCTCGCTCGACTACCTCCCGCCGGCGACCCGGCAGTTCCTGCCGGCCTACCGGATCGATCGCACCGAGATCACCAACGCGGCGTTCGCGGTGTTCGCCGCGATGTCCGAGGTCCACGACATCTGGGCGTCCGAGGCGCCCGAGTACCTCCACGCGCGCGGCCCGAACTTCCCGCGCGCCGACATCGACTGGTTCGACGCCCGCGCCTACTGCCGGTTCCTCGGCAAGGACCTGCCGTCGAGCCGGCAGTGGCAGAAGGCGCTGCGCGGCGGCCTCGAGCTCCACGGCGCGCCAAACCCGCACCCCGGCCGCAACCTGCCGTGGGGCCTGCCGGCGCCGCTCCGCGGCATGCAGCCGGTGGCGATCGCGCTCGACGCCGGCGACGGTGGCCGCGCCAACGACATCCGCAAGCCGTTCCCCGTCGGCTGCTTCGAGCTCGACGTCAGCCCCTACGGTGTCGTCGATCTCGCCGGCAGCCTCCAGGAGTGGACCGGCGACGTCGAGCCCGGCGTCGCGCCGTGGCTGCAGCGCTCGCGGCTGACCCGCGGCGGCAACTGGTTCAACACCGACGCCGAGCTGCTCACCGACTTCATGGCGATCCAGAACCCGAGGTCGCCGCGCGTCCGGATGTGGTACCTTGGCGCCCGCTGCGTGATCAACGAATGACCCGGCCCTGCTGCAGGCCCGCCTGCCACGCCGGCGACGGCCGCACGCGGAAGATGCAGCCCGCCGGGCTCGCGCGCGGATAGACCCGCACCAGCTCGTGATCGAGCAGCACGGTCAGGCGGTGGTAGCGCGGCTGCCCCATCTCGTGCCCCACGGGCACCACGAGCTCGAGATCGGGCAGCGCGAGGATCCCCGGGACCTGCGCCATCCCGGGCTCGGGGTGATCGAACAGCGCGTCGAACTCCGGCCGCGCGCACTGCCGGATCTCCCAGCGCAGCGCCGCGGGCGTGCGGTGCCAGGCGGCGAGCGCGTCGGCCTCGGGCTCGTCGCGCAGCTGACCAACGAGCTCGCGCAGCCACACCGTCCGGACGCCCGCCCCCGAGAACCACCGCGCCGTGCTGCGGACGCTCGGCGCGGCGAACCGGGCGATGTCGTGGTGATCGGCAAGCAGGCCGCTCGAACGGAAGCCGCCGCGATCGAAGTCGTTCGCCGAGATCGGGACCTTGGTCCCCCACACCCGCGCGCCGAAGATCGCCGCGAGGCTCTGCATCGCGCGCCGGCCGCCCGCCTTGATCGCGGTGTTGCAGCCGAGCAGGCGGATGTCGCTGAACGGCATGTGCTCCAGCATCGCCGCGCAGCTCGAGCGCAGCGCCTGCGTCGCGTCGTTGCCGTCGACCGCCCAGTCGCCGAGGTACAGCACGCCCTTGCGCGAGTGCGCGATCAGATCGAGGCAGACCGCCGCCGGCCGGCGCGTCTCGCGAAACGTGCCCTCGACGACGCCCTCGACGCCGGCGGTGCCCAGCGGGCCGTCGACCAGCGACGGCCGCTCGAGGCGGTCGATCACCTCCTGCACCACCCGGTCGGGATCCTTCTGGCTGACGTTCAGGCGCATCCGGTGCCTCGATCACGACTCCAGCCCGACCGGCAGCTTGGGGTTCTCGAACTGGTGGATCGCGAGCTGGCCGAGCTCGACGAACACCGCCCCGCTGTCGCCGGCCTGCGAGCCCGGCGACAGCGGGGGCTCGCCGGGCGCGAGCGGCGGATCCGGATCGCAGTGCGCCGGGGCTGCGAGATCGAGCTCGAGCTCGCCGAGCGGCGGGCCGTCGAAGATCCCGTGGAGCGCGAGGCGCAGCCGGCTGCCGCCCAGGCGCTGCACGACGCGGGCGTCGAAGCCGGCGTAGCGCATGCCGCACCGCGGCCCGTTGCCGGGGTGGTTCGAGTACGCCACCGTAGTGAGCTGGTGCGGCCTCCTGCCGCCGCACGGCCACGGGTTGCCGTCGAGGTCGATCCGCGACCGCACGGCCTCGAAGTAGCTGTCCTCGAGGTAGACCCCGCCGACGAAGCAGCCCTGGACCAGATCGTCCGGGCGATCGGCGGCAACGTGGCCGCCGATGTTGGTCACGTGGTATCCGGTCAGAAGGCCGGTGCACGGCGCGCCGGCGAGCGGCCGGCGATCCCGATCGATGCCGCGATCGTCGACCATGACGTCGGCCCACGACGCGGCCCGGCTCGGCGTGCGATCGAGGTCGACCTCGAAGTGCCGCGCGCGATCGAGATCGACGACCTGCGACGCCGCGATCTTGGCCACGACATTGAACTTGCGGTGGGTGATCGCACCCGCGATCACTACACCCACCCCGCGAAATACCTTGCGCTCCATCTCGATCCTCCATGCCTGGACGGGCGGCCCCTCGCCGCTCCACGCCAACCTGGAGATCGGATACTGCAAGCGCCGCGCCGGCGGGCTCAGGTCGGAGCCGGGGCGTCCGGGCGGCGCAGCCCGGACGACGAGATCAGATCGTGGAGGTGCTGGCGCGAGATGTCGAGCTCGACCGCGGTCCGGGTGATGTTCCAGTCGTTGCGGGCAAGCGCCTCGTCGATCACGCGGCGCTGGCTGCGCTGCGTCGCCTCACGCAGCGTGGGTTGATCGTGCATGCGCTCGGCCGCGGGGAAGATGTGGTGCTCGTCGATCATCTCGGCCCGTGCGAAGCTGGCGCGCGCGATCGCCGCCTCGACCGCGTTGGCGAGCTCGCGAACGTTGCCCGGCCACAAGCTCTCGCGGCAGGCGAGCAGCGCGCGGCGCGTCGGGCGTAGGATGCGGACCTGGTTGCGGACGCAGAAGTCGCGGCAGAACTGCTCCACCAGATCGGGGATGTCCTCGCGGCGCTGGTCGAGCGTCGGCATCTCGATCGTGATCACCGCGAGCCGGTAGAACAGGTCCTCGCGAAACGCTTTCTGGGCGACCCGGGTCTTGAGGTCGACGTTGGTCGCGCTGATCACCCGGACGTCGGCGGTGACCGGCGCGCTCGCGCCCAGCGGGTAGTACCGGCGCTCCTGCAGCAGTTGCAAGAGCTTGGCCTGGGCGGTGAGCGACAGCTCACCGACCTCGTCGAGGAACAGCGTGCCGCCGCGCGCCGCCGCGACCTTGCCGATGACCTTGCGGGTCGCCCCGGTGTACGCGCCCTGCTCGGAGCCGAACAGCTCGGCCTCGAGCAGCGAGTCCGGCATCGCCGCACAGTTGAGATCCACGTACGGCCCGGTCGTGCGTGCGCTGTTGCCGGCGATCGCCCGGGCCAGCGCGGATTTGCCGGTCCCGGTCGGGCCGGTGATCAAGACGGTGATCGGCGGCGGCGCGACCTGGGCGGCCTCGCGCAGCACCCGGGCGAGCGCCTCGGATCGCCCGATGATGCCGTCGCACTTGAACTGCGCGCGGATCTCGGCGGTGGCGTCGGCCGCGCCCCGCCCGCGCTGCCGGCTCAGCAGGCGATCCGCGACCATGGCGAGCTGCCGCGCGAATACCTCGACAGCGTTGCGGTTGCGCGCCGCGAAGCCGTCGCCGGCCTGGGGGCCCTGCAAGTACACCACGCCGAACGCCGGCTGACCGATCGGCGCGCACAGCACCGCCTGGATGTCGTTGCGCAACACGCTCGGATGATCGCGGAACGACGGATCCTTGACCGCCGACGGCGTCGCGATCGTCCGGCCCTCGGCCAGCGTCCGTGCGATGATGCCACGCGACGTCGACGCGCGGATCGACGCGACCTCCTCGTCGGTGCAGCCGTGCGCCTTCCAGTACCGCGGCCGGCCGTCCGCGGGATCGTCGTCGAGATCGCGCAGCTCGAGATATGCGATCCGCGCGCCGCTCGACGCCACGATCGTCGCGAGCGCCTGGATCAGCAGCGGCTCGGGCTCCGGTGCCGCGACGAGATCGAGCAGGCCCAGATAGAAGTCGCGCTCGGCAACCGGGTCGTTCGCGTACTCTGCAGCGCCGGCCATGAACACCCCCCACCATGCATATGCCACATCTCGCGCGCGCCCAGCAAGCAGCCGCCGATTGTCGGATCGTTCCGACACCGACGAGCGCGGTATCCACCGCCGACGACACTCGGCGCCGCTGACCGCGCGCAGACGCTCGTGTCAGCGCCCTGTCGTGGCCTCGGTTATCGGACTTCATGGCCTCGTTGCTGCATCGCCCGCATCGAATGCCGCTGGCCCTCGTCCGACGACATCCACAGCCGCCCCGGGTGGTGCCAGCGTCACCGCCGGTGCGTGAGACCGATCTGGATCGCATCTTGAAACTGATCCCGACCGAGCTGGTCGCGTTCTACGCCGCCGCGGTCCCGATCCTCGGCGAGGTGCCGTGGCGCTACTTCGCGTTGGTCCTGTTCCTGGCCGGCACCACACTGGTGCCGCTGATCCTCTACCTCGACGGCCGCAGCACCGGGCAAGCGGCGCGCTGGCCGCAGTACATGATGCGCACCCTCGGCTTCATCGTGTGGGCGATGGCGGTCGCCTGGCCGTTCTCCCCCTGGCTGTCCGGACAGCACATCGGCTGGCTGCGCTCGTTCGCTGTCCTGCTGGTTCCGTTCGGCGGCGCCGTGCTGCTGCGCGAGCGACCGCTCCCTGGCCCCCATATCTAGACCTGCATCATCCCCTGCCCAGGACCCACCCATGCCCACCGAGTACGTCCTGCTTCGTTCGGTCCCCGGCGGCTTCGAGTCCAGCGACCCAGCGGCGTCCGGCCAAGAACTCGCGGTGCAGCTCGAGACGCTCGATCTGGCCGGGTTCGTCGCGCGCCGCGACGATCGCTCAGTCGTGGGCATCGCCCCGGTGATGCCGATCCGCCTCATCGCGCCGGTTGGCCGCGCCGAGCCCGGGCCGGGCGCCGCCGGCGCAAGCTGGGGGATCGACGCAGTCGGCGCCACCGCGTGCCCGCACGACGGCGCCGGCGTCTGCGTCGCGGTGCTCGACACCGGGATCGATGCTAGCCACCCCGCGTTCGCCGGCGTCGACCTGATCGAGCATGACTTCACCGGCGCCGGCAACTGCGACGCCGTCGGCCACGGCACGCACTGCGCGGCGACGATCTTCGGCCGCGATGTCGACGGCGTCCGGATCGGCATCGCGCGCGGCGCCCGGCGCGCGCTGATCGGCAAGGTGCTCGACGACGCCGGCAACGGCACCTCGGACGCGATCCTGCGCGGCGTACGCTGGGCGGTCGACAGCGGTGCCCACATCATCTCGATGTCGCTCGGCTACGACTTCCCGCGCATGGTGCAGATGCTGGTCGAGGACGGCCTGCCGCAGCCCGCCGCGATCTCGCAGACCCTGGTGACCTACCGCGCCAACCTCCGGCTGTTCGACGCGATGATGGACCTGCTCGGCGCGCAGTCGGCGTTCAGCCAGGACACGCTGCTCGTCGCCGCGTCGGGCAACGAGAGCGAGCGGCCGCGCTACACGATCGCGACCTCGCTGCCGGCGGCCGCGCGTGGCGTGATTGCGGTAGGCGCGGTCGAGCAGGGTGGCGCCGGCCTCGCGATCGCCGGGTTCTCGAACACGTTCCCACACGTCTGCGCGCCGGGCGTCGGTATCCTCTCGGCCCGGTCCGGCGGGGGCCTCATCGAGATGAGCGGCACCAGCATGGCGACCCCACACGTCGCCGGCGTCGCAGCGCTGCACTGGCAGGCGCTCGGCGACGACGCCTCGGCCGTGCGCGTCGCGGCGGCGCTGGTCGCCGGCGCACGCCGAAAGCCGTTCGCCGGCCGGTTCGCAGCGGCCGACCACGGCGCCGGCCTGGTCACCGCGCCGGCATGACGTCTCCCGTACCGCCGCCGCGGGGTCAGCCGCCGGGCTGTCACGATTGGCAGCGCTCCGATATCATCTGATGACAAATGCCTACGATCAACCGGTATTGGACCGCGACAGCACGCGATCGCACACCAAAGTCGAGGCCATCGCTCAAGACGCCCGGTACGATGCTTCACGTGAGATGCTCGAAACAATTCTTCGAAGGCCGGCCACAGCGGGCTCACTGCTGCATGCCAGCGCTGGAGCATGTCGCGTGGAAGCCATACCGTGGATGGATGACATCGCAGGCTGGTTCGCCGACCCCGCAAACGCCCTGCGCTTCGTGAAGGTGATGGGCTACACCGGCTGCCGCGAGCTGTGGCTGCAGGCGGAACTCGCGATGTGGCTCGAGAAGCGAGAAAGGCTCGCGGCCGATGGGGACTGGGACACCAACCTCTACATCCCGAAGCATGGGCGGAGCGACCTCGGGATCCGCGGTGCGCAGGGCGCGCTCGCAATGGCACTCGAGATCAAGGTGCTCGGCGGCGCATACCAGCCGAAGGTGCTGACCGGCAGCGCGGGTACGCTCAGGAGCTTCGTCGACAAGCTCCGGGTACAAGCATGGCAGGTCGATGAAGCGGAGCTCGCCCAGTACGACGGCTTCTGCCTGCTCGCCGATTACCAGCGTTTGCGCAGGCTCGACAACACGCAGGTGAAGCTGCTGCTGCTCGTGGTCGACAACCGTACGGTCACCGTCCCCGACCTGGGGGATGCGCTTGCCGAGATCCAGTTTCCTGCGCAACGCACTCGGCGCCAGGAGATCGTCCCGGGCCTGACCGCGCGGCTGTGGCAGTTGTGACAGCTGGCGTCGTCGACTGGAAGACGGAGTCACGCCCCGCGTCCGTTCTCCTGCTCGTCCACGTTCGACCGGACCACGATCATCCGCGCACCACCCACGATTCCGCGGAATCGCGAGCGGTCCCTCGCCCCATCCCGCGTGCGACACGAACACGTACCGCGCAGCGCCGAGGCAGTTGCAGCCGAGCGATCCTGCCACGGCTTCGCCATCCTCGTCACTGTTCCCGCAGGACCTACCGAGCGGTCCGGGGTGCGCAACAGTTCTTCTCACATGACCGGCCATGGCCCGGAGCCAGGGGCCGGGGTCGCGGCTATTCTCCGCGCACCCGGAGGTACCGCCATGGAGCGCAAGCAAGCGAGCGACTTCGATCAGGAGCTCTTGAATCTGTTCGACAAGTACGTCCACGGCGACATCGATCGCCGCGGCTTCCTCGAGCGCGCCGCCAGGTACGCGGTCGGCGGCATCACCGCGGTCATGCTGCTCGACGCGCTGAGCCCCAGGTTCGCCGAGGCCGAGCAGATCCCCAAGGACGACAAGCGGCTGGCGACCAGCACGCTCGAGTTCGACTCGCCCAAGGGCACCGGCAAGGTCAAGGGCTACTTCGCGCGGCCGGCCAGCGCCAAGGGCAAGCTGCCCGGCGTGCTGGTGATCCACGAGAACCGCGGGCTCAACCCGCACATCGAGGACATCACCCGGCGGATCGCGCTCGACGGCTACGACGCGTTCGCGCCCGACGCGCTGACCCCGCTCGGCGGCTACCCCGGCGACGAGGACAAGGCGCGCGAGGCGTTCGGCAAGCTCGATCAGGCCAAGACCAAGGAGGACTTCCTCGCCGCGTTCGCCGTGCTCAAGGCCCGCCCGGACTGCACCGGCAAGATCGGCGCGGTCGGGTTCTGCTACGGCGGCGGCATGGTCAACTTCCTCGCGACCCAGGTGCCCGAGCTCGCCGCGGCCGTCCCGTTCTACGGCAGCCAGCCCAAGGCCGAGGACGTCGCGCACATCAAGGCGCCGATGCTGATCAACTACGCCGACAAGGACGACCGGGTAAACGCCGGGATCCCGGCGTTCGAGGAAGCGCTCAAGGCCAACAAGGTCAAGTACCAGATCTTCAAGTACGACGGCACGCAGCACGGCTTCAACAACGACACCACGCCGCGGTTCGACAAGGCGGCGGCGGCGCTCGCGTGGAAGCGCACGATGGAGTTCTTCAAGAAGAACCTGAAGTAGCCGCGCGCCGGCGATGGCGATCCGCGGCTACCACCTGGGCTGCCCCGGCTGGGGCGTGAAGACCTGGGTCGGCCGCCTGTTCCCGACCGGGACACGGCCGACCGAGTTCCTCGAGCGCTACGCCCGGGTGTTCAACACCGTCGAGGGCAACACCACGTTCTACGCGCTGCCGAGCGCCGACACGGTCGCGCGCTGGCGCGATCAGGTGCCGGCGGACTTCCGGTTCTGCTTCAAGTTCCCGCGCGAGGTCAGCCACGACAAGCTGCTGATCGACTGCGCCGCCGAGGTCGCGACGTTCGTCGACCGGGTCGCGCCGCTGGGCGAGTTGCTCGGCACGCTGTTCCTCCAGCTGCCGCCGCGGTTCGACGGCAGCCAGCTGCCGCGGCTGGCCGCGTTCCTCGCCGCCCTGCCCGCCGGCCTCGACTACGCCGTCGAGCTCCGCCACGAGGCGTTCTTCCGCGACGGCCGCGACCAGACCGAGGCGCTGGCGCTGCTCGCCGGCCGCGGCGTCGATCTGGTGACCATGGACACCCGCGGCCTGCACACCGGGCTGAGCCTGGCCCTCGCCGAGGTCCGCGCGCGCAAGCCGAACCTCCCGGTGATCGTGCGCGCCACCGCCGGCCGGCCGATCGTGCGCTGCGTGCCGCACGAGCAGTTCGACGCGTCCCGCCGGTTCGTCGAGCCCTGGGCCGCGCAGATCGCGCGCTGGATCGCCGAGGGCAAGCGGCCGTACTTCTTCATGCACGCGCCCGACGACACGTTCGCGCCCGAGAACGCCTACGCGTTCCACGCGATGGTCCGCCGCGCCGCCGACGTCGGCGAGCTGCCCGCGTGGCCCGGCGGACCGCGCCAGCTCGATCTGCTGTGACTGCCGCACTACGCGGCAGGCAGACATTGCCACCCGTGGGCTCGTGTTGATTCGTATTCGGGCTCACTGCGGTGAGCCTCGTCTGGCGAACGTGATGTGCTGTACGACACCATGGATCACGCAACGCGAGTACGCGTCGGCCGCCGCCGAGAACCGCGCTGATGTTATCGTGGCGATCCATGGGTGGCATTGTATTGCGTGGTTTGTTCGTTGCGACCTGGCTCGCCGGCTGCGGCTCGGTCAGCGGTACCAAGCCGACCGACGCCGGGAGCACGATGGACGCGGTCGACGCCGATCTGGCCGGCAACGCGACGGTCGTGACCGGGGCCGCGCTGTTCGGCGGCACGATCGGCGCCAAGGTCGGCAACATCGATATCGTCTCGAACCTGCCGGACAACACGGCGCTGGCGACGGCCAAGACCGACGCCGGCGGCAGCGCGACGATCAAGGTGTATCCCGGCGGCTCGGTCACCGCGATCTACAAGCACACCGTCGACCTGGGCTCCGACCTGATCACCTGGGTCGGGGTCAAGCCCGGCGACACGCTGACCTTCGGCAGCCGGAACTTCTCGACGGTCGGCCAGCCCAACACCAGCCTGGGTTCGGCGACGTTCTCGTGGCCAGGGCTCGGCGGCGCCAGCCTCTACAAGATCTGGACGATGTGCAACACCAACGCGGTGTTCGGCGCGGCGGGGACCACGTCGCTGGCGGCGAGCGAGTTCCCGGCCTGCCACCAGGAGCCGATGGCGATCCTGTTCACCGCGCTCGACGGCAACAACGCGCTCGCCAACTTCGGGATGCGCACCGGCGTGACGTTCGCGGCCGGCGGCTCGATCGTGCTCCCGGCGTGGAGCGCGGCGGCGACCGGGACGATCAGCATCAGCGGCCTGCCGCCCGAGGTCGCGACGGTGAACGGGACGTTCCGCCCGGTGATCGATCAGCGCGCCGACGTCAACCCGGCGCTGGGCTACACCGGCACGCCGACCGGCGGCGCGTTCACCGCGAGCTTCCCGGTCGCCCAGACCGGGCTGCGCACGCTCGGCGCGCTGACCCTGACCCGCACCGGGTTCCGCCCGATGCAGGTCATCGACTCGTTCTCGCTCGGCACGCTGACCCAGACGGTGGCGACTCCCGTGCTCGCGCCGTGGGGCCAGGGCACCACGCAGGCCAGCTCGGCGCTCAAGATGGCGAGCTGGTTCGTGGTCGCCGGCGCCGGATCGGCGCACGATGGTTCGGTCCTGCACATGGCGTGGAACCACACCAGCGCGGGAGTTCTACAGTCGTCGCAGTGGGACATCATCATGCCGCCCGGCCAGCTCTCGGTCGCGTTCCCGGCGCTGCCGGCGACGCTCGCCGACGCCGCGCCGGCCTCCGACGACCAGCTCACCGCGTCGACCCGCGTGTTCGATATTCCGTCGGTGACCAGCTACGACATGCTGCGCGCGATGTCGTCGGCCAACGTGATGTGCCTGGACTGCTCGGTGCGCTCGGGCGATTTCCAGCGCGTGGTGTTCACGCAGCTGTAGTGCGAAGTGCTTCCGCGCACGAATTGCGTGATTGACATTACCAACAATTTGAGCGGTAGTAGGGATAAGACCCGATGTACCGCGGTATCAGACTCGAGCTCACTGGACTCACACTCACCATCGTCGCGACCGGGTCACTCCCGGCGACTTCCGCCCACGCCGACCCGATCCAGACGCGGTGCAACGCCGACGCGGTGAACCCGGCGGTGGCCCGGGCGCGGCTGGAGTGGGCGCGCCAGTGCGGGACCCGGATCAACGTGGTGTCTCCGATCGCGCCGGTCCCGCCGGCGATCATGTACGACACCGGCATCATCGCCAGCGACGGCGTCAGCCACCTGTTCGAGTACATCGAGAGCGACGACTTCTGGGGCCGCAACAGCTACTCCGGAGACTCCGAGGACGTCAACGGCACGTTCACCCGCATGCAGTGGCACACCAGCGCGATCACCGCGACCACGGACGCCAGCGGCTTCCAGCGCTGGACCCAGTCGCCGGCGCAGGCCCTGAGCCACCCGGGCTATCCGATCTTCGGGACCAGCTTCGACATCACGACCTCGGTCCAGCTGTTCCCCCATCCCAATTACGCACTGCACGACTGCAGCCTGTACACCGACCCGGTGGGGCTGCACCGCGCGGACACCAGCCTGACCGGGTTCTTCGTCAACGCGTACTGCAACTCGGGCGACGTGCTCGGCGGCCGGTGCGCCGACGGCACGCAGGACCAGATCTTCTCGGGCGGGATGGTGGGCTGCGCCGGCGCCGTGACGTTCGCGAACCGCGCTGCGCTGTGCGCGCCGGGGTTCCGCGCGGTGACCGCGGCGGAGTGGGTCGCGCTGCGCGGCGGCGCGGCCCCGAGCCACGACTACTGGACGGCCAGCAGCCTGCGCTTCAGCGGCAGCGGGACCTCGGCGTGCTCGGTGTCGCTCGAGACCGGGTTCTCGTGCGGCGCGACGCCGATGCGGGTGTGCACCGCGGCCGGCACCGATGCCGAGGGCAACCTGTGCAACTGGCAGCACTGCGGGCTCGAGGCCAGCGCGCCGGACCAGTTCTTCGGCGGCTGCGCCGGCAACACCACCGCGGGCGCGCTGTGCATCGTCGGCGGCTGCGCCGACGGCAGCATCGAGCAGGCGTTCGCCGGCGGCATGGTCGGCTGCGCCGCGACCGAGACGTACGCCAACCGCGCCAGCCTGTGCGGCCCGGGATACCGCCTGGCGACCGCCGCCGAGTGGGTCGCGCTGCGCGGCGGCGTCGTCCCGACCCACAACTACTGGACCAGCGATGCCCTGAAGTACAGCGGGACCGGCAGCGCGAGCTGCTTCGTGTCCACCACCGTGGGCAACGACTGCGGCGCGACGCCGATGCGGGTGTGCACCGCGGCCGGCACCGACGCCGAGGGCAACCTGTGCAACTGGCAGCACTGCGGGCTCGAGGCCAGCGCGCCGGACCAGTTCTTCGGCGGCTGCGTCGGCAACACCTCGGCCGGGGCGCTGTGCATCCCGAACACCGGCTGCGCCGACGGCGGCGTCGAGCAGGTGTTCGCCAACGGCATGGTCGGCTGCGCCGGATCGGTGGCGTTCGCCAGCCGCGACGCGCTGTGCGCGGCGGGCTACCAGCCGGCGACCGCCGCGCAGTGGGTGGCCAACCGCGGCACCGCCGTGCCGACCCACGACTACTGGACCGACGACGCGCTGAAGTGGGGCGGCAGCGCCCCGTCGGCGTGCTTCGTATCGACCTCGGTCGGCAGCGACAGCTGCGGCGCGTCGCCGATGCGGGTGTGCACCGCGACCGGGACCGACACCGAGGGCAACGGCTGCAACTGGACCCACTGCGGGCTCGACGCCAACGCGCCGGACCAGTTCTTCGGCGGCTGCCTCAGCAACGCCGGCACGCTGTGCACGCCGGTGCCCTGAGGATGACGGCCCGCTACAGCGTCGTGCGCATGATGAACATGTCGTAGCCGCCGGCGGTAGTGTCGTGGCCGGCGACCACCGCACCCTTGCTGTGGCCACCGATGAACGCCTTGCCGCACGCGTCGACCGTCATGCTGGTGACGAAGTCGTCGGCCGCGGTCCCGGCCTGCCACGACGACACCCGCGTGCCCGTGGCGTCGAACTTCATCGCGAACGCGTCGATCCCGCCGCGGTTGGCATCCTTGGTCACCGCGCCCAGCGTGTAGCCGGCGACGAACACGTTGCCGGCGGCGTCGAACGCCATCGCCGTCGGGTAATCCGACTGATCCGAGCCGCCCTGCGCCGCCCAGAGGATCGCGCCGGTCGCCTTGTCGAGCTTGAGCACGTACGCGTCCTGCTGGCCGGCGCTGACTTGCCCGGGGAGGGTCTGGAACGTCGCGCCGGCGACGAACAGCTCGTTCTGCGGCGACAGCCCGACCGCGTTGGCCGCGTCCGCGGTGATCGGCGAGATCTTGTTCGACCACACGACCGTGCCGTCGCGGTTGAGCTTCTTCACGAAGATGCCCGGATCGTTGCGCCGGCCGGTGACCACGCTGGTCACGTACATCGCGCCGCTGCCGTCGCGCTCGACCACCACGTCGGTGATCCGGTTGGGCGAGGTCACCGGGACCTTCTGCAGCATGGTCTGCGCGAACGCGGCGTCGGGCGTCGTGCCGCGATCGAACTTGGCGATGAAGCCGTCCTCCTCGGCCGCGACGTTGTTGGTCGGGATCCAGGTGTCGTCGAACCCGGCGACCGCGAGGTCGTGGTCCGAGCCCAGGCTGAGCCGGGTCGGGTGCGCCGGGCGATCGTCGCCCGACTGCAGCAGCGCGGTCATGTGGCCGGCGGCGTCGAGCCCGACGAGGAACGCGTCGAACTGGCCCTGGTTGGTGAACCCGGGGAACGAGCCCGCGGTCCGGCCGACCGCATAGATCCGGTGGCTCGCGGCGTCGATCGCAACGCCCTCGACGGTGTCCGACGCGCTGGTGTCGACCACGGTCTTCCACCGGACCTCGCCGGTCGGCGCGAGCTGCATGATCACGCCGTGCGCGTCGCCGTCGGGCTCGATGTTGGTCACGCCGGTGACGCCGTGCTCGTAGCCGACGACGTAGACGTTGTGGCGATCATCGGTCGCCATGCCCCAGACCTGATCGTCGAGCTCGGTGCCGAGCTGCTGATCGGTCCACGCGATGTCGCACGACGGCGGCGGCGTCTCGTCGGGCGGCATGTCCGGCGGCGGGGACATGTCGGGTGGCGCATCCGGCGGAGCCGGTGCGTCGAGGAGCGGAGTGTTGTGCTGGCTGTCGCCGCAACCGGCGACCGTCGCGAGCGCTGCCAGCGCCGCGGTGGTCAAGAAGCTTGCGTGTCGATACATGACGGCCTCGCTCGAATCGCCCATGCTTGTGATCCCCGCCGCGGGCCGGGCGCTTGACTGTACCGCAGCGGGCAGGAACGACAGCGAGGATCGGAGCGAGGATCGGTCCGCTGCCGGTCCTTCCTCGCCCCGATCCCCATGGTGTGAACCGATCCTCACGTGAAGTCGGTGCAGGACTGTGATCAGCGACTCAACGGTTGATCCGTCGCGTTGCCGAAGTGCTTGACCAGCGAAGCAGTGTAGTTGCTGAGCGAGGTCAGGACGTACCAGTTGCCCTCGCTCGGCCGGTAGATCACGAAGTCGGCGCGGCCATCGCCGTCGAAGTCGGTGCCGGCGAGCGGGATGTCACCCGAGACGCCCCAGCTCGCGGTGAACGAGGTCTGCCAGTTGGTCGACGACGTCCGGACCGTCCACAGCCCGCTCGACGGGTTCCACGACGCCATGTCGGCGCGGCCATCGCCATCGAAGTCCGCCCCCGACACCGGTACCTCGCCGGTCGTGCCCATCGCGCGCTGGAGCAGCGCGCTGTTCGACGACTGCATCACGTTCATCGTGCGCGAACCGCGGCGCCAGACCACCAGATCGTCCCTGCCGTCGCCGTCGTAGTCGGCGCCCGACAGCGCGATGTCGGTGCTGGTGCCCCACCTGGTCACGGTCGACGCGGTGAACCCGCTCGACGACGTCAGCACGTACCAGTTGCCCTCGATGGCGCGGAAGATCGCGATATCGGCCCTGCCGTCGCCGTCGTAGTCGCCGCCGCCGACCGGGGTGTCGCCGCTGGTGCCCCAGGTCTTGACCATCGAGCCGACGAAGCCGCTCGACGAGGTCAGGATGTTCCAGGTCCCGTCGCTCGGCCGGAAGAACGTCATGTCCGACTTGCCGTCGCCGTCGTAGTCCGAGGCGCCGAGCGCGATGTCGCCGACGTTGCCCCACGCCTTGCTGGTGATCGTGGTGTAGCCGCTGGCCGAGCTCAGCACGTTGAACGTGTAGCTCCCGGTGCGGTACACGCCGAACTCGGCCTTGCGATCACCGTCGTAGTCGCTGGCCGACGGGCGGCGGTTGAGGAACCCCTGGAGGATCTGGGCGCGGTGCGGCAGGAACGTGCCGACCAGCGCGCCCGACAGCAGGAACCGCGTGCCGTCGGGGCCGGGCTCGGTGAACTCGGTCGACTGGACGAAGCCGGCCGAGCTCGGCCAGGCGGGCAGACCGCCGCCCAGCGCCGCGCCGTTGCTCAGCTGGTGGCAGCCGCCGCACGACAGCGCCTCGGCGCGCGCCACGATGTTCGTCGGGGTCAGCGTGCTGCCGATCGCGTTGAGCGCGTTCTGGATGTTGGTCGCGAGCGTGCTGCCCGGGTTGAACCGCGCCGAGTAGTCATCGGTGCTGCCGAAGTTCTGCGAGTTGCTCATGCCGGTGTTGAAGTTGTCGCTGACCGCGTAGTTGAACCGGTTGATGTCGTTGACCGCGAGCGCGGCGACCTGCGACGGCAGGAACGTGTTCTGGAACGCCGCGGTCTGCGGACCACCGCCGCCCGGGCTGAACAGATCGCCGAACGGGTTGGTCTTCACCGACACCGGCGTGAACTGCATGTTGGTCGCGCTCAGCTTCTGGAGCTTGAACTCGCGCAGCATCCACGGCGCCTGCATGAACATGTTGACGCGGACCTGGCCGGACGGGCGCGCGAGCCCGACGTTGCCGTAGTTGTCGATGTGGATGACCGGCGAGAACCCGGCCAGGCCGTTGAAGTAGAAGTTGTGGAGCAGCGTGGCGCGCGACGCCGCGCTGTTGTTGGTGCTGAGGTTCGCCCAGAAGTTGGCGACCGGGCGGCAGCCCTCGAGGCCGAGCGACGGCGTCGGGTTGGGCAGCACGGCCTCGAAGATGATGAACGCGCGGCTGCCGCCGGGCCGGCCGAACACCATGCGGTGCTCGCCGCAGTCCGCGCCGCTGGTCGACGCCAGATCGAAGCGGTTGAACAGACCGATCAGGGCGTAGTTGTTGATCTGGCTCGGGTCGAACGCCTGGCCACCCTCGGTCGGGCGGCAGTTGTACGGGAAGCCGTTGAGCGTGCCGCCGTTGTTGTCGCAGTGCGGGCCGGCGGGGTTGACCGCGGTCCCGGACGAGTTCTGCGTGTCCCACAGCTGGATGAACAGCTGCTGGCCGGTGAGGCCGGGGACGGCGCTCTGGCTCGCGAGCTGGTTCAGCACCGAGCCGAGCGAGAACGTCGAGGTGATGACCTGATCGGTCACCGCCAGCGAGCGCCGGATGTCCAGCGCGGTCGGGATGATCGCCTGCTGGACCAGGCCGATGCCGCCGCGCTCCGAGTGCAGCTTGTCCGACGAGTCATCGCCGGCGGATTGCGCATTGTCGAGATCGCTGCATGCGCCGGCGCCGAGCGCCAGCGCGGGGATGCATGCCATTACTGCCTTGTTCATGGATATCTTCTCTCGGGAATGGGTGAACGCCCCGGACGGCGCCGAGGGCGTGGTCGTGGGACCGGCGGACCGACGCGTGGCCGGCGATGGTCGGCGGGCGACCAGCCGGGCCGACGAGCGGCGGTTGGTGACGGTGTTCGTGGCCGATCGGCGGCCGTGCTCGCAGTCGATCAGGTTTCGCGATCAGGTTTCGCGATCAGTTCTCGCGATCAGTTCTCGCGCGGCGGAGGCTTGGCCTCGTTCGACGCGGTGGCCTCGAGCCGCCGCCGGACCTCGATGGTGTTGGCGATGTAGGCGATCAGGCGCTCGAGCCGCGTCCCCCTGGACGCCTGCAGCAGCGCGCTGGCCTGGTCGGGGGCGACCGAGTACAGGAGCTCGTAGAGCTCCATCTTGTTGCCGGACAGCGACAGCCGCATGTCCATGGTCATGTCCGCGGGGTAGTTGTCGGTCAGGATCATCTGCGAGACCAGCGCGATGAGCTCGGCGCGCATCGGGTTGTCCTTCCACTCGAGCGCCTCGCGCAGATAATCGATCTTCATCAACCGCTTGATGTTGCCCGCCTTGTCGGCCTTGGTCTCCGGCGGGTACAACAGGTCGTGCTCGACGCTGGCGACCACCGCCGGATCGGACAGGATCTCGTGGTACTCCGCCTTCGCGGCGTCGTCGAGCAGCGGTCGATTGTAGTAGTGCATGAACGTCGCCAGCTGACGGTCGTTGGCCAGGATCTGGTGCATCGTCCTGGCCAGCGGATGGTCCTCGTAGTCGTCCTCGGGCCTGTCGGCCTCGGCGGCGGCGGCCGACAGCTCGGCCCTCGTGGGCTCGGAGCCCGACGACAGCGCGCCCGGCAGCCCGCTTGCGGCGGGCGCGTGGGCCGGCGCGGCGGCCAGGCCCGGCGCGGCAACCGGAGGCGGCGCCCCGGCATCAGGGGTCCTCCACAGCAACACCATGGCGGCCGCTCCCGCGGCGACGACCAGCGCGATCGAGATACTCCGTCCGTACGAAACCTTCATGGCGAGACGTCCTTTGTGCAAGAAGCCGGGAAGATCGTGGCTCGCGCCGCGATCGCGACGCGGGGAGTGGGAGAGGCGCCGGACGGCGCCCTGCTCGCGCAGGACACCGTGCCGGGCCCATCCCACCTGACCCGCGGCGGGCGACCGCGTCGCCGCCCACCGCGTGTCGCGTCATCTCACTGCGGGATGACGTCCTTGGGGAAACCGCGTCCGATGATGATGCGGTTCATGTAGTCGACGTCCTCGTTCTGGAACCGCGACGAGCCGACCAGGAAGCCCTGCGCGATGAGGATGTTCGACACCCGGTTGGTCGAGGTCGGCTTGAGGTTGTAGACCTTGCCGGTGTGGATGGTCTGGGTCACCGACACGATCGGGTCCTTCGAGCCGTCCGGCTTGAGCAGGTTGTGGCCGACCTTGAGCGACTGGGCCTCGACGATCCGCCCGGTGCCCTCGAGCACCGGGTGGTTGCCGGTGACCTTGAGCTCGCCGCCCGACTTGGTGCGAATCACGAAGATCTGGTGGGTCGAGTCGCGGAGCTCGCGGGTATAGCTCGCGACCCCGTCGGTCTTGAGCTGGATGTCCTGCAGGGTCGAGTCCGACGACAGCGTGGTCACGTCGTTGCGCAGCTTGTTCATCGCGTCGAGGATGTTGACCTTGCCGGTCGAGAAGCTGACCTCCTGGTCGGGGGTGTAGCAGCTCGCGGTGCAGTAGCCGCTGACGAAGAGCCCGGTCACGGCGGTGTTCGCCCGGACCGTACCCGCCTGGTCCGTGTACATGTTGCAGTCGTGTAGCGCGTAGTTCGGGTTCGGGTACAGCTGGGTCGCGACGTCGATGATCGCGTTGTTGCCGAACGTCGGATAGTTCGGGCGCGGCAGCCACAGCGAGTTCGGCTCGGTCCACTTCTGGAAACCGTTCGCGTCGGTGCTGGTGGTGCACACGCCGGTGCGCCACTGATAGCGGGTGTACGCGCCGTTGACGTCGGCCGAGTCGCCCGAGAAGCTGTTGCGGCCCCAGAAGTCGTCGGTCTCGATGTACTCGATCAGGTGGGTGACACCGTCGGCGCCGGTGATGCCGGTGTCGTACTTGCTCGCCGGCGCGACCGGCGTCGTCGGGTTGATGACGTTGAGCCGGGTCCCGCAGTCGCGCGCCCACTCCAGGCGCGCCCGGGCCTGCTCGATCGTCACCGAGTCGGTGTTGCAGCGAATTTGCAGCACGGTCTCCGCGCGGGCCGGGGCCGGCGCAGCGAACGTTCCGGCGGCGGCCACGGCGGCAATAGCAGACAGTTTGATCTTCACACTACACTCCATAGATTGTTTGTCCCTCTTTCCCGTGAGCGAGCACCCTAACGAATTTCTCTGAGGCTCGTAAATGTCGCAATTTGATGCACTGGAGATCGCGGTTTGCTAATCTCAATTCAGTCCTGAAACGTGGATTTCATCGACGTAATACCGCGTAACCTCGTTGTGTAATGCGCCGTCATGCCCCGAAATGGAACGTAATTGCCGGTAATTCGCGGACATCGCTCCGCGATCGGCGGCAAAGCTTGCCGTCCAGAATCGTGGACTGGCACCTGAGCGATGTTCGTCCGACATCGGATCACGGGAGCGACCACCGGAGTGACGGGCATCGTTCACACTCGTGACCCGCAGCGTTCGATATCAATGCAGATTCTATCTTTATAATATAGTCGTCAATCTGGATTGCGCTGCATATCTTGCGACAGCCGTGTGACGACTACGCAGCTCAAGGCGCCGCGACGGGGAACCGCGGCGCGCCGTCCTCGGGCTCGATCTGCAGCGCGTTGGTGACGTACGCGATCGTGTGGTACTGCCCGGCGAGCGCGAGCAGCTCGACCAGCTGATCGGGGCGGTAGGCCCGGGCGAGTCGCTGCCACAGCTCGTCGGGGACGGCGGCGGTGCCGTGCAGCGCGTCGCAGAGCTCGAGCAGCAGGCGCTCGCCCTCGGGGAACGCCGCCGGATCGCCGGTCACCGTGGCCGCGAGCTGCTCGGCCGTGAACCCGGCGGCCTTGCCGAAGAACACGATGTGGACGCCCCACTCGTACTCCGATCGGCACAGCGCGGTGGTCCGCAGGATGACGACCTCGCGCTCGCGCAGCGAGATCGAGCCCGGATCGAGCAGGCCGCCGCGGCGCACGCGGCGCAGCACGCGGGGGTTGTGCGCCAGCGTGCGGAACAGCCGGATCGGCAGCACGCCCGGCGGCATGATCTTGGCGAAGTCTTCGGCGGCGGATGGATCGTAGGGAGGGTCGCAGGGAGGGAGTCGTGGCATGCCGCGGATCAGAGCATCGATTGCATCCGGCATCACCAAAATCACAGCGTCAGACCGCGGCGACAAACGCAACGCCGGCGCCCCGGGTGGCCGTCGCGGCGTCGACAAACGCAACGCCGGCTGCGCGCCCTGGCGGCGACGAGGCTCGCGCAGCGCTTCCGTCGGCCGTCGACAAACGCGGGCAGCGCGCCATCGCCATGGCCCCGGCCGAGTAGTTCCGCATCGCTCGGCGCCGCGCGTCGGTGGTCGTGCCAGTCACCTGTGATCGGAGCCGCGCGCGCGGAGATACGGATTGTCCTGGCATGGAGATTGTGGAGAATGCGCCAGCCCATGAGCTCACGATCGCTCGTCCCCGTCGTAGCCGGCGTCCTCATCGCAGCATGCGCAGCGTGGTTGACCGCGTGCGCGGCCGCCGGCGGTGACGCCGCGGCCCAGCTCGAGGTCGGCCACCCGTCCAGCGGGTCGTTCTCGGCGGTCAACTCCGGGGGCTGGGCGACCGCGACCTGGCCGCAGGGCGCGAGCTTCGTGGCCGGCGAGGGTTCCAACCTCCAGGTCGGCGTGTACGCGGCGCACGCGACCCGCGTGCTGCTCGAGATCTATCCCGCCGCGACCGGCGCCGCCGCGCAGTACGACTACGTCATGGCCAGAGGCTCCGACGGGATCTGGCGCGCCCAGCTGGCGTCGGTGTCGGGCAAGACCCTGTACGCGTTCCGCGCCTGGGGCCCCAACTGGACGTTCTCGGCGAGCTGGACGCCGGGCTCGTCGGCCGGGTTCGTCGGTGACGTCGACGCGAGCGGCAACCGCTACAACCCCAACAAGGTGCTCGCCGATCCGTACGCGCGCGAGCTGTCGCACGACAAGACCTCGCCGGGCCTGATCGCCGCGGGGCTCGACACCGGGATCTACGGCACCGGCGGCGCGAGCTACCACGGCGCCGCGCAGCGCCTGTTCGACACCGGCCCGTGGGCGCCCAAGTCGGTCGCGCTGGCGAGCACGGCCAGCACCGGCACTCGCCCCGCGATCGCGCCGCGCGACTCGGTCGTGTACGAGGCCCACGTCCGCGGCCTCACCGCCCACGCCTCGTCGATGAGCCTCACCACGCTGCTCGCCGGCATCCCCGGGTTCTCCGGCGTGGTCAATATCCCCTCGGGCTGCCGCGGGACGTACCAGGCCGCCGGGCTGATGGCGCCGTACCTCCAGGGCCTCGGCATCAACGTGATCGAGCTGCTGCCGGTGCACGAGTCGGACAACGACACCATCCCGCTCACGCAGTCGGGCGGCAACTACTGGGGCTACATGACCGACGGCTACTTCGCGCCGGATCGGCACTACGCCTGCGATCGCTCGCTCGGCGGCCCGACCGCCGAGTGGCGGGCCATGGTCAAGGCGTTCCACGACCACGGCATCGAGGTCTGGATGGACGTGGTCTACAACCACACCGGCGAGGGCGGCCTGGCCGACGCGACCAAGCAGAACGCCCAGCTCGCCGGCCTGCGCGGCCTGGACAACGTCGACTTCTACGCGCTGTCGGGCGCCGATCCGGCGTCGTACTTCGACACCACCGGCTGCGGCAACAACCTCAACGTGGCGAGCGCGGCGGGCCGGCGGCTGGTGCTCGACAGCCTGCGCTACTGGGGGCTGCAGATGGGCGCCGACGGGTTCCGGTTCGATCTCGCCGCCGAGCTCGGCCGCGACGCGGCGCCGGGCTACGGCTTCAACCCCGGGGCGCAGCTGCTCGTCGACATCGCGGCGCTGGCGGCGAGCAACAACCTCGACGTGATCGCCGAGCCGTGGGACATCGGCGCGTACGGCGTCGGCCAGTTCCCCAGTGGCTGGGCCGAGTGGAACGGCAAGTACCGCGACGCGACCCGGCGATTCTTCAACGGCGACCTGAGCGGCGCGAACGGCGCGACCTACGCGGACGTGTTCCACGGCGACTTCAACGACTACAACGACCAGGGCGGCGCGGCCAGGACCGTCAACTTCCTGGTCGCGCATGACGGCTTCACCCTCGCGGATCTGGTCAGCTACGGCGCCAAGACCAACGCGAGCCGGGGCTGGCCGTTCGGCCCGTCCGACGGCGGCAGCGACGGCAACGACAGCTGGGACTCCGGCGGCGACCAGGCGCTGCGCCGCCAGCGGTTCCGCAGCCTCTTGACCTGGCAGATGTTCAGCCGCGGCGTGCCGATGATCGTCGCCGGCGACGAGCTCGCGCGGACCCAGAACGGCAACAACAACCCGTACAACGTCGACGCGCCCGGCACCTGGACCAACTACGGGATGATCGCCACCGACAGCCCGCAGCTGACCTCGACCGGCGCCACCGGCGAGGCCTACCACAACAACCTCGGCACCGACGCCCACGCCGACGGCAAGAGCGCGGTGTTCCAGTTCGCGCGCCAGCTGATCGGCGTGCGGCGGGCGTCGCGGGCGTTGCGCCAGGCCGACTACGCGATGGCGATCTCGTTCGCCAAGAATGACGGCTCGGGCGGCTTCAACTCGCACGCCGACCGCGCGGTGCGGATCCAGCTCGACGGCTCGGCGGTCGGCGACGCTGATTATCTGCTCTACGTCAACAACTGGTCGGGCACCGTGACGTTCACAGCGCCGGCCCCGGACGCCGGCAAGCGCTGGGTGCGGATCATCGACACCGCGACGTGGGCCGAGAGCCACGATAACATCTGGACCGACGCCGAGGCCGACACGATCGCCGGCAGCTACGACGCCCACGCCTGGTCGATCGTCGTGCTCAAGGCGCTGTGATCGCGCCCCCACTCCATCGAAGGACGAATCCATGACAACGAGCGCAGCACCGCGCCGGGGCGTTCCCCCGGCCCATCGACTTTCGATCTCGGCCTGGGCACTCGCCGCGATCTGGACCGCGAGCTGCAGCGCCGGCTCCGGCGATCCGCCGGGCGCGACCGCAGAATCCGCCGCGCTCGGCGAGCCGTCGGCGTCGGAGGCCGCGCTGGGCGGCGATGACCTGTGCAACGCGCCGGCGCTCAGCACGGTGCTCGTGCCGGTGCCGCCCTCGCACGGCGGCGGCGCGGCGCCGATCAACGTCAAGGTCCACTACCACCGACCGGACGGCCAGTACGCCGGCTGGGGACTGCACGTCTGGCAGATCAACAACGCCAGCCAGTTCATCGCCGACTACCCCGGCGTGACGTTTCCGGAGCCGCTCCCGCCGGCCGGGTTCGACGACTACGGGCCGGTCTTCCAGATCGAGGCCGCGAAGTTCACCGCCGCAGCGGCTGCCGGCTTCGGGTTCATCGTCCACCAGGGCGACACCAAGGACCCCGACGGCGATCGGTTCTGGAGCTTCTCGGGCGGCGGCGAGATCTGGCTCGCGTCCGGCGACCCGACGATCTTCCGGACCAACCCGCTCGGCGGCGCCGCCGACGTGTCGACCGTGCGCGTCCACTACAAACGGTTCGACGCGAACTATGCGGTCTGGGGCCTGCACCTGTGGTCGACCAGCGGGCTCGACGTCAGCCGGCTGCCGGGCCTCGCGCTCGAGGACTTCGGCAACCCGGTGCCGCTGTCGGCGATGCCCGGGTTCACCGCGCGGCCCGATGGC
>Ga0307515_10003370_pt1 | contig 33711 bp, 45 predicted proteins | sample 17_EM_MG_FD_194513 | JGI IMG/M metagenome (GOLD analysis project Ga0307515, IMG submission 194513) | Populus trichocarpa ectomycorrhiza microbial communities from riparian zone in the Pacific Northwest, United States - 17_EM | ecosystem: Host-associated > Plants > Roots > Unclassified | place...
GAGGAGGAGCGTTGAGACCGCGTCTTGCATTTCGGGTCTGTCGAAATGTGTTATCTCGACCGATTCCAACGAACCAGCGGCTCCGATGAGGGTTTGTATGACAGGCAGGCAATGTTCGGGAGAGTTGTCTCTGAAGTGCAGTCGGATGTGGGTGAGGTGAGGGGAGACGAGCAGCGGAACGCATGATTGCAAGCGTGCGCTTGAAACGAACAGCCAAGTCAACGACCGAAGCAGCGGCAGCATGGGCTTTGTGGAGAACCTGTTACTGAGGATTTGGACGGCATCTTGGCTGGGGAGGAATGCGCGCGGTTCGGTAATCGCGCGCATCCGACGAGCGTAGATAGAAAAGTGGTCCCATTGTTCCTCGGAAGGTTCCACAACGAAATCCTGTGTGGGTGTAAACCATTCGAGTGAGCCATGACACGACGGGAAGGAGAGCGCACAAAGTCGTTGGTGACTTTCCAAGTAGAGGGAGGCAAGGTGGAAATGAGCAACGTCCCCAGGTCGGTCTGTCTTCTCCACAAGGAGTCCAAGGTCGGCGCGGAGATCGATTTGGAGCAACACGCGAGAGCTACAGCAGATTTTAGCTCGCCAGTATGGGATGCTATCCGTGATGAGACGAGTGATATCGTCTAGGCTGAATGCTTTGTGCATCGCGGATGAATAGAAAGAGATGATTGTGGGGTGACAACGTCATTGGACTTGGATTTAGGTTGCCGGATTCAGTGTTCCGATTCACCCACCGGTGGCGCACCACAACATGATAACTCCGGACGATGTCCGACCGAATTTACCGGCGAGGAATGTGAAAATCAGCCTTAAGGCCTAATTATGTGTTCCTATAACCGCAAATACTATTAAACAGGGGGAGAGACTGCGACCGCAACGAGGTATGGTACATTACTGAGGGAAGTCAAATACTGCACGGAATTCGCCAACAATACACAAACAAAGCAATATGCACCTTAGATGGGAAACGGAAGGGACAAGAAAATAGAAACGGAAGGATGCAAGACGCTTGATTCAAGATAAAGAGAAGGAATGGCTGCGAGTGGGGAGTTTGTAAACTTTCGAATCAAGCTTGGCGGACACAGACTTACGTCCAAGATTAGCTCATGATTTTGTCACCCCAGATGAACCGGTGACGATGAGCTTTGTATGCTCCCATCGCCGAGATGTAGACGATGTAGTTGCACGCGATGAAACAGAGCATGAAGAGGAAACGGACGAGGAACCTGGTTCGAGCTGAGACTGGGGCAGAGGTGGTGAAGATGATTATCCGCCAACGGTCGTAGAAAGAGGTAGTAAGCCATGTCATGTCCTTGACCATGTCTTGAGCCTAAAGAATGGGGTGAACCTACCGAATGCTCTCGGGAGATGGGAAACGCACCTTCACGCGACCGGAGTCATAGACGGACCGTATCTCCACTATCTGAGCTCGGGTAACCGGGAGGGTGGTTTCGAGTTGCGACAACGACTTCAAAGCATCGTCGAATGCACGGTTGATGTGGGGGACATAAACGTCGATGGCCCGGTCCGTCCGTCGGACATTTCGCTGATAATTCGGTGAACAAGGCCAACTCAGATGCAAGAGAAGTTGATCCGATCTCACTTGAATGCCGGCGTAGACCTGTCTGAGCGAGGTGTCGATTGTCCTCGAGTTGCTCAGGTGTTCTGAGAGCTTCGACTGCGGGGGACGCATGGGTAAGGTGGAGTCGACATCGAGGTTAGGGTGCGGACCTCGAGTTCCTTGAGTTGCCTTTCATACTGGAGGGTCCTTGCAGAGGTGGAGTGAAGGAGGTTGTCCAAAGGACTGCTGTGGTCAGCCACGAAACAAGAAACGCAGAAAAAGGGAGGAATTACTGGGAATTTATATCAGGATCCATTATACACAGGAGAGAAAGGCTTGAGGGCGGCGAGAGCAGAAGAGAGTAATTCCAGGCTAGTAGCCGACCTGACGATCACTTGATCACACACCCCCATCATGTCCGACAAACGGAGGGCGGAAATCCTAGCCAAACGGGCAAAGCTCGAGGAGATGCGCAAGGCAAAGGCACAACGCCAGGCCGAGGCCGAGCGCCGCACATCCCTCGTACGCTCTCTGAAATTCCATCCCACTACGGGTTGGATTGCTAATCTCGTTTCTCAAGGGAAGAACACCACCACCAAAGACAGACGACAAGGATTTTGACGATTATATCACCAAGATTATCGGCCCGTCCCGCGGAGTCGATACTGGTGAGCTGACACCGTCTATTCCTGGTACACCGTCGCTCTCGAATGTACCCATCGCCCCTGGAACCTCCCCCTCTGGACGTGCTAGCAGACAAAGCAACGAAGGCTCCGATAGGCTTCCTCTGGACTCCAGCTTTGGGAGATACACAAGCTCTGGGACAGATCATGCCGTGGACCAGTCCGTTCAACCGTTACCGTCGCGTTATACTTGTCTAACCGATGCTATTTTAGTACTATTATCCCACGGGTGACGGTTGACCTCATCGATATTGAGCAAGAACTGTTCGAACTGCCTCAGAAAGTACACCCCTATTATGCCTCGGTTAGGGCGTCGTGTCACTAACCTCGTTTCGCAGGAACGCGTCCTGTACAACAAAGAAGTCCAAACCCGCGACTTGGGTGAAGAAAATGATACAGACGCAGCCCAAGCACAAGCCGAACTTCGCGAACGTATATTACGCGAGCGACTCGCTGAGGCAGAAAGCGCAGCCGCGCGTGAGAAGGAACTGGACGAAGAGAGTGTACGGTTGGAGGAAGAGATCGAAGCCGATATCCGAGGTAATCCCAGCCGTACTCCTGAGGGTCACCACACTCATAGGAATCGTGGAAACCAGATTTGACAGAAGAAGAACGAACGATCGTCCTCATTGCCCCGGAATTCGCTGACTTCGTTGAATCCTCCACTAAGATCATCCAACGCGCGCTGAACGACAACTACGACTACACTCGCGACTATACCCTTGGCGCAGAGTCGGGCGTAGACGACTCAGAAGGCAAGCGGGTGAAGAGGGTCTGCGCCTTTTTTGACGAACGTTATGGCAAAAATCGATCCATCACAGACGTGGATTGGTCTCCCAAGGTGTGCGCTCCTTGTGTTTTCTTGTGAGATTCTGGGCAGAACAGAAGTGTAGTTTGTCACCATTTTAGTATCCTGAGATCAGTTGCGCGGCATACAACAAGAACCCAGCGGCCTTGAACGAACCTGACGGGCTCGTGGCAGTCTGGAATCTCCACATGCTGGAACGACCGGAATTTGTTCTCCATTCACAGGTGACCACTTTTGATATTCACTTGTACTGCTGCTGATAGGGTATTTAGTCGGACGTGCTGTCCGTTACTTTCTCACCCTTCCATTCAAATCTGGTATTCGGCGGGACGTACTCTGGCCAAATTCTCCTCTGGGACATGAGGTCGAAACACTTGCCTGTCTTGAAGACGCCTTTGTCTGCTGCGGGTCACACCCATCCCGTCTACGCGATGCAGATGGTTGGAACCCAGAACGCCCACAACTTGATCACGAGTAGTACAGATGGGCTGGTGTGTAGTTGGTTGGTGGATATGCTGGCTCAACCTCAGGCATGTTCTGCGATATCCGGTTCTTTCATCTGTCTTGAATTTTGGCGTCGTGACAGGAATCCCTAGAACTCATCCACGCTGGTCACAACAAAACCGGGGAGGTGGCCATCACTACACTCGATTTTCCAAACAACGAAACGACGACTTTCTTGGTTGGCACGGAGGAGGGCAACGTTTACCAAGCCCACCGGTACGATCGCGCTGGGGCGAAAGCTGGTCTGAATCAATTCGACGTCTACAAGGGTCACACCGGTCCTGTCATGGGTCTGCACTTCCACCCTCTTGTTGGACCGGTCGACTTCTCGGACTTGTTCTTGACGTGTTCGGTGGATTGGACCGTGAAACTGTGGAGAGCCAAATCACTAAGCAATGCGTCCGGTCCACCTCCCCCCTCATTATCGACGAACTTGTCGAGCTCGACGGGCGGGAAGTCCGCAAGTGCAGCGGGATCGCACTCTTCTGCCATCGCGCCGATTTACTCGTTTGAAGAGGCGGACGATTATGTTTACGATGTCAAGTGGCACCCCCTCCATCCCGCGATGTTCGGTACCGTTGACGGGTCTGGTAAATTCGATTTGTGGAATCTGAATACAGATACAGAGGTTCGTTGTCATTGATACGGTTCATTTTGCAGTACCAATGAGACGTTTAGGTTCCCATCGTATCCACCACCGTCAGCTCCGGTCGAGCCATCAACAAGATGCAATGGGACAAGAAAGACGGCCGACGTGTGGCTCTCGGAGGAAGCGACGGAAAACTATATATTTACGACATCGGAGACATGGGTGTGCCACGGGAGTCGGAGTGGGCGGATATGCAGAGGACCGTCGCTGGATTCGCTGGGGCTGGCCAGGGCGGACATGGCGATGGAGACGGTGGAGCTAGTAGGGTTATGGCTGGTCGGTAGATCAGTGTACAGTTTGTTTTTTTCACTCGGTCATCGTCGGTCGCGGTTAAGTAAACCGCAACTTGGCGTAAAAACAGATGAACGGGTATTTTGAAAATGAGCCTCCCATGGAGCTGAAGGCACAGCGTTACACCAGCAGCCAGTAGGTAAAGCATTTCTCTAGTGCGCACGGGAGCAGACTGGTTCTGGGTGCTCGAATTCTCCCGATTGATCCCTCTGCAAGTCACCAAGACCTTGTCCCTTCACCCGTTTCCTGATGTGTTTTTCAATATCATAACCACTGGATGTTGTCATTCAATTTTTCACGTTTTCTCAGCATATCACCGGTGACTTATCACAGCCAACGTCGCGTGCAATCAAGTCAAGAAGGAATCTACTTGGTTACTAGTGGTATCTAACGTCCGTTCATGAACCCATTACCAGTCCCTTTCTTAGCCTTCAGCTGCTTCAAGTAACTATCAGCCTTACCCAACATCCAAATTGTGAACGAGAACTTGAAGTTTGGATATGAGATCGCGACCGTCCGATTAAACATCCCCTCGATCGCCTCTTGCGCCCACGAACCGTCCTGCACGAAAAATTGTGAAGATGAGCTAACGTGAGTCGTTTGGGGATTGCATTGAACATACGGGCAGCTGTCTTGACATGACGAGCTTGACGGCCCGCTCGATCGGCTCAGGGTGAGGGTATTTGGCGTACATGAGACCCATGACCGCCCAGGCGGTTTGAACGACTTGGGCGTCCTCCTTCTCAACCCACTTAAGAGTAGCGCAAGACTGGAGCACAGCCAAAAATCAACGATCCAATCGCGCGCGAGCTATGGTGAAAATTCCCGTACCTCCCAGCTCTCGCCCCAACCGCCGTCCTCCCTTTGGTGTCTGAGCAGGAATTCGCACCCCTTCCTAGAGTATTCACTCGTTTCGTATGTCTCTCCAACGAGGGACAAACTCTCGAGCGCGAACTGTGCGGCGTAGGTGAAGCAAATGCCCCAACTGCCTACCCACCCTCCACTAGGCAGTTGTGCTCGATGGAGGTACTCAATCGATTTCTGGATGGAATTCCTAAAGATGGATGTCAGGTTGCCTGAAGGGATGGTCATTTAGATGGCGCTCACTCGATGTCGACGGTCCGGTACTCAGGGTGGTGTTTCCTGAAGATGGCGAGTGCCGTAAGGACTGAAGTCGTGCATTCCGGGTAGTTATGTTCAATCATAATCCGACCTACAACGCCGTTAGTGTACATCCAAAACGATATTCCACTTCGTTCGCGTACCGAAAACTTCCGCAGGGTTAAGCACCTCAAGCCACTGCGGTCCGCGGATAAGTTCGTAGCTCGCGAAACCCCCATCAGAATTCTGCAAGCTGAGCATGACGTCCACAGCGTCATGCATGCGCTGTTTTGAGATCAACTTCGGGGTGAAGCTAGAAGGAAGTCTCGTCAGTATTTTGTGCCCAGTAGGGTTAGTAAGTCTCAGCACGCACTCGAGATGTTCCTGAAGATACAACACGGCCTTCAGACCCTCGGCGGTGCAATCACTAACGGTATAACTCTGCGCTGGGGTGCTGAAAGGCCAAGCACCCTTACTCTGGTGCCGGTAATCCCTTCCAGAGTGCATGGTGTTGCCCTTTATCTGCGCCTGATCCAACCACTCAAGAGCCTTCACGCAGCTTGCGCGGTTCGACTCTTCAGTGGCAAGTCCGGACTCGACGATAGCCTGGGAAACGAAAGCCGCGTCCCACAGCTGACTTCCATTTGTCCCAGTCATCATCATACCTTCCCTCCCAAGCCACATGAAATCGGCCCTTCGTCGTCGGTGTTTCTTGAAAGCAACACTCTCAGGACCATCAACGTACCACCGAACTACGAGGTTCATCATCTTGTTGACAGGACCCAGGTCTTGGAAATCGGTGTTATCGTCCTCGGTAAGGATAAGGTCGTAAACTCTCTTGAGGGCAGCGCGACGAAGTGGGGAAAGGGAACACTTTTCGTACTGGGCGAGGATGACGTTGATACCATCGAAGAGAGCGGAATGGGGCGCATATAGGTCGACTTTGCAAACGTTGTTACCCTGCCCTGCCCACTCGATTGAATAGTAATCCTGGGTATATAATTCCTGACGGGACGGATTCAGTGTTACTCAGGGGGTTCGTCACACGTAATCGTACCTCTCGCAGCGAAAGAATCAAATCCGTTTCCTTGGCCTTGAAACGAGACCCGTATAGGTAACTCATCGGGAGGTAGACCATTCGACAATGAATCCACCATCTATGCGGATGGATCGGGAGCCATTCGGGTAGTAACCTAAGGAGAAGGGTAAACAATGATAGTAACCGGCAGAGTTAGAGGGAACCACACCAAAGCTCCGGAGGGACAGGGTTATTCCCTTCCCATTCGTATACATTCAGGACTGACAACCAGAATTTACCCCAAGCAGGTGCAGCCAAAGCGGAACCTAGTCCAAGGGAAAATCGAGGAATGAGCCGGAGTGCCAAACGAGCGTATGTATTGCAAACCGACCCAGTTTGTGCAGACAGTTGCGAGCCTTGACCGCGACTGGGTGATCGGCGTTCATACCGAGAATGCGGATGGCGCAGTAGTTTAACGAGGTTCCAAATGCAGTAGAGGGCCCTTCAATGTGACTGTAGTCATGGTTAGAGGATTCGGACGCGTCGAGAGAGGATATGACACGCACATTCCCCACCCGCCATCCTCATTGGCGTGGTTCATCAGGTAACGAATCATCTCACGCCGTTCTTCGTCGGTAAATGGTATACCAGTGATGTATGATCCAATGGTGAGGCCAGGGATGAGGAACATAGGACCGCCGTATTCTCCAGGCCAGTGACCATCGTGCGCTTGAAGGTGTTTGTAATATTCAAAGCCATTTCGTGCGGACTCAAGGGGAGTTTTCGCTGGCGATAAATTTGGCAATCCCTTCGCTAGGTTAATGGAGTAGAGAGACCAATGGTATGGCTACGTACTGTTGGCAAGCCCGCCCAAAACTTGTCCAGGGGCTTTTGCGGCCATTCCGCACACTGCTCATCAGTCCGGAGATACGTCCATGAATGTCTTCCGTCCTCATCTACGACCAGTCTCCATCGCGAATAATCCGTGAATGGTTCTGAGGATGAGGTGGGGATGTCCAGTGGGGAAAATGACATAGTGGAAGAGTGCGGACAGACGTTTCCAAGATGGCACCATAATATTCCGGGTGGGTGGACAGGCCCATCACCTCTCACTGTGGCTGATCAAGCTCACCCATTTCCGTTCGGACCTTCAAGGGGATTTAGGCTGTAGCCGTCAATGAATCGGAACTCGACCTGTGCGGAAATATAATGGAAGATTTCTCATTCCTCCGGCTTCGCTTCGCCCCCACCCCTCATCTCTCAACCACGCAGACGACAGGATGATTCGCGCTACTTGTCGTGTGACTTCCAGCTCTCTCATACTCCGTAATGCACAGGGTCGTCAAGTCGCACGTAGGGCGTTTGGGGCGCGAAAGGGTAACGGTGGCAACTTCACCGTCGCTCAGCTTGGCGGAGGAAGACTTCAGCAGTCTCGAGGCTTCTCTCAAACAACTCCGAGTCGGTCCACATTGAACTTGGCGTTTCAACCGAAGGAAGAGGGGGGCATCGTCAAAGGCGAAGGCAAGAATGAGGACCCGCTGGGTCGACCAGAACATGCTGTCATATCGACTTTCGACTTGTTCAGCATTGGAGGTCCGTATTTCCTTGCCCAATGAAGTCTCCAGACGCAATGTCGCAGTATTTCAGTTGGTCCGAGCAGTTCACATACCGTCGGACCTATGAGGGCTGGCAACATATTTATCAACGATCTAAGGGATCTGGGGATCCTGGAACGAGTGCGTGCCATCTCATGACACAAACATACGGCTCAACTGACAGTCTGCGGTTCCAGGTAAAGACGGTGAAGATAACTTTGTTCGTGTCCCACGTATTCTATCTTTAACGTCAAGGTGATGACATCCGACGTAGGTATGGCTCATTGGCCGCAACCGGAAAGGGGTGAGCTCTAGCCGGACTTCCTGTTTACGGCTCGCTGAACATAATGGCAGGCATCATACCCCTCAAGCCATCCTTCTCGGTCTGGAAGGTAAGTTCGTCTTCGAATCCCCGCGGTCTACTCGTTGAACGACATAACCCAGGTTCCGATCCCGAAACAATAGACGCAGGTACAATCCCCGCTCGTTACCAGGCAATGCTCGACACGAAATCCATCGTGCTTGGCGGACATCACACCATACATTACGACCACGACAGGGACATGATCTGGAGGTACGACCAGGTGTTACCTTCACACCCTAACGGCATGCGGTTCTCCGTGTTTGATGAAGCGGGTGATATGCTTGCGACCAATGAATATTTCAGGTGCGTTATCGCAGAGGTAACGTGTGACATGTTTCTGAAGTAGATGTGGCCAGTGTTGGGGGAGGGTTTGTCGTGAACGAAAAGACAAAGACCGCTGGAGAAAACATGTTCTACAAAGGCGTTGACAAACGAGCTGTGCACGTAGCCCGTCTCTCCAAGACCACTGGCGGGGTTGGCGCGGCTCAAGTCGAGAAAGACACCGATCCGACACACCCGCCCTTCCCGTTCAAGTCCGGCGATACTTTGTTGGCCTTGTCTCGCAGGCACAATGTCGGTGTATCCACACGCGTTGTAACAAGGAGCGCTCATCGTCCTGCAGATGACGATCGCCCAAATTGTATACGACAATGAGTTTTCCTTCGGGTACACTGACGAGGAAATCCACGACAAGGTATGGGAACCTGTCGTAGGTTTCCTCCCGTGTGATTGACCGCTGTTTTAGCTCCTCAGAATTTGGGCGGTCATGGATGACTGCATTCGAACAGGAGTCTCGACGTCCGAGAAGACTCTTCCTGGAAGGCTTGGGCTGCACCGTCGAGCCCCGACACTATACAAAAGACTGATGAGAGGCTTTTATCCCGCTCTTTCGCCTTCTTTCCTAGGATACCAGAGAATCAGCGAAGGAGAACGGGCCAGTGGGGAAATCGGTTCTCCTGATGGGTTCGATGGCGGACCCTTGGATGGAAATGGTACCGGAACGAAGGGAGGTTCGATGAAGAGAGAATCATCTGTGAGGAGACCCGCTGCTAGGGTTGTCGGACAGTTTGACCACCCGTTGTTGCCTGTCCCACCGGTGAGAGTCCCCGTTTTCACATCCCCGTGCTGGCTGACACCACGTAACTGCAGAGGAAGACGATGATACCCGCTGTGGATTTCCTGTCATGTTACGCAATGTAGGTTGAACTCCCGTCAATGCGGGTTGCCGTATTCAACCCCTCATACTTCAACGCAACGCAGTGCTGTGAATGAAGTGAACGCTGCCGGTGGTCGGATCGTGACAAGTCCCACTAATGGTGCTTCTGGTCAGTGATACGAGGGGAGCTTGGTCGTGAACCTCTGCTGAAGGCCTACACTGCGCTCGCCAGGTGTGATACCCAGCGTACTGAAATACATCATTGAGGTATTGGTGGTGCCAAAACTGCTCGACCGGTTCATACTGACTCCTGATTTAGTTTGTCAGCGACGACCCTCAGAAGTCCATCACGACCTTCTTATTGACCGCTTCCGTAGGTTGTCCCTTTGAAGGTCTTTTATGTCTGAGAACTTGACGGACCCTCAGGCGGTCGGGATGTTGTTTAAACGTGGTAGTACGATATCGGCTGCGGAGGGTGGATGTCAGGCTGAGGTAGGAGGTGAGATAAATGCCTTTTGCATGCCTAGGCCTGTTTGACGAAAATCCGGCAGTCGCTTGTTCAATGGCCGCTGCCGGTTTTGCGGCATGCATGGGAGCTCCTCCGGAAACGGTACTCCAGGTGAGTCGGTTACAAAACTCATGATGCCAACCCCAACCATATCCCACCACACCAGGCAGCAGAAATTGGAATCGAACACAACCTCGGATTGACGTGCGATCCGATCGATGGATTGGTTCAGGTTCCGTGCATCGTGAGTCGCGCGTCCACACCGTGCCCCCTTTTCTCTTTGTTTGCGGGGTTCGCTCTGAATTTCTTTGTCATTGTGCAGGAGAGGAACAGTTTGGGGGCCGTGAAGGCAGTCACTGCTGCTCAGCTGGCCATGGCGAGCGACACTGTCTACAGGGTCAGTTTAGACCAAGCCATCGAAGCCATGAGGCTCACCGCGGCGGATATGAGTGTGAAGTACAAGGAAACTAGTTTGTCGGTGCGTCTTTCTCGTTATTTTCTTCGCGGGCTGTACCCTTCGTTGTCATACCCCATTGTTCTACTCACGGATAACTCTTTTTGCTCTATTCCAGGGTTTGGCGGTAAGTCACACGGTTCGGTTTACCCGTCGGTTTCGCCGCAGCTTTTTTTTGTTTTTTGAAATAGACAACAGTCAAGATACCGCTTACCGTACCAGCCTGGTGAGATTTTTCTCCACGGTCACTCCGCCACACTTTTTCTCCCCCTCCTAATGGGCCGAACTGACGATACGTTTTTTTAGTTAACGAGATACCATAGACATACAGGCAGCAATAGATGTCTATTGTTCTGGAGACATGTTTTGCGAACTGGAGAATCACATGCGACTGACCGATCGGGTTGGATTCCAACTCCGATGCGGGTGGATAGCTCTGTCAGCCCGATCAACAATGCAGATCTCAGATCTCCTGCTGGTCGCCGAGGGTAAGCAAGAAGGGAGCAAGTGATGACTATCGCGTTAATTGCCTTGAAACTGTATCCTTTCGAGCGCGACGTAGAGGATACGCTGAAAGGTGAGGTCGAGGGGGAAGAGAAAGCGTGGCGGCTGCTGCCGTGGGGCGCGGTTTTTTGCAGTACCCCGAGTTCACCCACGGTCAACCCTCGCCCAATGTGGAGAACAATGGACTCGGATGTACTGCACCGCGGAAAACAGCTCTTTTTTGGTGTTTGTCGGTCTGTTGGAGACCAGAGGGGACGGTTGGTATCTCTTTGTTTCCCGCGTTTGACATATAACGGCCATTTTTTTCCGCTTTGCCTTCCGCCTCCCTTTCACCCCATCCTCTTTTCACTTCCCCATCACACTTCACGCTTGTCTCGCGCCCTTCCCTCTTTGCCCGACATCGTCACAGTAACATCACACAGACCCTCTTCGTGTGCATAAAGATACTCTTATCAACGAATGCTGATCGCCCACCTAATCGGGGGCGTAATACTTTTTGCGCCCTTTTTACTCAGGATGCCTCAGGCGTCCTCCACACTCTCCCTCTTCTTTACGGCTTTCAAGTCCGTGGCACCGGTTTCCTTCTTTCAACAGATCGAAGACGCCTTTTCATTTTCACCTGATTTCATTGGTTTACCCTCGCTCTACTCCGACACCGTTCTTTCTCCAAGTCCTGCCGTCACTGACTCGGTTGTCTACTACACTCCCTTCCAGTATTCGAAAATTGGCCCCGCAGCAGGCGCGAACGTGTCGGCAGGATTAGCCGTTCGAAGGGCTGGTCAAGAGAAGTGCTTTCCACCATTGAATGGGGACGGAGAAAAGCCAGTGCCGACTCCCAGCGCCTACTTCAACATATTCCTATTACTCGCCCCTCCTTGCGCTATTTTGACCCTGTACCTGACCTATGTAAGTCGTCTGGTGTCATCGCTGCGAACGCAGCTCTGAAGAGGACTTTAGGCAAAATTTTACCTTCCAGACCTCGACTTGAGCTTTAAGACTAACACCCTCAGGCATCAGGTGATTATCTCCCCGTGACTCCTGACCCTATCTGACGGCAAAAAACCCTAGGATGGCATCATTCCTGCTGCGCTACTTGCGGCGAACTCGACTTGCATCACGATCGTTGGGCCTGAAGGGTCTTGGTTCAACTCGTGGGATTACTTGTCGGTGGTCTTCGACGAGGTTCCTCAGACCCACCTGCTGCCATCCATCCCGTCGACGAGTGACGTTACCGTAACAATTCTTGATGAGGGTGAAGATGAACTCGAGGAGGACCCGGGCAAAACGATCACTCCTGCGAACTTTTATGGAGATGGGGACACGCTTTCAGTCTGTACCTCTCCTATGCTTCGTGAGCGGCTCGACATTTCTGGAGTGTAGCATGACTGATCGTTTTGCAAGCTCCACTTTCGCCTATCTTCAGTGACTGCCCGTCTTTGAACTCCGAGTACTCTTCTAGTGATGAGAGCAGTAAGGCTTTCGGTTGTATTTCGGTGAAATAATCAACCGACTGTCGTCCCACAGTTTTGTCTCCGAACTTTTTCTCCCCCGATCAAGCGTTCCTGTTCAGTAGTCCTTCCCCTCCCCGCATCGAGTTCGATTACGACGACCCAGATGGTATGTTCAAACTTCTGTGACATGATCGGGTGGTGCTAACTTTCTCCACAGACTATATGTACCCGTCCTACGATCCTTTCGAAGAAGACCTTGAGTTGGATTACAATATTTGTGAAGACGTTGACGAGGCTTTGGCGATCATCGACCGTATGTCCCAGCGTAAACGGTACATGGTTGGGCTGTTCCCTGGTGTCAACGAATGTTCCCTCCAACGTGATTCCATTCGTGAGTCTCTCCTACCAATTCCACCTTACAAAACCAATGACGTTCGAATGTAGCATACGATCATTTTGTCAGTACGAAGCACAAGTGCCTGGACCGATCTGACCTGCGTCCGTCGGATATCCGGTGCTGCCCTCACTGGTACCGATGTGAGAAACCGGATGTCATGGACGGAGACCGCGAATTGGAGACGACGCGCATTCTGATTCTTAACCTCAACTACTCCATTGTCCGGGACGAAGCTCGTAGTACCGTCGACAAGCAGGTGACAGTTATCTACGACAGCGAACGTTTGAAGCCTATCCTTCGAGAACTTGGCGCCACGAAGATGACGATCTACTGTCCCGCTGATATGCAGGATTATCCCTATGCCGTGGTGGACTTTCCGGATATCGCCCAGAGCAGGGCCGCATTCCAGAAACTTCAGGGTCGGTGTCTCGGGTATTCGGGTCGCCACCTCCGAGTTCAATATGCGCCACTATACGATTATACGTTTGGTGGGAGGCGCATGGTCTCGGAGGATACTCGAGACATTGTAATTGTGCCCCTGGAGTACGAGCAGCCACCTCCTGTCCAGGTTCTCGAACAGAAACTGGACGGGAGCTCGAGTCCGTCCGAGTCCCCGCAGAAGAACAAGTACAGTCGGATGGTAGTGACCAAGTACGGGAGACGAATTCAGATGCCGCAAAATGTGGTGAGTAAAAACTTTTGTCTACGCTGATGAAGTTCGCATGACTCCTACCACACCAGTGTTGAACGGGTCGGTGTTGCGAACGGCCAGAAGACGAAGAGTATGTATGATTATAACAAGAAGTTCACGACCGCATATCATTATTCCTTTTTATTCTGTCGTATCTGTTGTGCTATCCCTGACCTTTTGTAGCCTCCTCATGATCTGCCTGCTGAACTCTTGTGCTGTTTTTACGTTCTTCGCCCTCTTCTACCATCGCGACACCACACCCGTTTCTCCTGATTCGATACTCCATGATCTGATTGTCCTGTGACTTTGTTGTATTCACTGTATAGCTGTATATGTACCATATAGGATGCTCGTGTGCGCAGCACGAGAAGTGTCCTGACGTTTTCTTTCCTGCTCTTCTTGTATGTTAGACCTTATGTTTTGTCAGACCTCGTTTGTAGTACGATGTACGTTTGTTTGTCACCAAGCCTTTTCTTCCCGCATCGATGGCGACTGCCTACAGGCGTTTCTGCTTCTGCGACTCCACAAGAGAGGTCTAAACGTAACTATCACTGGGTCACTTTGGCTGATGGAATTTGATGGCTGGCCGCCTCCATCCTTTGAGGGGCAGCAACGGAACGCTTTTCGGGACCGCGGCTCGGTGCGGGTCTGAGGGGAAACAAACTGGGTGTGATTGGTCCCCCATTCAGATACTTAAACCTCCAACATGGCCCGCATTCTCCCCTTTTGTCCCTCTGTTCTCCTCCGAACATGTCTTCCGCAAGTAGCGTCCCTGTCTGTCCTTGGTCCATCGCTCATTCTCTCGCAGAAAAGGGACGTCGAGAAGGGCGCAATTGTATCCCAGGAGGACTCATCCAGGCCCGAGTCACAGCGTTCCCTCGATATCTTAGACCCTTCCAGCAGGCTCCAGAACCCGTTAGCAGGGAGGGATAAGGAAACGCTCGAAGCCGATGCTGTCTCCTTTTGTGAAAAGCACGGTTTGATGGATTACGGTTCGTCACGATTCCGAAAACTTTCACGTCGCTCCCCCTGGTTGACTCTATGTGATATAGTCGAGGATTTCAAGAGGGGCGCAGTCCTGGCTGGTTTCCCTCATGAGGCCGAAAAGGTCGAGGGACTCACTCCGGAGGAGCTAACAGCACTTCACGATGAGAAAACGAACAAGTGGAAACAACCGTGGCCAGTTTACTACGTTGCGATCATCTCCTCGATGGCTGCGGTTGTACAAGGAATGGAGTACGTCATCCATCTGCCCCTCGTACCAGTCCTGCCACTTAGCTCAAACACCATCTGCAGTGAATCCGTTGTCAACGGTGCCCAGGTGTTTTACTACAGTCGATTTGGGATTGCCGATGAAAACAACAATACCGACATTCTTATCCAAGGCCTTGTCAATTCTGCTCCCTACCTTTGCTGCGCCGTGTGAGTCCCCCTATCCCCTTTCCGAGGGCTACCGTTTATGTGTCATTAAGGTTATCTTGTTGGCTCACGGACCCGATTAACCGGCTGGTTGGCCGTCGTGGGTGCATCTTTTGGTCTTGCGTCATTGCCGCTCTTGCCTCGATATGGGAGGCCTTCACCTACTCTTGGCCACAACTTTTCGTCGCCCGTCTCTTCCTCGGTCTTGGAATTGGTCCCAAATCCGCAACTGCCCCTATCTACACTGCAGAATGCTCCCCCGCTCCTATTCGTGGTGCCTTGGTTATGCAGTGGCAGGTGTGGACTGCATTTGGCATCGCGCTCGGTGATATCATCTCGGTCGCGTTTGGTGGAATCGAGGAGAACGTTGCTTGGCGGTTGATGCTAGGGAGTACCGTCGTCGCTCCCGTCATCGTTTGTTGTATGATTTATTTCGCCCCAGAATCCCCTCGTTGGGTGAGTCCATCTGTTATTCGCCGTCGTCTCCCTCATCATTTGCTCTTCAGTACATAAGTAAGGGTCGTTACGTCGATGCCCACACCGCCATGCTGCGTCTTAGGACCACACCTATCCAGGCTGCCCGCGATATGTTCTATACAAATGCTCTCCTGGAAGCTGAGGCGGACATTCAGAAAGGTCGTAACCTCATCTTGGAGCTCTTCCGGGTGCCACGAAACAGGCGTGCCGCTCAAGCTTCTAGCCTTTTGATGTTCACGCAACAATTTTGCGGTGTCAATGTTATCGCCTACTACTCGACAACCATCTTCCTCCAAGCTGGGTTTACCCGCACCTCTGCCTTGCTCGTGACTATGGGCACCGGACTGGTGAACTGGATCTTTGCTCTCCCTGCCTTCTATACCAGTACGTCGGGTCCACGCAGGCACCGTCGATTCTTCCTGAATGGCCACTGTTTATCCTAGTCGATACGTTCGGAAGGCGTAATCTTTTGTTGACTACACTACCTCTATTGGCTGCGTGTCTTCTCTTGACCGGGTTTGGCTTCTGGGCTCCAGAGGGTCCTACGAGAACTGGAATTGTGACCACTGGTATCTATGTAAGCCGTGCCTACTCTGTGATCGATAATATAAACTCACCTCCCTACAGTTGTTCATGGTATTTTACTCGCCCGGCGAAGGTCCTGTTCCCTTCACATATTCTGCAGAGGCGTTCCCTCTGTACATCCGTGATTTGGGAATGTCGTTGGCCACTGCAATCTGTTGGTTGTTCAAGTGAGTTACACATAGATCGAATCTGGAACTTGCGTCTGACCGCAGATGACGCAGCTTTGTGCTCGCGATATCTTTCCCCTCACTGCTCAAAGCATTCAAACCTCAAGGTGCCTTTGGTTGGTATGCTGCGTGGTGCATGAGTACGTGTCCATCCTATTCTCCTCCGTCGTCGAGTGTAAAATCCGTCTTGATAGTTGGATGGACGGCGGTCCTGTTTACGGTACCCGAAACCAAGGCACTCACCTTGGAGGAGCTGGACTTTGTGTTCTCCGTCTCAACCATCCGACACGCAAAATACCAACTCAAGAATACCATTTGGCACTTTCGCCGATACGTGTTACTCCAAAGGAACCTCAAACCCTTGGTGCCGCTGTACGAAATAAAGGGTTTGGTTTCGTCACAATGATTCGACCTCTGAGAGGTGTTGTTGTACGCTTCCCGACGTTCTCAGTTTAGTTATCGATCATAATACCCTTTCTATTTTGTATCTTAAATCGTTCTATTCGTACGCCTAAGATATCTTAGTCCCTCCCCTAGAAATCCCAGAAGGGTCGAACGAGTTGGCCATCAGAGTGTGTTTCCCACGGTTGCTCGTCCATGTCTGGTCAAACCGATGGTCAATCTGGGTCCGGAGACGCGATCGCAGCTTGGACACCCCCAACTTACAACACTGAGCAACCTCCCACGCTGCTCGAGTCTAGAGATCTTTTCGAAGACGTAAATGTTCCTGGAAACTTCGCGAGAAGCGCAAAATGGTTTGTAGAAACTGGCAGAAAGAATCCGACGGAGCTGACCGAGCACGCGCCTTCCCAGGTCTCCAGATGGTTCTGTCGCGTTATTGCATTGCGAAAATCGGTCTTTTCGGATCCTGACCCCGTACGTGCAACCTCCTAATCTCATCGAGGCTGACGCTTACCGAGGGGTAATCACAGGACGAGCGAGGTTGAGCCTAGGTTTCTTTTCCAACCCGCTCCTATCGTTGATTACGCATGGTATCCATCTGCTACTGTGAATAACCCTGCCACCTTTTGTTTCTTGGCTTCCGTACGGGAATGTCCAGTAAAGCTGCTCGATGCCACCGATGGACGTGTAAGTCGCCTTTATATCTTCCCCCTATTCCAGTGCTTTCTAGTTTCGGAGCGAAGGGAATCGGATGTACTCACTTCTCGTAGCTCAGAGCGTCGTATTCGATCGTAGACCACAGAGAGCGGCAGATCGCTCCTCACTGCCTATCGTTCAACGTCAACGCCACAAAGTACTCCGACTGTATCAGTATCTTCTGAACGGTCCGTTTTCTGATCTTGGAAATTGGTTTTGTAGGATGTATTGTGGGTTCGAAGACGCGATCGAGGTGTTCGACGTACACAGGCCGGGTAACGACCAAGGGACGAGGCTCCACACAACCCCTTCAAAGAAGGCGAAGGACGGCTTGAAAGGTGAAAGCACCCTACCCTACATCGGTTCACGAGGTTTCCTCCCCTGAACTTTGCCGCTGAACTGGTTGGATATAGGAATCGTATCTTCCATCGCGTTCTGCCCGGACCAAACCAACGAATACTTCGCGGCTGGGACGTTGAATCCTTCCAACTTCAACATCGCCCTATTCAGCGAGTCTACGGGTGAGAAGACCATAATGTGGGTAGGTTGCGAGGAACTGAAGAATAGCGTATCTCAAGTGAGTTCCCGATTCCTGCATTAGGGAACCCGCTAACATTTTCCAACATCTCAGCTTAAATTCAACCCAACCAACCCATCAATCATCTACGCGTCCTTCCGCAGGAACACGGATATTTACAGCTGGGATCTTCGAGGAGACACCTCGACTCCTCTTCAAGTCTTCCAAGCTTCCGACCTCGGTCCCGGACACATATCAAACCAAAAGCTCATGTTTGACGTTGATTTTGCGGGAAAATGGCTTGGAGTAGGAGACCACGTCTGTCTAGAGTCACTTGAAACCATGCACATCTCGAGACTCATACGGTGTTTTAGAAGGGAGATGTACGCCTCTTTGATCTATGGAACGTAAGCCACACGGATTCACAAGTGGAACCGATATCATCGACACTAAAATATACCGCGCACGAGGGTAGGTTCGATACAGCCTTCACACACAGGTGTATGTTGATGTCGAGTTTAGACGCCATCGGGTCCGTAGGTTTCAATCCATTGAAACCCTGGCTCCTGAGTGTCGCAGGATCCCGAAATTTCGACGACTATGCGTCAGAATCCGATGACTCAGATGATGACTCCGAGGACGAGGGAACGAAAGCCGTAACTGTGAAAAAGCCCTCGAATACAAAGCCAGTCGATGCCTCCACCAAGCTATGGGATTTCACACCGGCGCAAGGAGGACAGTAATCCGGGTCGTGACTGCCATTTATCAGGAACACCCCACCCTTGACACTCGAATAATTGCCCGTCCCAACCGCTCATCTCCAACAAGTTCAGGATGAGACTTCAAAGTGTTCATGACATCGTCCCGGAAGGTCTTGTAGCCTTCTGTCTTATTCGATTTGGATGACACCAGGGACTGGGATAGAAATTGATGAGGTTTTTTTGCCACAGCAACGGTCGGGTACTAACCTGTAGGATGTCTTCCATAGCAGAGAGCATCCTAAGTAGATGCCCAACATAAACTTGGTTATTGCCTCTCAGTTCCGGTCTTTCGCCCACTTGTTGAATACGCGCAGAAAGGTTCTGAGTGGCCCCTTGAGTTATCGGATGAGGTTATAAACCTGTTGCGGAGAGGGAAGGTCACGCACGTATTATGACGGTCAGGCGAAGTGGTTTGAAGTCCGGTTCGGTCACAATATAGTCCCCGTCAAGGCCTCTTTGCAATGCCAAGCCGTCCACGAGTGGGTGCTGAAGGCCATCAACGCTAAGCAACAGGGAAACGTATTGATGTTCCATGGTTAGCTCGGAGGCAACCAGTGATTCGAATAACACATCGAAGAAGTTGTCCTTATGTGACTAGGCGGAGCTCGTGAACCAACAACGGGCGAATAGATCGTCCGGTACTCACTGTGTAAGAGGCGGGGTCAAGGACAAGCAGCGTGAACATGAATCGTAGGCCAATTCTACGCCTCCAAGGACCATCCGTGATCCTTTCCCACGATTTATCACCAAGAGCCAGATAGAACGACCAGGCCTGTGTAATCCATCTAAGCAACCATTCACAAGCGTGGAAACTGAAGAGCATACCCGCAGCCCGTTATGAACCACTATTTGGGCACAGCCAACCCAACAATCGATCCATTTATCAAGGTCGAAGTGCGCGAGTTCTCGAGAGGATCCTTCCGGGACGTCCGCGACGCGTTTCATCACCAATTTAAAGATCCCATTAATAACGGTCTTCTGAACCACTTCCGCGAGTAATTTGTCCTTGCGGGCAACCTCTTTGACTCCAGGGGACTCCGCTCCATCGCCAAGTACTGCTTGTAGGTCGGGATCGTCCAGGTCAAGGTCGAACATGCCAAAGTAGTCTTGGCTCTCTTGACTGTCTTCGGTGGCTGCGTGGATCGTGGGTCGGCGCAGTTTTGGCATGTGAGCAGCACGGATGTTCAAGAAGGTCTGTACGAGTCGTTGGATCTCGATACCTGTTGTCGGTAGATTTGCGATATCGGCCATTGTCGGAAATACCCGAGTCACCCAAGCTATAGATACCCCGTCAATGATACCTCATGGTAAACATCACTTTTTGGACTTACGGCCCTCCATGAACACAGGGTCAGGGTAGACCTTGGGGTCCTTTTTACCCATACACTCCAGAATGCGCCTCAGGGAGCCAATCAAGAGCTGCAACGTCAGAACGATCCGGTTCTTGAGTTCGAGCCGTGTGTCATTGGGGGAAAAGACTCGGTATTCATCCAGTAGGACGTCCGTCGCTTCGGTCACCCACTCCAGCGTAAGGGCGAGCGGCAGCTGAAGCTTGTAAGTGATCATGGCAAAATGCATCATGCCACGGATACAAGCTCGACGGGTTGATAAATCTGCATCCTTGAACGCGACATAGCGGCGGGCTTGGGTGATGCGGGAGTTAGCGTTCGTGGTATTTGGGTCGAGGTAGATGGCGATGGCGATCGAACTGAGGCGGTTGTAGAGCATCGAAAGTTCTTGAGATGTCGGTGGGGTATCCTTGGTAAACGGGACAGATCCAACTGGTATCAAGACTGACATCAACTTCCTCAGCTTGAGAAGTAACCCCGGGTCATCCGAAACCTCCCTCATATCCTTCACAGCCAGCACGGCAAGTTTCAGGAACAGCCCAAACGCGGTGTCGCTGTTCCTGTACTCCGATAGGAGCGACATGTCGTCGTGCCGTACAAAACTCGGGAAGTCAGACGCCTCTCCGTTCAGATTTGAAAACTTTCTGTTCTTGAAGACATCAGAAAGTAACCCGAACAAAGCAGAGGCGTCCTTGAGATTCCACGACCACGGCTTCCTCAGAAAGAAACACCTTGAGAATAGTAGTCGGATGTACTGGTCCCGTTTGATCACCCGGCGCCGTGGAATTTGGGAGTCATCCGTTTGCCCCGTTACCAAACGAATACGACGCAGGGCGAGGAGGACCACATCCCAACATGCGGGAAGGTGGGAAACTTCAGAGCTGGTGCCGAGGAGCGAGAATTGGGAGACTGCGCAAAGGTTGAAGATCGAACTCCAGCATTTCTCGCTCGCGTCCAAGTCAGAGAGTTTCTCTGATTCCCAAGCGGACCGAACCAACTGCCAGATAGGATGTGTATCTGGTGACGTCACCCCATCTCCTGCCGGCTCATGGAACCATTTGGCCAAATGCCCGAGGGTGTGAAAGAGGCAGATCCACACTTGGAAGAGCTCTTGTGAAGGATCAAGGGTTTCGATGACGGTGGGATCCAGGAACGCCGACACTGCGGGCTTGAGGAAGGCCGGTTGGAAGAGATGGTTGACCAGTGCTGTGCTGAGGGTGCGTAGGGGAATGGAACCCGATGCACTGTGTGTGCGCAGGAGTAATTCGAAAGAAACCCAGCGGGCCGTAAGCAGGAACGCTTTGGTCTCCACGGCAGATGTACGCCCCAGTTCTGCGTCCAAATGGGTCGCTAGCCGGGAAGCGCGTTCAAGGGCATCTTTGCGGAGAGATTCTGTGATCGAATAACCTCCTGAAGTCATCCAGGTAAACAACCGGAACAATGGGTGGAGAATATTCTGCCACTCATTCCAATCAACCATGAGCTTTGCCGTTCCAATTTGAAGTGTTGCCAACAATCGATCAACTGTCGACACGAACACCTTTGCGAAATCCCCAACACCCATCACTGAATCAAGCTGCACCCCCTGGACGAAAAATGGGGGTGGGACGGTCACGTCTTGCCCAGAGAGCTCCGCGAGGAGGTCCCGTAACCACCCTCGACCAAGGTATGTATTGGGGCCAAATGATATGTTTGGTGGGAGGACCCTGAACTCTGAAGGGTGTATCGCGCGATAGTGAGTGGCCTCCAGAACGGAGTAAGCGGGTGTATCTTGTTGGAAGTTGCCAGGGGAGTAAGATCGTTGGCGCGGCACATGTTCAGGCTCTTCCTCCAGCTCAAGGTTCATGGCGTTCAAATGTTGCCTGCCGGTCATGATGCGAGTTGTTGCTGTCTGGAAGTGATTTTGATGCGTTTGTAGGCTCGGCCGTTTCTTCCCCCTCGAGGGCATTGGGTTTCCCGCAGAATGGCCATTGTTCGTGTTCACAGCCCGTCTTGGCGTATCTATGGAAGGTGAGACTCAACATCCAGGAGCACCTGAAGTAAAGGGAGGAATTGACCGTGCGTCCTTCTGCCTTCGCGAGGGATAGACCTCCGGTCGGCCTCGTCGCGAGCTGTTTTTTTCACTTGCCCCGTTCCAAACAGGTCGGGAATGCGCAGCTGCCGCGAGCGCTGGTGTGGCTTGGAACCGCTAACATAGATTTTTGTTGGTTTCTTGCGTTTCGGGGGGCCACGCTTCACGACAGGTAAATCAAGCGTCGCGTTCTTCGTCGGCTTTTTCGTACGTCGTCTTGACACGATGGTCCTCGAAAGCATGCGGTCGATGAGATCCCCTTCCTCGGCCTCCCCGAAGTCACCATAATCAGGTCGAAGGTTTACTGGCTTCCGGTGAATCCATGCACCAATGTCAGCGTCATCGACGCTGTCGTCCTCCTTGTCTGAGATCTTTGACCCATCGGAAGAGTCGAGAGTCAAGTCCAAAACCCCGGGAAACGTGCGAGAGCGTAATTCCTCGACGTCCGAAATCGAGCGACCAGAGGAACTGACGCTTATTACTGACCGCCTCTCATCGGAACTCTCCGAGTCCCCTTTGATCGAATGGGCAGGAGCTGTTCCAAAGTTTACGTGACGCACCCTAGCCCTCCCTGGGATGACTTGAGATGGAGATGGGCTGTGCTCGGGTGGGGGCGGTACTGTTGTGGAACGTGAACGCCTTGACGGTGGTGGCTGGTGCAGTTGTTTCTGAATCATTCCAGCAGGCAACATACGATGGAGCGCTCGAAGCTCTTTCTTGCTGAGTCCGGTTTCCTCATCCGTCTCTGAAGGGTTTGAGGGTTCAACCGGGGTAGATGGCCTTCGTCGGCGGGGAGGGGATGGGTGAGGGGAAATCGACCCCGAGCGGTTATCAAACAAAGAACCCGGAGATGGGGACCCGAACTCAGGAGGGGGGGTTCCTACGTCTTCCATACTCTGGTCATGCGAGTTACGGTCGTTTGGTGGTGGAGGGTCGGGTGATCGAGATCCTGATCCTTCGATATGGCGAAACCATGGTGGGGGCTTAGGACGCCGCTTCCGCCTCTTCTTCGGCCGGTCATCCGATTCCTCTGCATTCTAGAGGGTGGATCAGGTTCCACAGGGTTCCGAACGGCCACTTGCGACTCACTACAGGTGACCCGTTATCATTCTTGGCGCCAGTGGCTGTTTGCTTATGAGAACGACCGACAAGGTATCCGACCACTTCGTCGTCGTCGCTGTCTGTATCAGAAATCTCCTCCATTCCGTCGAGGTACCATTGTGGAGGTGGCTGTGCAAGAGGGCTGTTTCTTGGAGAGGGAACACGCCGGCGGGGATGATGACTGTCCCCAGACTGAGACTGGCTTTCCTCTTCCCCAGTGATGGTGGGTCCGGAGTGTTCGCCAGTCTCTTGCGTATTTTCTTCATCTTCATCTGCGATAAAATCTTGGTCCATTGTTGACCCCGGAGACGACCTCCGCCTGCGAGGGCTCAGCGCAGTCATCACAGCATCGGGATTCCCCCGTAGCTGTTGTTTGTACTGTAAACGATCGAACCTATATGGCTGGAGTTGATTGGCTTTCCTTGATCGAAAAGACCATCGACGTGTGGATCCTTCCGCATCTTCAGGGCCGGGCCGAGGTTCAGTATCGCCGAACTCTGGTTGTGGTATCGATAATCTCCGAACGCCTGGAACGGCCGGCGGACTTCCAACAGAGGTGTGAAATGGAACGCCACCGATACGCCCAGAAAGCTCAGAAAGAGAGGATATGACATCCGGTGACGTGCCCCGAGAAGACAGATGTCTAACGAAATGAGGAGGATCCATCGATGCCTGGCGTGAGGACGGTGACGAGGGAGAGTTTGAAATTGGCGCAGAGGGGTCATCAAGTGGCAGATAAGGCCCTATGGACAGGAGATATTCGTCATCCGTTTCGACGTCGTCAGGCGGTTCCAGCTCTTTCAACCATTCCAGATGGGTGCTCGGAACACGAGAAATATTTGAGACTGGAGAATCGTCTCTAAAACTAGACGTTCGTGATGATGGGGGCAGGGAGGACGTAAACAGGTTGTCTTGGGGAGGCAGGCTGGAAGTTGACGGCATCTCATGAAGCTAAAACTGGATCAACTTTCCCTATCTACTAGTCGTTCGCTTCCGCAGAACTCACCTTTATTCGTTTCCGCGGACGAGGTGAATCATCCAAGGGTTGAGAGCTTGAAATCGGTTTCTGAATCAATCGCGTGCTCGTGTTGTCTGTGACCTGAGGAGGCGCAAGAAGCGGTTTCGTCCGCCAATAATCTGGCATTGTTGCAAGGAAAATCTCGAGTTCATCGGGATCCGACGTGTAGACCTCGTCGTCGTGGGACATCTACAACCGATGAGCGCGTCGCAATTGACGCGCTACCAGATGATCACGGGATATCACGGGACTCAGTCACATCACACTCCTTGTCGGAGCTTAAAATCTTCGTAAATTGCCGAATGTTTCTGGTTGACGGCTTGAGTGTGGGAGTACGGGGTTGAGCTGATGTGTCCGTTTCTATTGCCTTGCTCTCGCTGCTGCTGTACATCTGCTATCTTTCTTCTGTCTCTATTGCTGTTTTGTCGAATATCTGCTGTGTTTTGCTTGTGTCCCAATGAGACCGCCGGATTTGAGAACCCTGGTGACCCGACAAACCGATCAAGTCCGTCGGTCCACAACCGTGCCACACCCACTTCGAGACCCACATTGATCGCATTGCCAGATTACCATCTTGACTTCGCAGCTCGAGGCATCTCTTGCTCATAATGCGGGACTGAACACGAGACTTTTAACCGCGCTCGACACTCTCGACACTCTCCAAGTTGAACTGGACGCCGAACGGAGGAAGAATGACAAGTATCTGTGGATAAATCTCATTCAAGAACTTCAGAGAGAGAAAGAGGATATGAAAGAAGCAGTAGAATTGTTGATTAAAAGAGGTAAGCTCTTCATATGGGCTGGACTGTCTCCGCTATTCCTGTTCATCTCCGTTCGAACGTTCAACTCGGTTCTAGTTGAGAGATCCAAGGGCAACTTTGACAGGTGGCCATCTGCCAGAATGTACTTACCTACCCCGGCGGGTAAGTCATCCCGCTAGTGTCGCGCGCTCCGTCTAAATATCCTCCCCAGGGCGCTCAACTGGGCTCATTGGTTTGACCCCTGTACCGATCACACCCCCGAGGATGGAAGCGTTGCTCCACGCTCTTGCTGTTGAACGCGGCCGGTACAAACAGGCCTCGGAGGCGTTTCACAACGCACACGAAACTATATTGACACTGGAAGCTCAGGTCGCCCGCAGGGAAGCCGAACTGGAAATTCGCGATCACCAAAATATTGCGGACGTCAAACCGATCCTTCCGAAACACAGCCTAACCGAAGCGCTACATCCGAACCTACCAGAGGTGTCCCTTTCAGAGGTGGTTCACTGCTTGAGTATAGCAGAAGAACATAATTATCTCTTGGAACAAGATGTCCGTGAACTGAATAATCGTGTGAGTCGCCCGCCACCTTCACAGTTTCTTCTTTAATAACATCACTGGTATCTCAGAGGCCGAAGGATGAACATCCCTTCCGATTTGTTTCAGTTGCGGTCCAGACTTCACCTCCCCCGGGAGCCGTAGCCATTGATTCTGCACATCCACCGGTGATTCCCACACGAAAAAGACTTTCCCCGAAAGGAGGGGTCACAAACGACATTGTAGACCTCCAGGCTTGTGTTGACTTACTTTCAGATGCGGTCAGTGGGTTTGAAAAAGAGAGACGATCCAATCGAGATACCCTTGAATCAAGGAGGAAACCTACGGACACAGGGTCCGGCCCTCCTTCTACATCGGATGATAGCGAAGTACTGTCAATTTCACACTCTCCTCCCCGCCATCGGCTACCCCCCAAACCACCTTCCTCACAACCACCACCCAAAGAGACCCAGCCCGAATTCCGGCATATCCTCCGTGTTGAGCATGAATGTATAAGGTAAGGCCACCCCTCCGCTTTCCGCCGCGCACTTATCGATCATCCAAGGTTGACACGCATGAATGAACGTCTTGAACGTGAACTCTCAGAACTTCGCGCTATTGCATCCCCTGTATCGGGGGCATCCTCGATATCGGATATCCGTTCCCCTGCTCCCCAGTCTCCCGCACCACCCGCTGTCTCCCCAAGTGGGTTTAGTGTCCGGAGCTCCGGAGAGCGAGACATGGACATATCGCCCACACCCCTTCATTTCCCCCCTACACTCCCCCACGAACACCAAGACCATGATCGCCTCTCCGACTTCGAATTTTACCTTGGTGACAATCAGCCCCCCACCCCAAAAATCTCTTCGATGAACGCTGAACCTTCGGGGAACGACCCAACACATCCCAGCTCCCAAGAAGCTGGGATCAGCCATCCAACAGATCGTCCCTCTTCCGCTCCTCCCGATGATACCCACCTATCAATACTCCTCAGTCCTTTCCAACTATCCGCGTCTCTCCCTCCCCGTAGTAAATCGGTCGAGCCGCGCTCGAGACGCCAGGAACGGATACTGGAGATCCAACGAGAGCTAGATGTTGCCAACGAAGACCTCACTACCAAGAACAAGAACCTCGGGGAGTTGCGGGAGCTGGTCAGCCGCCTCAAGGACCGAGTCAACTAAGGACTACTTTTATATTCTGTTGGGATATTTATCGTCTATCTACCTTTCGGCGTGTTTTGATTGCCTTTGCTTTCCACTTGGTTGTGTTTTCCTCGCTTGGTTTACTTATTCCCCTTGCTTTACTGGTATGAATAAGACCAGTGCATTTATAATGGACCGCGCTGGCCCCTACGTACCCCTCTGTCCGCATGTACACATGTATGCTACTGTTATAATATATTGGATATATAGTCCTCCTAGTTGCGATTGCTCAAGTGGCCCGCTCCACAAGTTGACGCAGTGCTGAACGTTTGTGCACGATCGGGTACAACGGGGGGTGCGAAAAAGGTACTACGAAACTGGGCTCGGAGATCGAAGGATGGCGAGACTTTTGTACATTTGTCCTCAGCCATCTCATGGACAACCCAACCACTGCGATTCACCTCCATCCCGAAATTTTCGAGTTTGAATCTGGTAAATCTGCGGTCTTGAAGACAGCCGGGTAGGAATCCAACTCTGGGGTGTCAGTGACTCCCGAACACCCGCCGAAGGAAGATCGATTCGCGAGACCACCTGATTGTTCTCGTCGGTGGGTGACTGGCTCGGACATGTCATCTGGGTGTTCAGTCGGATGCACTTCTGGGTGTGACCTGTAAAATCCCTTCCGCTCTCATATATCCAACATGGGGGGTCGGTGACGTGGTGATGGGCAGCATGGCTGGCGATTCTCATGATCGATCGACTTCACCTCCCACGCCAGCGCTGGCCGTAAATATTGCAGTCACTTTGGAGGACTTTCTGCGCGGCAGGAATTTAACTCGCTGAGACAGAGTGTGTTATATTCTGTCCATGTCAAATGTCCCTTGAGTTGCTCGTGCAAACAATGTCTATTTAGGTAGATAGAGGTGAGGGGAGGCCAAAATTTATTCGGTGACAAGAAAAAAAAAGAGACCGCGCAAAACAAATTACAGTGGATGGTATAAGATTCATATCTAAGGTGTCAGTCCGCAGAGAACCGTGTCGAGTGAAGCTGGACAGACATGGCGACGCTGAAGCCGTAGGTTGACCAAATATGTGCTAGTGGTGATTAAGTAATCGCGAACACCTATCCCGCCAACGGTCCACATCGCAAATACCCCGTATGGAAGGGGTGGAGACATGGGCTGGCGTTCGGCTCTCCTCCAAAAGCAGACATTCTGCTCACACACGAGATCCATCCAATGGTTGGTGGAATCGCGGCAGGATGCGGAGGTTCAGCGCCCCTCAACGTGATTGCATTCAAAACCCTCACGGTCTCTCTGGAATGGCTCCCGCCGTGCGGCTTTGTCGTTGTAGTGATAACTGATACAAACTGTATGTCCTGTTTGGTTGTGATTTCCGCTCAGCCGCGTTCTCGTTCCGGTCCATTCACAGATTTCTTCTTATCATCTACCTTCCGTTATGATACCAATCGTTACACCGCCGGGCCATAAGTCTCATTATCTTGAACGCCTATCCCGCCTAATCCGCATCCAATCCATCGTGTCTGTAGGTCACATTTGCCATGTCCATCGAGGTCATTCCTTTTGGCGGGGACAAACATGTGTAAACAATGCCACGGGAACTGGCACGAGTTGCCCACCACCAGGCCCGTGACGAGTCTGAGGGTCTCTACGGGTCGGACGGCGAGACCAGCGGCATGATCATCACTGCGACTGCCGACCACATCACCAAATCAAAGTGCGTCGTCCCAAACCACAGAAATAAAGGGGTTGTAATGAACTCTAGAACGTCGCACCTATCTTGAGGTACTCGTACATGAGTACAGTGTACAAAGCGAAGGTCCAACTACAGCTCCGATCCATCAGGATAAAAATCTGGCTTCAGAGCCGTACCGCCTCACGAGCCAAGTTAATCGAGAAAAATAAATACGTTAGACCAACCGTCCGAGGCGTCCGCCGACAACTAATCATAAGTGTAGCACAACGTGTCTCCTTTTGTGTCAATCACATCCCAAACTGTAACGTTCCACAATCCGTCGCCAGGGATCGGGCTACCAAGCTGAGGGGCAAACGAAGTGTATCAGATACCATAATTATGCATGCTCATTCGGGAACGGATGAAGTGCTCACGTTCAGGAACGGAGGAAGGCCGGTTGGGAATTCCTGGTAGGTTGCAAAGTTGGGAATAGGTGAGACAGAGCCTCCTCCATACGAATACTTGTTCTTGGGACTTTTCTCCTGCCAGTCGTGCCAGATTTTGTCAATCATCTGTGCGGTCACGTGGTGAGATGAAGGGGATGCAGTGAACCAAGCGGCACAGGTAACACGGACCGCATGGTGCATGAAGAACAGGGGATCGTTCGGAGTCCACTTTGGTCCCACAAAACAGTCCGGCGGGGCAGCGTTGTTTGGACAGAAGCCAGTCATGTCCCTACGGAAGTTCGTCACAAACGCCGAACGGAGCAACTATCCCGAAGCCACAGCACGCTCACCCAGAGAGAATGAGATGGGGGGCGCCATGAAGGCCCTATACGGATGGGTCAGGACGGACGAAACCCAGGGGTGGTGGAGTCGAACTCACACCCGGCGACTCAACATACGCGTGGAATCCAATGAAATCTCCCTCAAAGCCGTTTACTGAACGATCCACGTTCTCCTTGGTCATGGTCGTGTTGACCATCAACTCCTTTGGAGGTGTTTGACCCGTAAACAGGGGAGGAAGGTCGGGGTTAGTGAACGGGAAAAGCGAGAAGTTTCTCCTGATGTGGTGAGGGCTTGGATACGCCAAGGTTAGGTTTTTGAACCCGCCATTAGAGATTTGATAATCGTTGGCGGGGTCACCCCAGGTACCAACGCCGGTAGGCGAACCATCAAGCATATCTGAGTTGTAAAAGTCATGGGCATCTAGATGAAAATTGTCAAAACGAGCTCAGTGACGACGCCATGGTCTCCTGAATGTGCAATTGCGCTGAGAGTACCTTGTGTCCAATCCCAATAAGGCGTCGTTCCATTGTAACCGCACTTTTCCGCGAGCGCATCTTCAAAGTATTGAACATAATATCTGTGCCATGGGAAGAACATCCCCGTCCAGTGAATCTATTCATCGGATTAAAAATGGTGAAGGGATAGAGAACACAGAACGTGCCTTAACGTTAAGGTCCATATGCGCATATACGAGGTCTAAACCAAATGAGTAAGCATCCACAAGCGACCAACGTTCAGCTACTGCACACCATCATAGAAAGAACTGGATTCGTTGACGGGTGGGATTTCTGATATGTTGGCTGGAACAGACGGCGCCAGCCTGGGATCGTGAGGGTGATCAGCGAGACACTAATGATTACCGATCAGCGTCTTTAGCAGCAGGAGAATCATGAGATGAGTACGTTCACTGCACGGATCCACTCCGCTTTATCACAATCTGCAAGCTTTCTCCATTCACGCCGGACCTTAGGATTTTTACACGTGTTTTTGGCAGCCACGCCGGCCACGAAGAGGAAGATAAAAAGAACGCGAACTACGCCGAGAAAAAAAACCATCTGTGAGTGGTGACGGGGCCGTGGGGGATGAGAGCACGCCTATACATCTTTTATACCGCATGGCTGGTACGCGACGAAGAAGGATACCGCTGGGTGAACCCGGACCGCAAGGCGGGAGAACCGAAGCACCCCTGGAAATGTGGCCGATGGAATTACCCGCCATTCCTATAGAACCGGTGTGAGAACACCAGGAGCAGCGGGGCGTTGACAGGAGTAAACCTGAGTAAACTGACCAGCCAGCTTCGCAATTGCCGAGTGTTTCAGATGTTAGCGAGAGTCGGCTAAGTACTGTACCAATCGGACCAAGTCGGCGGGGGGGTTGGTCGAGAGGGAAAGAACAGGAAAGATAGAACATCCAGAGGACCATCAGCACAAGGAGAGTTGTACGACAGAAACGAGCCCACGGATGAAAATATCTCATCGACAAGGCCGATGCCCGTCAACGATTGCCAGCCAGTCTGGGCGATAATTCTGTGCATGTGAGACCTTTGTACCGTATCTTACCCCATCCTCCGCTACATACCCTTTTTGCCACGAACCGATTCCTCCCGAGAGTAAATCCGTGTCTCGAGTGTCCGGCATACTGTGGATTCGCTTCCAAATCTCATGAATGAACGAGGGATATGTGCGAGCTGCCACTACGATTTCCCAAGCGACGGATTGCAGGGCGCGTCGGTGATACCCAACTCCACACATAAACGAAAAAATACTGCGCGTTTTCAAAAACGAGTTATCGAATTGCAAGCGGCCGTAGCAATCGCCCGGTTTGCGGAAGAAGCTTCGGTAAAATCCAAAGGCTGCTGCGTGAGGGAAAGAATTCCTCCACTTCAAACGGTGATTGAGGAAGGGTTCGCGGGTATTTCCATACCCGCCAGTCAAATAGGGATAAGTCCTCTCGCCGAACTTTGGAGTCGTAAACTCTGATTTTGGACGTTGGGGAGCGCTGCCCGGTCAGCGGCAGTTCATGTCTACATTATATGTCATGTAATAGTTTGGGCGACAAATTGTCGGTTTCGACCTGTTGGGCGACGAGGGGGAACCCCCGTTCGCCCCAGCAGGCCTCGTAGCTATTAGTCTCGGACTGATGAATCGAGTGATGGGTGATATATAACAAGGTGGCAAGAGCGCGAGGTGTTCTGAGCGATTGGCACTTGGATTTCGTAAAAAGAGGCGGAAACGAGATTGCAACTGTTATGGCGACGTAGTTCATCACGGTTCCGAGCGCGGTCGACGGTCCTTCGATGTGACTGATGATGATTTCACTGTAGGGGGGCACGGCACATACATCCCCCACCTACCATCGTCGTTTGCATGGCTCATGGGGTAGCAAATCATCTCGAGACGCTCCTCGTCGGAGAAAGTCGACATTGTGACGTAGGATCCGACGGCTACACCAGGGATGAGGAGCGTGGGTCCGCCGTACTCTCCCGGCCAGTGACCGTCGTGTGCTTGAAGATGCTTGTAATACTCATAGCCGTTTTGCGCGGTTTCGAGGAGTTTCTGCTAGGGGCAGTTCGGGCATTTCCTTCGCGATATCAGCACGAACGAAGCAGAAGAACCATTGAAACCGCACCGTGGGTATACCAATCCAATAATTATCCAAAGGTTTCAGCGGCCATTCTTCACGCTGCTCATCTGTCCTGAGGTACACCCGGGAGTGTCTTCCGTCCTTATCCACGACCGGTCTCTAGCGCGAGCAGTCCGTAAATGGCCCTGAGGATGAAGTACGGATATACAAGGGCGAGCGATGTGATTTTGTTTGAAACTGACCGTGGGTATAATGTACCCGCGATCCCGTCCGCCCGACACTAGACGTCATCGTCGCTTTGGGCCATAGCGGAGAATCCCACGCGCGTTTTGTGATCTCGGCGACTACTTGTTCGCCAGCGTGCTCGTCATTCTCTCTTAGATCGTCGCCGCTACCATGTCTGAGAAGAAACCGGATTTCGCTGGTCTTCCGACGAGCGTCGAACTTGCCAAGTTTGACCAACCGCCTAGATGCAAGCGCACAAAGGCCCTCGTAATCGGGTTGTGCCTCGGCGCGCTGGGAACGGGAGGGTTTGTCTTGCGGAATATTGCCCCGACACCCGCTACCCCAGGGCTCTCTGTTCAAGTTGCGAATGCGTTGTGTCCTCAAGCGAAACCGATTACACCCATTAAACACTCTGCAATTTGGGACGACTTGATGGGGAAATCTGCAACAGATGAACATAAGGCGCGTGCGATAGAATGGCTTAGCGGAGCGGTTAGGGTTCAGTATGTGTTGCGCTCATCCTTGGTGTTGAATTGAATTCTAACGACGTGTCCAGAACTGAGTCGTTCGATCACATGGAACCCGTAGGTGTGGATCCCCGTTGGGATGTTTTTGGACCGTTCCACGATTATCTGCTACAAGCTTTCCCCCTCATGTATGTGTTCCTACGCGTTCGAATCAAGTTGGTGATTATCTTCAACCGATTTGCAGTCATTCCACCTTGTCGTTGACTAAAGTCAACACTTGGGGTTTGGTTTACGTGTGGCCTGGATCCAATGAAAACCTCAAACCGGCCTTATTTGCCGCGCATCAAGGTAAGAGCTATGATTTATTTCTTGGAATTTGAGTAACCCAGCCCCACAGATGTCGCACCGGTGAACCCCGATACCGTGGACGAATGGAAATATCCTCCCTACTCTGGACATTACGACGGTATGCTGTCTCTTGAGTGTGGTGATGTAATACCTACGGTCGCGCTCCAGGGGAGAGGATCTGGGGACGTGGCAGTTCCGACGACAAGGGTGGGCTAATCGGGGTGCTGTAGGTTTTCACTCCATCAAGGCTTTTACTACCGTTTCTGAAAGCGGCCCAGGGCTACTGTTGAAAACCTCATCTCTGCTGGATTCAAACCGGCTCGAGGGGTCATCATGGCATTTGGATTTGACGAAGAAGCGAGTGGACTACATGTGCATTTCCTCCGTTCATCTGAGAAATCGTTCCTAATTCGTGACAGGGTGCTATAGAAATCTCGAAATACCTACTGTCAACCTTTGGCGAAAAGGCGTTTGCATTCATAGTTGATGAGGGCGGTACTTTTTTCCCCCACCTTGTATCTAAAAGCCATCCTAACGACGCAACTTCTGTAGGAGGATTCCAACAGTCGTTTGGCTCTGTGGTCGCTCTCCCAGCTGTCGCAGAGAAAGGCTACAACGACATTCACTTGTCTGTGATATCTCCCGGAGGTCACTCTAGCATTCCTCCAAAGCACACTGTGGGAACATTTGCCTCAAATCCTCAACTCATCTCTGACGTGCTGCCCAGAGCATCGGACTTTTGGCTGCTTTCATTACCGAGATCGAAGCCAACCCCATCATCGCCAAGCTGTCCAGAGGTACCCTATTTCCCAGTCCTAAACAGCGTAACTTCGATGACCCCCCTTGTATAGACAACGT
>Ga0307515_10003371_pt1 | contig 33703 bp, 2 predicted proteins | sample 17_EM_MG_FD_194513 | JGI IMG/M metagenome (GOLD analysis project Ga0307515, IMG submission 194513) | Populus trichocarpa ectomycorrhiza microbial communities from riparian zone in the Pacific Northwest, United States - 17_EM | ecosystem: Host-associated > Plants > Roots > Unclassified | place...
GCCGTCCGTTTAAGGGTAGAATATAGTAAAGAGTTTAATCTTAATCCTAAGGATACGGTAGAGTTCGTTTTAGAAATCTAATATAAATTAGAGACTATAGTTAAAAATAATTAATTTATAGGCACTATAGAATTAATAGATATTATCGACGTAGAGGCAGGCTATATCCTTTGTAGTTATAGTCTTAAAATAAGGGAGGGAAATAGATTACTTATATAGCCGGTTAATTACTATAAAGGCCGTATTATAGCCGTAGGCGTCCTTTAGAAACGACTTAAAGTCTATTATAATATATTACTAAGGGCGTTCTAGAATAGGTAGTAGTTATAACTACCTAGGGGTTTAATCCCTAGGAGTATCTACGCGTTTATAGGCGTAGCAGTTTTTAATAAATTGTTTTATATTAGATAGAAGTCCTTACTAGTAATAATAGGGCGCTAATAGTTAGTAGGTTTTGTCTTAACTGGGGTATACTATAGAGACTTAATAGTAGGCTTCGCGGATTAGCTTTATTTATAGGTTATTAACATCTAGGACTATAAGCCGTTCTTAGTATAAAAGTAATCCTTCTTCTATTTCTAAATTAGGGTTACCTTTTATAACGTAGTCGCGGAGGGCTTTTAGGGAGTTAGCTATGCGGTTCGCAGTTAAGATATAGTTAATAAGCCCTATTAGTTTATCTAAGACTTCTCCTTTTAAGGGTGCTAACTTATTCCGTTTAGAGTCTAGTTCTTTAAGAATCTATAGGTTAAACTATTTAGGATAAAGGAGGGCGCGCGTCTAGTATTAGGTCTTTAGCTTATTCTAAGGTTTTACGTCTTATTCCCTTTGGGTTAATATATTAGCTTTAGTATTTTATTTACTAAAATAATATATAATTATAAAGAAGAATTAGGAGAGTATTTTAGCCTAATAGGCTTATTATCTAATAAGTTACTTTATAGTTGTAGGATACTCTAGGGCTTTATAATCTATATATATTTTAATCTAAGATTTAGTGCCTTTAAGCTTTACGCGCTATTAGGATAATAGCTAGCATTTCATTATTATATACTTTATAGTTATACTTAGCCAGGTCTATTATTTTTAAGAAAAAGGTAATAGGGTACTATTTACCGTCTAAATATAGCTGTAATAGGATTCCCACTATAACTCTATTAGAAGCGTCCGTTTCTAGTATTAATTTAAGGTCTAAATTATAGTAATAAAAAATTAAAGCAGAAATAAACTAATCTTTTAACTCCCTAAAGGCTTTTATATAGTTATTATTAAAGATAAAAGGCGTATCTTTCTAGGTAAGTTATATAAGAGGCTTTGCTATAATTTTATAGTTATAAATAAACTAATAGTAAAAGTTATAGAAGCTAAGGAAGGACTAAATCCCTTTTATAGTATAAGGGGGTTTTTAATTATACTTTAACCTTCTTTAGGTTAACTTTAATTCCGTTTATAGTAATAATAAACCTAAAATACTTTATATACTTTACCCTAAATTTATATTTATAAATATTAACTTATAAGCCTACGTTCTGTAGTCTTTTTAAAACCTTCTTAATATAAACCTAGTACTTAAGTTTATTGTCTAAGTATATAATAATATCGTCTAGGTATACCGTGCAGAATTTATTAAGGTAGTTAAATAGGACGTTATTTATATACCTTTAGTATATAGTAGGCCCATTTATAAGTCTAAAAGGGAGAACTTTATATTTATAGGACCCGTAACGGGTATAGAATATTGTTAAGTCTTTAAAAGTAGGCTTTATCTAAATTTAGTAGAAAGCTTAATGGATATTAAGTTTAGTAAAGATTTTTACCTAGCTTAGACGTATAAGGGTCTTATTAATTAAGGGAAGAGGGTACTAATCCTTTTAGGTAATAGCGTTTAACTTCTAATAGTTAATATAGGAGCGTAGGCCTCTATTAGGCTTTTTTATAAATAAAATAGATAAAGTAAAAGGGGCTTAATTTAGCTTAATAAACCCTTTATTAAGGTTATTAATGAAATACTACTTTATTGCTTTTAGCTTATTTATTAATTATTAGTAGAGGGGGCTAAAGCCTAGCGAGTTATTAGCTTCTAATTAAATCTTATAATCGTATATCTAGTAAGGTAAGAGTATATATAAAGCCATCTTTAAGAATACGTTCTTATAATTTACGTAGATAGTAAAAAGGAGGTATTTAACTAGTTCCTCGTCGGTTTCCTTAGCTAGCCTTTCCTTCCTATTAGTAATAATTCGATTAATCTTATATAGGCTTATTATAAAGACCTTATTATCTTTCCGGTATATATTAAAGTAAAACACTATAGTACTAATTATAGTAATATCTATTATAGGGGGCCTATATAATAATAAGGATATATATAGCTATAGGGGCTTCTAGGGTATTAGCGCTATTATTACTCCTTTTAGCTCCTATTATATCTTTTAGAGGTTATCCCTTATATCTTATTGGTATATTCTTTTCTATACTAATTAGATCTGCGCGATTTAGACGTTATCTATATTACTATTTATCCCGCTTCTGTATATAGAGTCTTTATTAACCATAGCGCTTTAAAAAAGAATCTTTACTAATATAAAAGAATTCCTTCTAGCCTTATAACGGGTATCTTCTTAAGTAAAGGCTAGGTTACAATTATTTACATTCTACTAATAGGTAGGGTTAGCCTTTACGGCTAGTATCTTGCGGTTAGTTTGGATTTCCCTAATAAAGGAGGATAATTTTAGTCTATCCTCCGGCTAAATAAACTATCTTTACTATATATTTAACTAAATATTAAAGTAAGACATCTATTTTTAGTTAAGGATTATATTATAGGAACCTAGGTCTAAAATACAAAAGGAAATACTATATTAGCGTTGTCTATTAAGGGAGATATATAACTTTAGGATATAGCTAACTGGCTTACTAGCTTAACCGTTATAGCCTTTTACTTAAATAGGCTTTTCTAGTTAGGTAGCTTTTATATTTAGAAACTTAGCAATATTAATTATATAGGCAGTATTTATAAAGGCAAAGCTATTTACTCTAGTATTAATAAGGGCAGTTAAGTTAACTCTATATTTATTTTAAGATACTATATATAGAACTAGAAAGTATTTTCTACTTATTAACTAACTTAAATTAATCTCTTTAAGATTAATAGGATACCCTAGGGGGGAGTTTTTCCCTAGGGTTCTTCTTTTCCTAACTTATTGGACGTTTCTCCTTCTTCTATCTCCTTAATATTGCCTATATTCTTTAGCTCTAGGCAAGATAAGATAAAGTAACCCTTTTTATTATAGTTATAGCACATAGCTAAGATAGGGTTGGTTAGAGTATTACGATAAGTACTAGTTAGGGGTATAGTATATAGCTAGTTAAGTAAGGCTCACTAGAGCGTAAATATAACTGCTTTTAGTATAAGAGTAGTTATAGTTTATCTTCCTACTTTAGCTCCTATAGGTATAGCTAATAAGTTTTAATTATTATAGGGTCGCTTCTGCTAATTAAGGCGGGCGTTAATTTGCTTTAGTTCTAAATTTAATAATAGGTAATAAGTTACGAGTCTATTATAGGTTAGTAGGTTATCTAAGGTTATAGTAATCTTCTCTTATAGTTAGATTATTAGCTTATTATATAGATCTAATTAGTAGTTCTTAAGGGGGACCTAGCCTTTTTTTTATAAGGTATAGGAATTAAGTCTAGAATTTAGCCAAGGGTTAGTTTAGTTTTATTATTAGGCGATTATAGTTATAACAGGCATCCTATACTTTGTTTGAATTAATATAAATAGCCGCTAAGTGCTATATTATCTTATTTATAGATATAAATTGAATAGGGGACTCGTCCTTAAACTTGGCTTAAAAGTGCTATTAGGCATCCCTAGTGGTTTAACTAAAGAGGGAAAGCATTTTAGCCTCTTTAGAAAGGAAATAGTTGTAGTTAACACGGAGCTTTCCTTATACTTAAATCCTCTAATTTTTAAAAGTAGGGTCTATCCCGTTAAATAGTAATTAGGGGTTAGAGAGCTTAACGGACTTTAATTACTTTATAATTATATCCGTACTCCCTAGGGTATTATATTTAGTTAAGTAAATAGGTTAGCTAGGGCTTTAAAAAGGGGAAGCTAGGCTATTTTATAGGGCCGTAAGACTTTCTAGGATCTTTTATAGGGTCTCTTATATAATCTTTACTTTAAAATAATTAGCTTTCTAGCTAGCTATAAAGGCGCAAATCTACTCGTATACGTCTATAATATTATTATTATCTTTAATTTCTAATCCTAATTAGATCTTAGGTTCCTCTTAGGTAAAAATAGCTCTCTTAGATAAGCTAGCTTTAGGTACTATTATTAGCTTCCTAGGGTTTATTAGTATTATATACTTTAGTTTTAATTCTAGGGGTATAGGTCTAGTCCTATTTAGCTTATAAAGTGGGATATTATTAAGGCCTTCCCAGGCAATATAGAGTGACTTTAGTGTCTAAGTATAACGCGTTAACGCGTTATTATAGATAAGGGTCTTCTTTTAGGGTAGGATATTATTAAGGCCTTCCCAGGCAATATAGGGAGAGCTTAGTATAATATAACGGCTTATATAAATACCTCTAAACTAAAGCTTATGGATTACTATTTAATAAAGATACTAAGTTAAGGAGAAGGAAAGGGGATCGCGAGGGCTAGTGTTAATAAATAGGTAGCGCGAGCCGTTAAGGCGCTAGTAGTAAACGAGCTAATAGTAGGCGAGCTAACAGTAAGAAATAGTACTAGATAGTATGCGATAATATAATAAGTAGTAGAATATAGTAGAACTTAGCAGGTGACGCGCTCTAGCACTGTTATAAAAACTACTTAAACTAATTTCTATTTATGAGTATAATAGGCAGATAGGGCTACCTATTACAACTATTTTATGGATTTACCTCTATATTAACGGATAAAGGTAGTATAATATCCCCTTCCTTATTACGGACCTAGGAAGCTATAATATAATCTTAAAAAGAAAATAGCTAGCCTATTTAGGCTTATAGCTTAATATATAAAGTAGGCGGCTTATTTAGCCTAAAACCTTACCCCTAACCCCTTTTTTTATAAAAGAAATCAGCATTATAATAGAAAACCTCGTGCGGCCCTAGATTAATACTATTTACTAGGTAGATGCTATGCGTAGGGATTAGGCCTTTAAGAAAGATATATAGCTTAATCCATAACGGATCCGTATACTATACCGCCCCTAGACTAGCTATACTATACTACTTATACTAGAGACCTAGGAAGCTAGTAATAACCTAGCTAAGTTAACTATAGAGGACTTAGGCCCTATGTAGCTATAAAGGAAAGCTAAGAGTATTAGACGCTATACTAAACTAATAGATAAGAAAGATAACTTACGGAAAATAAAATGTAAGCTAAGGAAGGCTATAAACCTTATACTATAAAATATAACCTAATAAATATCCGTAAAGAAACTAGCGGACCTTCTACTAGTTAATATTTACTATATTAGTGCCGTTAGATTCTACTAGAACTTAGTTTAGCCTAATACTATTACCTTTACAACTAGCTTATACGAAATTAATTAAATAATTAAAGAAAAGGAAAGTAAGCTTAGTGGATAAAAAAGCAAGCTTATAGATAAGGAACTAGTAGAATAAAAGCTGCCTTATTAATACTAGAAATTTAAGGATATATTCTCTAAAGTAGCATCTAATATACTTTTACTTTACTAACCCTATAACTATAAGATTAAGATTAAGTAGGGTAAGAAAAATACCCTTAGCTTTAGCCCCCTCTCTAAGCAGTCTATTACTAAATTATAGGCCATAAAATAGTATCTTATTAATAACCTAAATAAGGGCTTTATTAAGCCTAGCTAAGCCCCTTTTGCCTTACCTATTCTTTTTTTTAAAAAGCTAAATAGAGGACTCCGCTTTTATATTAACTACTATAAGCTAAATAATATAACCTATAAGGACCGCTATCCGCTACCCCTACTTAATAAAACTTTAGCCCAAATAAGTAGAGCTAAGGTCTTTATAAAGCTTAATATCCGCTAGACCTTCTACTAAATTAGAATAAACCCTAGGTCTAAGGATTTTATTTTATTTTAGACCTATTACGGAACGTATAAATATAAGGTACTTCCTTTTAAACTAACTAATGGACTAGCTATATACTAGCGGTATATAAATAATATACTCTTTAACTACCTTAGCAACTTCTATATAGCCTATTTAGATAATATTATAATCTACTTTAAGAACAAGCTAGAATACAAGGAGTACGTCTATAAAGTCCTATAACGGCTCCGCGAGGCTAGCCTCTAGGTTAATATTAAGAAGTTAGAGTTTAGTATTAAGCGTATAAAGTATTTAGGTTTTATTATTAGTATAAATAGAATTAAAGCCAACCTAAAGAAAACGGCTGTAATTAATAAGTGGGCACCTCTACGGACCGTAAAGGGGGTATAATTATTTTTAGGTTTTTGTAACTTCTACTAACGCTTTATTAAAAACTATAGTAGGATTACCTAGCCTCTTAACCGTTTTACTAAAAAAGACTAGCTCTTTTACTTTAACGCTATATATAGGCAGGCCTTTAATAAGCTTAAAAAACAGCTAATATTAGCACCCCTATTTGCCTATTTTAATTTAAAATAGCCCTTAATACTAGAAACTAATGCCTTAAATAGTATAATAGCTAGTATTTTTTTCCTAGAAGCAACTAGACAGAGAATAGCATCCTATTATATACTATTTAAAGACTATAATAGATACTAAGCTAAACTACTATATCTATAATAAAGAAATGCTAGCTATTATCTCTAGCTTTTAACATTGGCGTATATAGCTAGAGGGAACCCTTAAGCTAATTAAGGTAGTTTTAAATTATAAGGCCCTTATAGCCTGGTAGGCATACTAGGCGGATACCCTATCTTAGTTTAACTTCTTAATTATATATAAACTAGGCGCTATAAACCGTGCGGACGCTTTTATAAGGCGCGAATAAGACCTAGATAACTAGACGGCTATAAAGATCTTATTACGGATTTAGACGCTACTATAACTAAAATACCTTAATCCCTAGATATAGGTAGAACTAAGTACAAACTCCTTAGGCGCCAAGATATATCCTATTAACTCCTCTAAACTTAATCTTATTAATAAACTACTATAGGCTAACCGAATAACCCCCTCTCTATAGGAGTACTATAAAAAGGTAAAGAATATTACTAGCCTATAGACCCTTAAAAACGGACTACTTAAGTACTAGGAATAGCTAGTAACTAAAGTCCTAGTAGATAGACTATAGAAAGCAAAAGGACAGAAATAAACTATAAAAAGGACAGGGACAGGCGTTAGGATTATTTATAATTATATTCCAATTTTTTCTATTATTTTCCTATCATTTTCTCACTACCTAATAGTTGTTAGCAACCTAGTATCTTACTAGGAAGCTGTAAATCCCTAGTTTAGGGATTTATAAACTACTAGGACATAGCTACTAGTATATATTAAGCTGCCTAGAAAGGATTTATGTATATAGAACTATAGCGCCATAGCCTAGAGGCTGCATGCGCAGTATTGTACGTAGTATAATACAACGGATATAAAAAAATTAAAAAAAAGAATAGCTAGTAGTAGCTAAGGAATAAAACTTACGGACCTGGCTTATTGCTAAAGCTTATACCTAGGTCTCTATAGCCTACCCTAGAAAAAATAAGACCTATAGGATTATTAGTAACCGCTACTACTAGCCTAAAATAGTTATAGATATTAACCGTTATATATGAAACTATAACAGCTACTATAGATCTATAATCCTACAAGATAAGACCCTAGAACTATTAAAACTACTCCTAATATTAAAACTCCCCTAGTAGTATATTTCTATAGACTTCTATAAGCTACCTATAGACTATAATAGTTATAATATAGTTATAATTTTAGTTAACCGCTTTGGCAAGCGCCTGTTCTTAATCCTATATTATAAGAATATTAATGCTAAAGAAGCGGCCTAACTATATCTACTATATCTACCAAATCTACGGACTACTAAATACTATTATATCCGATTATAGCCCGCAATTTATATTAGCTTTTGAGAATAAGTTTACTTAAATCTTAGATATTAAGCTAAAGCTTTCTATAGCATACCACCCTTAAATAAATAGTTAGACGGAAATTATAAATTAATACTTAGATTAGAGACTTTGGCCCTTTATTAACTACTTCTAAGATAACTAGGCTAAACTACTACCCCTAATAAACTATACCTAAGCGACTCTACCCTATAACTCTATAGGATTTGCCCCTATTAAACTAGAAATAGGCTACTTACCCTATATAAGCTTTAACTAGGAAAGACTAGAAGGGCCCTAAACTATATACGAAAAACTATTTTATAAGGAAGTATAGTAGTACGCTAAGCGCTTAAAAGAAGCCTAGACGGTAGCCTATATAAATTTAGAAAAGGCCTAGAAATTAATATAATAGTAGGCAAATAAGTATAGGCGAGAGCCTAACTTTACTGTAGAAGATATGGTTTAGGTTATAATAAGGAACTAAAAAATAGAACAACCTAGCGATAAGCTAGACTATTAGATAGTAGGACCGTATAAGGTTTTTAAAAAGATAAGCAACTTATATAAAGTAAAGCTCCCAGATTTAATTAAGGTTTACCCTATTTTCTCTCTAGATAAACTATAGAAAGCTATAAACAACCTATTACCTAGACAAAAAAATAAATAAACCTCCCCTGCTAATTTAAGTTAATAGCAATAATAAATAGGAAATTAAAGAAATACTAGCCTGTAAGCTTATAAGGGGAACATTAAAATATTGTATTAGTTAGAAAGGGTATAACTTAGACCCTACTTAGTACTATATATAGAACTTTATAGGTAGTCCCTATAGGCTTTAAAAGTTTTATTGTTACGGACGCTTTAAGTATAATATTATAACTACTTAGAGAAGAGTTGGAAGAAGCTAGTTGGTTAATATAAGCACGGTCTAAAATGGAGCCAATAGAGCTATATGACAAGGAATGGTAACTGAGGTCATATAATATAATCTATATAATCCGCGACAAAGTAAACAGAGCACACGTTTATTACGTATAAGAAGGATTTTATAGGAGTACGGTTGTGTATTTAAGGACCCTTAGTCCCTACCTAGATAGTTCCTTCTTTATAGTAATTCTTAGAATATAATTAGAGTTAATCTATTAGGCAACTACTCTACCAGTTATTATTACGTTATTAACTTCCGTACTTGCATTTCTTACACACTTAGCCTATTAACGAGCCTACCGTAGTACCTACTACAAGGTTCTATTATACAATCACTACCTAGTTACGGTATTAAATATAGAAAGTTAAACAATATACCACTAAAAGCAGCCACTATAACGCTATTGACGGCGGCAACTACTTTAAGGTTAGGTGACACTAGTATAGCAGATACTAACTTATAGCAACCTGTAACGGTCAGACAACTACAAGAGATAGTTAACTAGTTGATAATTAATAATATAGCGTTGGAAGAAAGGGTTAATGGGATAAAAGTAGCGAAGATTAAGTTACCATTAATTAAAAGGTACTTAGGAGAGAGACTAAAGCTTAAAGGATTTCTTACGTAAATGCACTTTAAAGTTACGCAAGAAGGGGTAAAGCTACTAACACCTATAGATCGAATAGCGTATACGGGACTATTCCTATTAGGAAGGGCACTTAAGTGGTTTAAGCCTTACCTTACGGAAATACAGGTAAATGGAATAATAACTACTAATTAAGAGGTGTGGTTTATATTCTTAAGCTAGGAAGGGTTTACGGAGTGACTTATATAAATATTTGGAGACCTAAAGGCAGTAACCACAGCAGAAAGAAAGCTCTAAAATATTATGTAAAGGACCTTAGCAATTAAGTATATAACGCAGTTTTAGATATTAGTGATATAAGTAGAGTAGAATAATAAGGCGCTTATAGTATAGTATAAGCAAGGACTTAAGGCTAAAGTCTAGGACGTAATTATCTTAATAGAAGATGCGAATACCCTATAGGAACTAATAAATTAAATAATTAAGATTAATAATTGGATCTACTAGAGGGAATAGGCTAAGAAAGGTTAGGATAGAGTTCTATAGTTATATAAGGCGCAGAGCACATAACGACTAAAGCTAAGTTAAAAACTATAGTATGGCGCAGAGCTAATGGACCAAAGTAGTACTAAAGAATTTAGAAGATAGAATAAGAAATTATAGAAACCTAGAGAGTAAGAATTAAGTAATTAAAGATTTAAGGAGTAGAGGCTAAACCAGGGATCTTAATAGCAGAAGACGTTTAGGCAGACTCTATAATAAGAAAAATGGTTTAAAGAGGGAGCTTATATAAATTACGGAAAACAAGGTTATTATATTAGAGACTGTAGAAGTAGGTAGAGTTACTATATAGTAAAAGGGATAAGGCTAGTAGACAATATATACGTATAGAGGGATAATAATATACTGCGAGGAACAAAAGAATGTTTAATTAAAAGTTTTGCGTTTTGTTATAATAACGTATGCCGAATTTATAAGGACGCTAAGTATGGCGCAAGCTATTAGCTATAGAAGCTATATTTAGCAGAATATAAAGGAACTAATAAAATAGTTCGCAGATTGGATATTAAGGACGATAAATTCAATATAGGCGAAACATTTTATAACGATAAGGTAATATAGGCGGTTTACTAAAAATATATAGCTATTAGAGATGTTATATAAGAGGTAGAGGATAATTCCACTATAGAATAGGGAACATTAGTAGGGATTAAGACCCTACTAGACATAATATCTATCGCTTTATAAGACGTAAGAGAAGTAGGATAGCGAACTATTTTGGCACTTAATAAAGGCAAAAGGCCATAAGCTTAAGATTCTTAAGACGAGATAAGAGACGACTAAGATTCTTAAGATGAAATAAGGCAAGCTTAAGGATCTATAACGGACGATAACTAATAGAGTAGAGTAATAGCTTAGTTTAGCGATATACGAATGAGCTTAGGACGAAGTTTTCTAAAGGTATAAGATTCTTAAGATAAGATAAGTGAGATTTAAGACTCTTAAGACAAGATAAGGATACTAAGTAAGCCTAGTTAGACTAAGGCTAGAGCTAAGCTTAAGTTAGAAGCAAGCTTAGGATTAGAAAATCTAAGGGACTAAAGATTTAGAGTGCGAATAAGGATACCTATAAGTAAAAGGTAAGAGATTAGAGAATCTGTAATATAAATAGTAACTAGACTAAGAGGCAGACATATAGACCTAAAAGACTTACTAGGAGAACGCAGTGTTCGGCCTAAGGATTAAAATGTTAATACTAAGATTAAAAAGCGAAAAGACTTTAAGGATCTATCTATAAAACGCAAACTAAAAGAAACTATGGAAGAGTTTAGATAAAGAATTATCGTATAGTAAGAATAGAAACTAGATAAGAGATCTAGTATATTAGGACGTATAAGGGACAGAGTACTAGTACAAAGAATTACTAATAGGCCTAGGGCAGGTACACTAAGAGCTAAGTAGCTTACCAAACTGGAAAACGAAGAGGATTTAGGAATTCCTACTAGGTTTAAAGAACGACATATAAAGGGCTGTTACGATATAGTAATAAGAAGATACTTCCTTATAGACAAGCCGTATATACTCTAACAGCTATACTAAAAGTGGTATAGACAGCGACATAATGATAAGTGGGAAGATTTTTATATATAGTTGGACGAAAAAGTTATCTAGGACCACCTAATTACGGAAAAGGCTATAAATTATATTAAAGGAGCCTTAATTATAACGTTAAAGGATTTAGAGGAATAATTAAAGGACTAGAAAAGCGAGAGACGCATCTTAGTACCTATAAATAAAGTTATAATGTTTAGATCGGCACGACAGAGGTTTAAACTTAAAGACGAAGACGAATTAAGAGTTAACCTAAAGCACCTAGTATACTATACGCTATTATGGATTGCATATATGGATAATATATACGAAATATATAAGAATCCAAAGGAAAAGAATTGAAAATACCCTATAAGGATATATTGGGCGCTAGATAAGCGATAGTATAGGAATACTAAGTATATATACGGCTGGCATCTAATAGAAGTTTAAGAGTTAGGAGACTTAATACTTTAGCTAGAAAGATTCCTTATAAAAGAATGCTTAGATAGATAACAGTGGTGGGAATGCCTAAAGAATACGTATCTATAGTATATTAAAGATAAGAAATAAACTAGGTATTAGCTAAAGAGTAAGCCAAGTACGGCAGGATTAAGTAGCTAATAGTTGGGAAAAGTAGAGGCCTATAGGACTAGAGGGAGCTAGTGGTAGAACCTTAGACCCTTAAAGGAATTTAAGGACGATACCTAAATTTATAAGTTAAATGGCAAGATTAGCAATTTAAAGCGCTAATAGATAGTGGAGTAACGCGAAACCATATCTTACTAGTAGTAGTTAAGAGAATAGAACTACCTTATAGATAGAAGGAGCAACTTTACCTATTAGTTACGATTTTAGGAGATCTAATAGCCTATAGAGGAGGGATTATTAATCTTAAAATAGGACCTATTTAGATAACTATTAAAGGGAGATAAGTTAAGATGTCTTTTAATATCCTACTATTAGGACGGGATAAGGCGGTATTAGGTATGCCTTAGTTATAGGAATACAATCTAAAGATTAATTAGATTATAGATTAGGTCAATATTAGAGATACTTAACGCCGTAAAATACGATAGTAAACTAAGATGGTATAGTACTAAGTTAGAGCGACATATAAAGAGACTGAGTGAGGCTTAAGTTATGTACTAAAGAGATACTATAAGTACGGTAAGAAACTATAGTTACTAGAAAGTAAAAAGCTGGTAGAGTATATAGTATAGGACTATAAGATAGAGTTAGAACTAGGAATAAGTCTAAGGTTCTTTCTAACCTATAAGCTTACTAAAGAAGAGTTTAGAGCACTTAAAGAGTTTATCTAGGAAAATTTATAAAAGGGATATATTAAACTATCGCAGTTATTAGTAGGTTATCCAGTACTATTCGTACTAAAGAAAAATAGAAAGCTTAGGTTATGCATTAACTATAGGCAGTTAAATAGCATTACTTAAAAGGATAGGTATTCTTTACCCTTAATTAGCGAAATCTAGGATAAGATAGGTAATGTATAAATCTTTATAAAGATAAATCTAAGATAGGCGTACTATTAGATTAAGATTAAAGAAGGTAACGAATGGAAAGCAGCTTTTAGGTTAAAGGAAGGACTATATAAACTATTAGTTATATAATTTAGGCTTATAAACGCACTAGTAACGTTCTAAAAGCGTATTAATAATGTATTAGGAAAGCACTTAGATAAATTTGTTATGGTATACCTTAACGACATTATTATCTACTTAATAACTAAGGAAGAATACGGAGAACACGTTAAATGGGTCTTAAAGAGACTATAGGAAGAACAGATGCTAGTAGTAATTAAAAAATACAAGTTTTTTTATAAGGAAGACCAATTTTGTTAAATTTATTATTAAACTAGGCCAACTTAGTATAGATTTAAAGAAGATTGAGACTATAGTGAATTGGTAAGAACTAGAGAATATTACGTAATTAAGATTGTTTTTAGGGTTTTGTAATTACTATAGAAGGTTTATAGCGCAATGGTTAAAGGATATTAAACCATTTATATAATTAATAAAGAAAGAAGAACTATAGGTATAGGGAGAGGAGCAATAAGAATTGTTTAAAAAAGTTAAAGAGTTGTTTACCTAGGAGCTAGTTCTTAAAATCTATTAACTAAAATTAGAGACGGTTGTAGAAACGGATATATTAGACTTTATACTAGGGGCGTGTTTTATATAAAAACACTAAGATAGATAGCACCTAGTGGCATACTATAGTCGAAAGATAATACTACTGGAGTTAAACTATAACATCTATAATAAGGAGTTATTAGGTATAGTTATAGCACTAAAGAAATAAAGAGCATTCTTATAAGGTATAGAGAAACTATTTATAGTTAAAATAGATTATAAGAACCTAATAGGATTTCTAATAATAAAGGAACTTAACTAAAGATAGGTTAGATAGGTAGAGATACTTATAGAATACTATTTTAAGATTTAGTATACTAAAGGCACGGACAATATACGGGCAGACGCTCTAAGTTAAAAAGCTAAACTATAGAATAACGAAAAGCCATTAGGGGCTTTACTGCGAAAAGACACAGACAGATTAATTAGGTACAATTATCCAAAAATCGCAGCAACTTAAGAAGATAATAAACCAAAAAAGGTTTATAAGATACTAGAAAGCTTTTAGGTATAAAGAATTCTAGAAGTATAACTAGAAGATTTATAGACGGATATATACGAGAACCGAGAAGCGAAGTATATTCTAAGAAGTATAGCAGAATATTTCGTAGAAGATTTCTATAAGGGAATAACTTAAGGGCACAACGGAGCTATAGGCTTAGTGTTAAGACTCTAAGAGGAGTATATTATTAATAGAATCTAGGGCTTAGCGTGAAAAGTTATAAAAGAGTATTTAAATTGCTAGAGAAATAAACTAATGAGGTATAAGCTATATAGAGGGCTATAACCTATTAAGATACCAGAGAGACTATAGGAGGTTATATTATAGGACTTTATTATTAAGTTACTAAAGTTAAGAGATCTTACTACCGGATAAGACTATAACGCAATCTTAATAATAGTAGACAAGCTTATAAAGTGGGGATACTTTATAGCATATATAGAAGAAATATTAGTAGAAGATGTCGCTAGAATTTATATTAAAGAAGTATTTATAAGGCACGGAGCACTAAGCAAGATTATATTGGATAGAGATTTAAGATTTATAGTAGTATTTTAGAAAGTATTCTTAGCAGAGCAAGGAGTTTAAGTAGTAACTTTTACCGTATATTATCCGCAGATAGACGGTTAAATAGAAAAACTAAATTAGATACTAGAGCAGTATCTAAGGCATTATATTAATTATGTATAGAATAATTAGGTATCGCTATTACCAGTTATATAGTTTATATACAATGTAATACCTTAAGAAGGAATAGGCATATTACTATTTAAGGCGAATTATAAATATAAGTTAAGGATATTGTTGTTACCATAGCAAGTAAAGAAAACGAGTAGTATAGCTAAAGAAAGAATAAAGATGTTAATAAATCTTTATATAGACCTTATAGAATTAGTAAAGAAAGTATAAAAGAGAATAAAAAGGTATTATAATGCTAAGAAATCTAAGGGACTAGATCTTAAGGAGGGAGATAAAGTATAGCTACTATATAAAAATTTTAAGAGTTAACGACTAAGTAAGAAGTTAGACTACGTTAGACTAGGACCTTTTAAAATTATATAGAGAATTTTACCGGTTACGTTTAAGTTAAACCTACTAGCTAAGATAAAGATCTACCCTATATAGTATATTGTAATGCTAGAGCTAGTATATGGGAATATTAAGCTACTAGTTTACGAAGTAGATACGTATAGAGGATAGAAAGAAGACAAATAGTAAGTTTTAAAGATCGTTAGTTATAAGGATATTAATAATAAAATATAGTACGAGGTTAAGTAAATAGGCTATACTAAGACTACCTAGAAGCCACTAGAGAATTTAAAGAACGTTATAGGAAAGGTATAGGAGTATCGGAAGAGATTAGGTTAGGTAGTATTAATAAAGAAGGATTACTAAAGAATAAGTCACCTAAAGGGGACCTAAGAAGAGTAGTTACTAAACTACTTGGATCTATTTCCTTCTCTATTAAAAGAGAATCCGTTCTTTTATTACTAAGTTCCTATAAGCCTTATTTTATAAGTTTCTACTCTTTAGAATGGACCTTCTTATAAACCTTTTTAAGATAAATTAACTAAGCGGACGCCGTAAGACGAGACTTAAGGGCCTATTACTAAGTATTAATAGCCTTTTATTCTGCATTACGGAAATAATATAACTCTACTAGGGTAATAGACAGTTTATTATCTAGCTGCGTAGTAGTAAATTAAACATAAGACCCTAAAATAAATTAATTAGGAAACTAGACAACTATTAAGAGTAATAAGTCGTGTATATTTAGTATTAAAGATAGAGCGAATGTTATAGAACGAACGAATATTCGCTTTAGTGCACTCTAAGTAAGAGGATAGTTGTTAGGAGGATAAACTCGCTAACGTAATATAAACTAACCCCTCTTTTAAATAACGAGAATACGGAGACGGTATAATCTTACTAAGAGACAATATTGCAGCAATAGTGCGAACACGACGAGCAGTTAAAGACGAAGAAATTGCTTTAGGTATAATAAGTAAAGATATTAACCAAATTAATTAGACGGATATTATACCTTTAGTAAACAACTTAGAGATATTAAGAATCTTTAAGGACGAAGATAGAAAGGAGGGAGATGGTATTACGGACGCTTTAAGTACAATATTACGACTACTTGGAGAAGAGTTAGAAGAAGCTAGTTGGTTAATATAAGCACGGCCTAAGATGGAGCTAATAGAGCTATATGACGAGGAATAGTAACTAAGGTTATATAATATGATCTATATAATCTATATAATCTATATAATCCGCGATAAAGTAAATAGAGTATACGTTTATTACGTATAAGAAGGATTTTATAGGAGTATGGTTGTGTATTTAAGGACCCTTAATCCCTACCTAAATAGTCTCTTCTTTATAGCGATTCTTAGAATACAATTGGAGTTAATCTGTTGGGCAACCACTCCACCAGTTATTATTACGTTGTTGACTTCCGTACTTACATTTCCTATACACCTAGCCTATTAACGAGCCCACCGTAGTACCTACTATAAGGTTCCGTTATATTTATAGCCGTTACCCTAATAAACCTAGACCCCTAAAGTACCTTAATAAGTAGATAGAGTACTAAAATAGTAAAGATAATAAGCTGCCTATTAAGTATAAAGATAAGAATACTCTATAGATATAATACGGATATATAAAGCCTAAGGGCAGGCTTTTTTAGAGGGGGGGTAATATTATAGCGCTAGTAAAAACTGGTGGATTGTGGCTAATAGATACTAGTAGATTATAGCGGGTAGTATTATAGCGCTAGTAAAAACTAGTAAATTATAGCTAATAGATATTAGTATATTATAGCAGATAGTCGTAGATAGTTTTATATAGTTTTAGATAATTGCTATTACATAACTAGAGGATTATATATAACGTTAAGCGGCGCTATATTACGGACCTTATATTAGTAATAATAGCACTATTAAGAAGAGATATAAATAGACTAGTAGTAAAAGCATGGGAGGTACTAGAAATAGCTAAAATATAGAACGAGGGGTAACAAGTTATAGTACTTAAAAAATAAAAAGTATTCTTATAAGGCGTAGAAAAACTATATATAGTTAAGATAGACTATAAAAACTTAACAGGGTTCTTAATAATAAAAAAACTTAATTAAAAATAAGTTAAATAGGTAGAGATACTTGCGGAATACTATTTTAAAATTTAGTATATTAAAGGAACTAAGAACGTAAGAGCAGATATATTTAGTAGAAAGGCTAAATTATAAAATAATAAAAAAAACTATTAGGAGTAATACTACGCAAAGATAAAAATGGATTAATTAAATATAATTACCCTAAGCTAGTAGTAACTTAAGAGAATAATAAACTAGGAAGAGTCTATAAGATATTAAAAAGCTTTTAGGTATAAAGAATTTTAAAAGTATAGCTAGAAGATTTATAGATAGATATATATAAGAACTAAAAAGTAAAGTATATCCTAAGTGTTATAGGATACCCCCGTAACACCTTATATACGTTTACCTATTTCTACCGACTTAGCAATTAGAGACTAACTATAAAATAGTAATTTAATGGCAATTTAATGGCAATCTAACGGCAATTTATGGCATTCTACTATATTCTGCTAAGTTTTACTAAATTCTGTTAAGTTCTGCTAGGACTATAACCTAAACCCTATTCTGCCCTATATATATATTAATTAAGCAACTAAGTTAACAATATATGCCCCTTTTTCCCGTTTTCCTACCTTCTTTCCTTACGTAACGTCTTAATCTTATTATATAGTTTATGTACATAGCTTAATAATATCTACTTTGCTATATATTATCGTCGCTTATACTTACTCCATAATACTATATTATGTTAAACCTATACTACCTTACCCTACCTAATATGTAGAATAACCTAGAAGCCCCTATATCTGCAACTAACTTATATAATATATTTACCGAATAAATAAAGGGCCTGTAATAAGCCTTTATAGATACCCTTACTTAATAAGAGGCTTAATACTAAGAAATAATTGGATCCCTAAGAAAAGAAATTAAAGAGATCCGCTGTAATCTACCGTCTGCTATACCGTCGCCCCTACCCGTTCCTACTAGTGTTAACCTATAAGTACTAAATAGAGAAGACGTGTCTAAAACTAGCTCCTTGACCCTAAATTCGCTAATTAGTGCCCCCGTAAAGAAGCTAACTAAATATCTCCCTAATCCTTCCGCCTATTTAGGTAAAAGGAGCGAACTACGCTCCTTTCTTAATTAACTTGAGAATAAGCTAAACGGTAATATTAATCGCTACCCTACTCTAATAGTTAACTACGTTATGCCATAAGCCGTCTAATGGGAGACGCCGCGGAAACTATATACCTATTCTAGCTAAATACTATAAAAGAACTAGTTACTATACTAGAAGCATCTTATAGCAACCCCTACCAAATTATAATAGTATAAAGGAAACTAAATAAGATAACATATGGCTCTAAGAGCTTCCTATTATACTTTACTAAGTTCTACTGCTATACTAAAGAGACTAAATAGAACGAACCCGCCTTAATTAATCGCCTAATAGAATCCTAAAACTCTAAACTAAAGGCTTCCCTTATAGGAGCTAAGCTGCCAGATACCCTTACTACCTACACTAATATTATTAACGGCCTGTATAACGATATACTACGCCTTACTCTAAAATATACACCTTAATACTTTACCCCCTAGCCATTTAAGACCCGTAAGGACCTAGACGCTATAAATATTAACGCTAGAACCCTCTCTTATGCCCTAAAAGAATCTGCTAAATGTAAACAATATATTAAACACGGCCTTTATTTTAAGTGCGGAAGCAACGCTTATATCTTAAGTTACTGCTCTATCCCCCTGCCTAAAATAAATATTTAAATAACTAGTATAGGCGGTGTACCGCTGTCCTAATTATATAAAAGGACAACTAGTATAAGCAACCGATTGCCTCCGTTAAGCCCTGCCTACTAACCCTAATTATTATTTAATTCCAGTTTAGCATTTAGTAAGTACCACTTATAGGGACGAAGCTACAATTAACACGCTATAAGAACTCCGCCCTAATCGCCTCTAAAAGGAAGGTTTTAAAGCTAAGTCGCTCTCCGGGACGGCTTTGCCTTAGGATTTTATTAAACGTATTTAATATTACAAACTCTAACTTTTAGGACTATAGTATAACCATTAACTACCACCTTTAGCAGAATGGTTAATAAGCTAATGCTTAAATCCTAATTAATACAGGAGCTAGCCGCATAGGATTTATTAATAAGATCTTTATATAAGATAATAGTTTTACTCTAACCTCCCTTAACTAGCATATTAACGTATTTAGATTTAATAGTAAACACACTATCTTAGGCCGTATTACCCACGTAGTAGCCCTAAAACTCTAATACCTAAACTATAAAGAACTAATTAAGCTTTTCGTTACTACCCTAGGTTACCTAGTAATCCTTAAACAGCCCTAGATAAAGCTATATAAAGTGGTTATTAATTAGGGTAACCTTAAGCTTTTATTTACTGCCCTATGTTATAAGCAAGAATGCTTTATAATGCACCGCCCTAACCCTAAACTAAAATCTAAGAAATCTACTAAAATCTATTAGCCTAAGATTTCTACTAGTGTCCACTCTACGCCTAAAGAATTTGCTAGATTCCACTAACCTAGGAATTTTACTAAATTCCACTAATATAAGACTTCTACCAATATCTATTAAGGATCTAAAAATTCTACTAAACCCTATAAACCAATTCTAACTACTATACCACCTTAAGCTAAGTAAAAGCTTAAGCTTAATATATGTCACGGAGTGAGTATAAGTAGTGATAATATATAACGAAGTAGATATTATTAAGCTATGTACATAAACTGTGTAATAAGGTCAAGACGTTGCGTAAGGAGAAAAGGCAGGGAAACGGGAAAAAAGGGTATATATTGTTAGCTTGGTTGCTTAGTTAACACGTACACGAAGCAAAATAGGATTTAGGTAGTAGTCCTGGCAGAACTTGGCAAAAATTAGTAGAACTTGGCGGAATATAGCAGAATATAGCAGATTGCCGTTAGATTGCCGCAAATTACCGTCTTATAGTTAGTCTTTAGTTGCTAAGTCGGTGGAAACAGGTAGACGTGTATAAGGTGTTACGGGGGTATCCCGTAACAGTACCCCCCCTTTAAACTCAAGCTTCTGCGAGATAGGGCTATAGTAGTTCTAGATAGAGTTTATAAAAGTCTTCTGCGGCTTATATAAGTCCTATAGAGTTAACAGGTTCCTATAAGGGCTTAGTAAAGCCTTTCCATTTCGTAAGATACATATATTAACGTTTCCGTTTATTATACTTAATGTCATCAATTCTTTTAACAAAGTACTCGTTCTTACCATCCACTTTAACTAGTAGGGGAGGGTCTTATATCTGTCCGAGCAGGGCGTTTAATGCAAAAGCAGCGGGGTAGAGGACTAACGTATAGAATACGGGGTAGATTTTAACCGTATTAGGGAGCTTTAGTTAGTAAACGTAGGAGAAAACAACCTTCTTAACCTTATAAGGGCCAGCGTTCTTCTAATTAAGCTTCTTAGCAGGTCGTTTTATATTTAGATTTCTTATATCTAGCCAAACAAAGTTACCAATTTAGTAGGCCGGTGCTAGGGTTTGTTTCTTATTCGCTGCGGCTTTATAGACAGATTAAGCCCATATTATTTCGTTAGTAAGGAACTGTTATAGTTCCTCCATCTTCTCTATAAATTTATTTACTTCCGCAACTTATAAGGCGTAATAAGTAGGGCAAGGAACATTACTAAAGGGTTTAAAACCTATTTATAGATACTAGCCATAGTTAGCCAGAAACGGGGAGACCTTTATAGTTTCCGAAACGGAATTATTTGCGGTAAACTCGGCGAATGCAAGCCAGTTAATCCAGTTATTTTATAAGTATAACGTGTATATCCAAATGTACTATTCTATTATAGCGTTTACACGTTCTATTTAACCATCCGTTTCTAGGTAGTATGCTATAGACAATAGTGCTTTAATACGGAGTCGGGTAGTTAGTTCTTTCCAAAATATAAAGACAAACTAGCTGCCTCTATTGGAGATAATTGTTTTGGGGAGTTCGTGGAGTTTCTATACGTGGTCCAGAAATAGTTAGGCAACGGCAGGTGTTAATATATTAGGGTAGGCGATTAAGTATCTTATCTTAGATAGTCAATCTACGACTACTATAATATTTATGCAGCCCTTATTTATAGGGAGGTTAACAATAAAGTTAATTAAGATGTCTTTTTATCTTTGGTCCGGAACAGGCAGTGGCTTTAGAAGGCCGTTATATATCTTATGCAAAGCTTTAGCTCGTCGGCAGACGTAATAGCTAGAGACGTACCTTCGTATTATATTATATATATTCGGCCAATAGTACTCCCATTGGAGTAGCTCTAGGGTTTTTCCTTAGCCTAGGTGGCTGGCTACTAGTAGGTTATATACGTGTTTAAGGAGCTTAAGCTTAAGTTCATTATAATTAGGGATAACTAGACGGTTCCGGTAATATAAGCGGTTTCCATAAGCTTTACATTTACTTAGAGAGATCTTCTTAGAGCGTCTAACGCCATCTTAAATTAGCTTAAGCGTCTCTTAGATAAACTCGTTATTTGGGTATTCATTAGTTATAATCTGTTTAATTAATTAATTAGTTATTTTAAGGACTTATACCATAAGATCTTTAGCAGGAGGGTTAAATAGTTTGGGGCGAAGCAGGGTCTAATTTTGGTAAGAACGTACCTCTTTTAGTGCTGGCGCGTCTTGCGAGCGTTGGGTTAGGGCATTAGGCTTCTGGCCTTAAACGCCTAGGTAGTACGTGATTAAGAATTGGAAATAAGATAGGTATTTTAACCAGCGGGCCTAATGGTGGCTTAGCTGTTTTGTAGTTGTGAAGTACTATAAGTTCTTATAATCGCTAAGGACCTTAATTGGGAATCTAGCGCCTTCTAGTTTGGGTCGCCATTGCTTAAAGCATCTAATAATAGCTAGCAGTTTCTTGTCGTAGATCTTATAGTTGTATTTAGCTAGGCTTAGTCGTTTTAAGTAGTATGCCACGGGGTATAATACTCCCTCTTTATTATATTGAGACAGGATGCCTCTAGTGACGTAGTTGGATAAATCAGCTTCTATAACACTTATTCGGTTTAAGTTAAAGTATTAGAGCACGGGCGCGGTGGTAAATATAACCTTTAGATAAGTAAAGGCCTTTTTACATTCCTTATTAAAGATAAAGGCTTTATCCTTTTAGGTTAGAGCTATAAGGGGTAAAACTAGGGTGGAGAAGTTATTAATAAACCGTTGGTAGAAATTGGCAAATCCTATAAAGGCTCTTACGTCCTTAACGTTCTCGGGTTCTTACTAGTTTATAATTGCTTTAATTTTCTTTAGGTTTATTTATATACCGTCTATAGAAATAAGAAGCCTAAGGTATAGGACTTCCGTCTTATAAAACTTGTATTTATTTACATCTAATTATAGACTAGCTCCGTGTAGGGCTTATAAGATAAGGTTAACGTATTTCCGATATTCGGTTAGGTTATTACTATATATTAAGATATCGTTAATATAAGCAGTATAGAAGATGTCCAGGTAGGGGCGTAGGGTATTATTTACGTAATATTGAAACAAGCTCGGAGCATTTGCGAGGCCAAATAGCGTTACTAAGTATTTAAATAATCTATACTAAGTACGAAATGCGGTAAGCTATTTATCTCCCTTTGCTATACGGAGGCGGTTAAATGCAGAGATAATATTAAGCTTCGTATAGTAGCGAGCCTTACTTAGTTAGTTTAGCGTCTTTTATATTAACGGGATCGGATATTGGTTCTTAATAGTAACGGCGTTAAGGGCTTAGTAATCTACGCAGAAGCGCAGACCGCTACTAGGTTTCTTAACGAAGATTACTAGTACGGCTATAGGTAAAGAGCTTACTCTAATAAATCCTTTACTTAGGTTCTTGTCTAGATACTTTTATAGTACTTAAAGTTTATTTTAGGACATTCTATATAGGGGTCCAAATCCAGGTTGCTTTCCTTCTTCGAGTACAATCTTGTGGTCATATAGTCGGTATTCTAGTAGCTTATCAGCTTCCTTTTATAAGAATACGTCTAAGCGGTAATAGTACTCTACTAGTACCTTTGTAATAGGGTTAGTGTGCTTCTTTAGTGCCAAGGCTTTCTCAATATTAGCTATTATAATAGCGAAAATCGTATATTCAGGCTTCTTAGTAAGCTAAGCTAGCGGAGTAGCTCTAATTATGCGGATATTTAGGGTGTTAAGCTCTCTCGGATCGTCTATAGTCTCTTATATAGTTTCTTATTTAGGTTTGGGTTTAGTATTAGGTATAAAGTCGGTGTTAGATTTAGGTTTAGGTTCTTTAAGTATTCTTTTTATTATAGGGTACCAGTTCTTCTAGTACTCCTGTGTGCTAAGCTTAAGCTTCTACTTAGTTTGGGGTAGTGTAGTAGTCAGGGTTAGTTCGTAGAGTTCGGTGGGATTTCTAGATCTTTAGTGGATATTGGTAGAAATCTTATATCGGTAGAATTTGGTGGAATTCTTAGGTTAGTGGAATCTGGTGGATTCCTTAGGCGTAGGGTAGACATCAGTGGAAATCTTAGGCTAGTGGATCTTAGTGGATTTCCTAGGTTTTAGTTTAGGGTTAGGGCAGCAAGTTATAAGGCACTTCTGCTTATAATAGAAGGCAGTAAATAGAAGCTTAAGGTTATTCTAGTTAATAGTCACCTTATATAGCTTTATTTAAGGTTATCTAAGGATTACTAGGTAACCTAAGGTAGTAACAAAAAGCTTAATTAGTTCTTTATGGTTTAGGTATTAGAGTCTTAGGGCTGCCACATAGGTGATACGGCCTAAGACGGTACGTTTGCCATTAAATCCAAATACATTAATATGCCAGTTAAGGGGGGTTAGGGTAAAACCATTATCTTATATAAAGATCTTATTAATAAATCCTATGCTGCTAGCTCCTATATTAATTAGGATTTAAGCGTTAGCCTATTAACCATTCTACTAAAGACGGCAGTTAATGGTTATACTATGGTCCTAAGAGTCGGAGTTCGTGACGTTAAATGCGTTTAATAAGATCCTAAGGCAGAGCCGTCCTAGAGAGCGACTTAGCTCTAAGACCTTCCTTTTGGAGGCGATTAGGGCGGGGTTCTTATAGAGCGTCGGTTGGAGCTTCGTCCTTATAAATAGTGTTTATTAGACGTAGGGCTAAAACTAAATAAAGATCGGGGACGGTAACCAGAAGATCGATACGGTGAACGGCTATTAGTATTAGCCGTTCGTAAATTGTTTTGGTGCGTAGGTAGGGGGACAAGGCAGTATTTTAAGATATAGTCCTTACTTCTATACTTAAAGCAGAGGCCTAACTTAATGCGTCTTTCTTATTTAGGGGACCTTAGTGGGGCGTACTCTAGGGTTTTAGTGTTAATATCCATGGCGTTAGGGTGCTTAGGCTAAGATGACTTAGTAGACGTTTATAGGGCTGTCGTATTGTATCAAGGGGCGTATTTCGGTGTCAGGCGTAGTATATCATTATACCGTTTATTAACGACGTTTACGCAGGCGTTAAGGGCTCCTAGTAGGTCTACGCCTATTAGAGAGGTTTTCAGTTTAGGGCTTAGAGATTTAATAAGGCTGTTAATTAGTGCGGAGTTGTCCTAGCCTGTTTCCCTTATATAATGGTTAAATTCGGAGAAGTATACTAGGAAACTTTTCGTTCCTTAAGCCATATAGTTTATCTTTCTCTAGGTAGTAGCTTAGCGGTTTAGGTTACCGTATAAGGCTTTAAGAAGTATAACTAGGCTTTATACTAAGGTTAGCTAAAGAGGTTTAATAAGGTTAGCTACCTCTCCTCTTAGTTAACTTAGGGCGTAATAGAGTCGGTTAGCTTCGGTTAGGTAATAGTTGGCGTTACTAGTTAGCTTATTTTTTAGCTAGCTTAGAAATAATTAGAGCTCTCATCGTTTACTAGTGAATACTGGGGGGTCAGGTAACCGCTTGGATTATTATAGTATGGTAGTCGGTTTAGGGTAAATAGCTACTATAGGTTCGGGACTCGCGTTTCGCGTATTTAACTCCAGAGATAGTATTCGGTCTTGGGGTTTTGGCGTAGGCATCTTAAGAGTACGGACTTCTTCTTAAAGGGCTTCCATTATTTTCTAATGCCGTACTTCTTATTCGGCTTATTATTAAGTTAGGGTAACTTATTATTATTTAAGGGCCTCTACAAAGGACTTCTATATGCTTGTTATTTATTCTTAGAGGATAGATATAATATTGGCGGCCGTCACGGGGGCTTTAGGTACGTTTTCTATTTCGGGTAGTAGTGTAAGTGGTTAACGCAATATAGTGTCACGGAGTAAGCATAAGTAGTGATAATATATAACGAAGTAGATATTATTAAGCTATATATATAAACTATATAATAAGGTTAAAACGTTGCGTAAGGAGAGAAGGTAGGGAAACGGGAAGAAAGGGTATATATCGTTAGCTTAGTTGCTTAGTCAACACATACACGGAGCAGAATAGGATTTAGGTGGTAGTCCTGGCAGAACTTAGCAGAATTTGGTGGAACTTAGCGGAATATGGCAGAATATAGCAGATTGCCGTTAGATTACCGCAAATTGCCGTCTTGTGGTTAGTCTTTAGTTGCTAAGTCGGTGGAAACAGGTGGACGTGTATAAGGTGTCATGGGGGTGTCCCGTGACAATATATAAAAATACTAAAAGGACTAGTATTCTACTATAAAAAGGATTCTTAAAGAACCTAAACCTAAATCTAATACTAACTCCGTTCCTAATACCGAACCTAAACTTAAGTAAAAAACTATAGACAATCTAAGCGAGCTCGGCACCCTAAATATCCGCATAATTAGAGCTGCTCCGCTAGCGTAACTTACTAAGAAACCCAAGTATACGATCTTTACTATTATAATAGCCGATATTAAGAAGGCCTTAGCACCAAAAAAGTATACTAACCCTACTACAAAGGTACTAGTAGAGTATTATTATCGCCTAAATACATTCTTATAAAAGGAAGCTAATAAGCTACTAGAATACTAACTATACGACTATAAGATTATACTTAAAGAAGGAAAGCAGCCTAAATTTAGACCCTTATACGGAATGTCCTAAAATAAACTCTAAGTACTATAAAAGTATTTAAACGAGAACCTAAGTAAAGGATTTATTAGAGCAAGCTTGTCGCTTATAGCCGTACTAGTAATCTTTATTAAGAAACTCGGCGGCGGTTTACGCTTCTATATAGACTACTAAGCTCTTAATACCGTTACTATTAAGAACTAATATCCAATCCCGTTAATATAAGAGACGCTAAACTAACTAAATAAGGCTTATTACTACACGAAGCTTAATATTACCTCTATATTTAACCATCTCCGTATTATAAAAGGAGATAAATAGCTTACTGCATTTTATACCCAATATAGACCATTTAAGTACTTAGTAATACCCTTTGGCCTCACAAACGCTTTAAGCTCGTTTTAATATTATATAAATAATACCCTGCGCCCCTACCTAGACATCTTCTATACTACTTATATTAACGATATTCTAATATACAGTAATAACCTAACCGAATATTAGAAACACGTTAACCTTATTTTATAAGCCCTACACGGAGCTAGTCTATAATTAGATATAGATAAATGCGAGTTTTATAAAATAGAAGTTTTATACTTTAAACTCCTTATTTTTATAAATAGTATATAAATAGACCTAAAGAAAGTTAAAGTAATTATAAACTGGCAGGAACCTAAGAACGTTAAGGACATAAAAGCCTTTATAAGATTTGCTAATTTCTACTAACGGTTTATTAATAACTTCTCCGCCTTAGTTTTATACCTTATAGCTCTAACCTAAAAGGATAAAGTCTTTATCTTTAATAAGGAATATAAAAAGGCCTTTACCTATTTAAAGGTTATATTTACTACTGCGCCTATACTCTAATATTTTAACCTAAAATAAATAAGTGTTATAGAAGCCAACTCGTTTAACTACGTTACTAGAGGCATCCTGTCTTAATATAATAAGGATAGAGTATTGCACCCTATAGTATACTTCTTAAAATAACTAAGCCTAGCTAAATATATCTACGAGATCTATAATAAGAAATTATTAGCTATTATTAGATATTTTAAACAATAGCAACCTAAACTAGAAGGCGCTAAATTTCTAATTAAAGTCCTTAGCGACTATAAGAACCTATAGTACTTTATAACCACAAAATAGCTAAGTTATTATTAGGCCCGCTAGTTAAAATATCTATCTTATTTCCGATTCTTAATTATATACCGCCTAGGCATTTAAGGTTAGAAGCCTAACGCCTTAACCTAACACTCGCAAGACGCGCCAGCCCTAAAAAAAGCGCGCTCTTACCAAAATTAAACCCTACTTCGCCCTAAACTATTTAACCCGCCCACTAAAGACCTTATAGTACACGTCCTTAAAATAACTAATTAATCGATTAAATAGATTATAGTTAATAAATACCTAAATAACGAGTTTATCTAAGAAACGCTTAAGCTAATACAAAATAGCATTAAACGCTTTAAAAAGATTTCTTTAAGTAAATATAAAGCCCGTAGAAACCACTTATATTACTAGAACCGCCTAGTTATACCTAAATATAATAAACTTAAGCTTAAGCTCCTTAAACATATATACGATCTACTAGTAGCCAGCTACCTAAGCTAAAGAAAAACCCTAGAACTGCTCTAATAAAAATACTATTAGCTAAATATGCATAATACAACACAAAGGTACGTCTTTAACTGCTATATCTACTAATAAGCTAAAGCTTCGCATAAGACATACAACGGCCTCCTAAAGCTACTGCCTGTTCCGGACCGAAGATAAAAGGATATCTTAATTAACTTTATTGTTAACCTCCCCGTAAGTAAAAGCTATACGAATATTATAGTAGTTATAGACCAACTATCTAAAATAAGGCACTTAATCGCCTACCCTAATATATTAACGCCTACTGCTACCTAACTATTCCTAAATCACGTATAGAAACTCCATGGACTCCCTAAAACGATTATCTCTAATAAAGGCAGCTAGTTTATCTTTATATTTTAAAAAGAACTAACTACCTAACTCCGCATTAAAGCACTACTATTTACTATATATTACTTAGAAATAGACAGTTAAATAGAACGTGTAAATACTATAATAGAATAATATATCCGGATATACACGTTATATTTATAAGATAACTAGATTAACTAACTTATATTTACTAAGTTTACTATAAATAATTCCGTCTTAGAAACCATAAAGGTCTCCCCATTCCTAGCTAATTACGGCTAGCACCCATAAATAGGTTTTAAACCTTTTAGTAATGTTCCTCGCCCCGCTTATTACGCCTTATAAGTTATAAAAGTAAATAAATTTATAGAGAAAATAGAGGAACTATAACGGTTCCTTACTAATAAAATAATATAGGCCCAATTTAATTATAAAGCCGCAGCGAATAAGAAACAAACCCTAGAACTAGCCTACTAAATTAATAACTTTATTTAGCTAAATACAAGAAACCTAAATACAAAACGACCTATTAAGAAACTTAATTAGAAGAACGCTGGCCCTTACAAGATTAGGAAGGTTATTTCCTCTTACGCCTACCAACTAAAGCTCCCTAATACGGTTAAAATCCACCCCGTATTTTATACGTCAGTCCTTTACCCTACTGCCCCTATATTAGACGCCCTGCCTAGATAGATATAAGACCCTCCCCTACTAGTTAAAGTGGATAGTAAGAATAAGTACTTTATTAAAAGAATTAATAATATTAAGTATAATAAACGGAAACGCTAGTATATATACCTTATAAAATAGAAAGGCTTTACTAAGCCCTTATAGGAACCCGTTAACTCTATAGGACTTATATAAGCCGCAAAAGACTTTTATAAACTTTACCTAAAACTACCACAGCCCTATCTTATAGAAGCTCAAGTTTAAAGGGGGGGTACTATTATAGGACACCCCTATAATACCTTGCACACGTTTACCTATTTCCACTAACTTAGCAATTAGAGACTAACCGCGAAATAGTAATTTAACGGCAATTTAATGGCAATCTAATGGCAATCTAATGGCAATCTAACGGCAATCTACGGCATTCTGCTATATTCTGCTAAGTTCTACTAAATTCTACTAAGTTTTACTAGGACTACAACCTAAACCCTATTCTGCCCTATATACGTATTAACTAAGTAATTAAGTTAACAATATATGCCCCTTCTTTCCGTTTTCCTACCTTCTTTCCTTATATAATGTCTTAATCTCATTATACAGTTTATGTATATAGCTTAATAATATCTACTTCGCTATATATTATCGTCGCTTATACTTACTCCGTGACACTAAGAAGCATTATAAAAGATTTTATAAAAGATTTTATAAAAGATTTTTATAGGGGAATAACTCAAGGGCATAATAAAGCAATAGGCTTAGTATTAAGACTTTAAAAAGAATATATTATTAATAAAATTTAGGATATTATTAAAAAAAAGTAATAAAAGAGTATTTAAATTACTAAAGAAATAAACCAATAAGGTATAAGCTATATAGAGGGCTATAACCTATTAAAATACTAGAAAGACTATAGGAAATTATATTATAGGACTTTATTATTAAGTTACTAAAGTTAAGAAATCCTATTACTAAATAGGAGTATAATATAATCCTTATAATAGTAGATAAGTTAACTAAATAGGGCTACTTTATAGCATATATAGAAGAAATCTTAGCGAAAGATATTACTAAGATTTATATTAAGGAAGTATTTATAAGATATAGAGTACTAAGTAAAATTATATTAAATAAAGATCTAAGATTTATAACAGTATTTTAGAAGGTATTTTTAGCGGAATAAGGGGTTTACGTAGTAATATTAATAGTATATTACCTATAAACAGACGGTTAAATAAAAGGATTAAATTAGACGCTAAAATAGTATTTAAGATATTATATTAATTACGCGCAGAATAATTAGGTATTATTATTACTAATTATATAGTTTATATATAATATAACACTATAAAAAGGAATAGGTATATTATTATTTAAGGCAAATTATGGATATAAGTTAAGAATATTATTATTACTATAATAAGTAAAGAAAATAAGTAGTATAGCTAAAGAAAGAATAAATATACTAATTAATCTTTATATAAACCTTATAGAATTAGTAAAGATAGTATAAAAAAGAATAAAAAAGTACTATAATACTAAGAGATTTAAGGGAATAGATCTTAAAGAGGGGGATAAAGTATAGCTACTATATAAAAAATTTAAAAGTTAATAACTAAGTAAGAAGTTAAACTATATTAAACTAGGACCTTATAAAATTATATAAAAAAATTTACTAATTATATTTAAATTAAACCTATTAGTTAAAATAAAGATCTACCCTATATAGTATAGTATAATACTAGAGCTAGTATATAGGAATATTAAGCTATTAATCTATAAAGTAAATACGTATAGAGGGTAAAAAGAAGATAAATAGTAAGTTTTGAAGATTATTAGTTATAGGGATGTTAATAATAAAATATAGTATAAGGTTAAGTAGATAGGCTATAATAAGACTACCTAAAAGCTACTATAAAACCAAAAAAGGCTATAGGAAAGATATAGGAGTATTAGAATAAAAAGGGTTAGGTAATATTAAAAAGGAGCTAAAAATAAAGGGATTAGTTAAGGGTAATAAACAAACTAAAATATCTAATAGATTTACCGCTAGCGTATTAGTCACTTCTACTTTAACTTAATTAGAATCCTTTTTAGCCTCTTTAGCCTTAAGCTTATGGAGACCTTACTTAGTAAGACGCCACTCTTTAGAGCGTACCTTTTTATAACCCTTTTAAGACGGACTAGATAAGCATAAGCAGTCTATTAAGCCTTAAACACTTTCCGCTCTTTAGTATAAATCTACTCCCTATTATTATAAAGCTTCTACACTTTAGTAAAAGTAGCGGCAAGTTTATTCTTAAGGTGGGATATAATAAAGCCTTATAGGAATACTATAGTAGATTTATTAATATGCTAGGTATATAGGTAAATAATAAGTTAATAATATAATAATAATTAGTAGAGTAGTTGCCTAATAGATTAACTTTAATTATATTCTAAGATTTACTATAAAGAAAAGAACTATCTAGGTAGGGATTGTAGTCCTTTAAATATATAATACTGCGCCTAAGAAATACTAAGTATATTAGTATATTAAACTATCTAAGTATATAACGTTCTAATAGATTTTATAGATCCTATATTCTAAACTTATAATATAACTAGCTATATAGCTTAGTTACCCCTTATTTTATAGCTTAATGTCACGGAATAAGGGTAGTGGCTATAGAGCGTATATATTCGAGGAGTCTATAAAACGTTACGCGATTGATCGTAAGGGTTAAGAGCGTAAGGAGGTGATATACCTACGCGTAGCTAATATAAGCTGTACGTGAGGTATACGTAAGAGCACGGGGCTCTCCTATAGAGGCCCCTGCGGTGGGGTTCTATAATACTACCCCCCCTCCTATAGAGGCGGAGCTCTGGCGACGCTGTAGTCACTATATATATATAAAAGGGACACTTAAGGTATAAAAAAGAAGAAGGGGGGGTATTACTAAAGGTTTAAAACAATATTATATAATAAGGCTTAGCATCTAAGAATCCGACTAATTAGATAACTTTAACCGCCGGTTAAAGTTCCTAGACATCTTAATAATATTCTAGTTATATAATTGCATTTTACCGCAATCTAACGGCAATTTGCCCTTACGTGGTAATGTATAACGGTTTAACTCTATAAGGGCTCCTATAGAGGATTAGGTATAAAATCTCTGCTTAGGCCTAGTTTTTATAGGTTCGCGTAGTAAAAGTCGCTAATTAAATCCTTTGCATTTTTAAAAATTTCCTATAGTTACTATTTTGGCTAATCTATATCGAATCCTATGTATATAGCTTTATAGTAAAGCAGTCGTCCTCTGTGAAGGCTCAGTCAAAAGAACAAGAATCTATTGGTAGCCAGTGAACGAGAATTCCAAGACGAGGTCTGGAAGAAGGTCGAGGAAAGGACACGTCTATATACATGGCGCCAAGGCTCGGCCGAGCCCCTGACTAGGGTCTGTATCAGTGCCGTAACATCCTCTGCCTTTGCTAAAGTATTTAGAGTTAATAATTCGTTTAACGGTCCACTCCTCGTGGTTTTTATCTTTATTCTTGTCTCGGATTAGTACTAATAGGGGTTTAGGCTATATCTGCCCCGGTAAGGGGTTAGGCTAATAAAGGTATAGTAGCTATAGGTAAAATATAGGCTATATTCCACGGGTGGCTAGGGTAGGCGGGAGTTCTAGTTTATATACGGCTCCCCTATTAATAACTCGTTTAATTAGATAGGGGCTAAGGTTCTTATAATTAAGTGACTTTATAGGCCTCTGCGTAGAGATATTATATATATCTAATTATACCTAGTCGCCAATACGCATCTTCGGTGGTGGCGTTCTATAGCGGTTAGCGAAGTAGGCCTACTTTACTTAAGCCTAGGCCATTTCTCCCTTATAGTAATTAAGTAGATTTTTTATATAGTCTGTATACTGGTCGGTAAGTAGCATCTTAAGGCGTTTTCTATATAGCAGTTTCTTATTAATAGGTTCTAGTAGCTCTATACTAGATTAGGGGTAATAACCCTTATTTGTAAAGAATGGGGTAAGTCCTATAGTAGTTAAGACGTAGTTATTTACTGCGAATTTACCTAGTAGGAGGTAATTTACCTAGTTATCTTAACTATAGGCAACTACCTATTATAGGTACGCTTTTATACTAGCATTAGCGTTTTCCGGTTACCTAGTAGTTTTATAGTAAAAGGATATAGATATCTTAACGGAGATGCTAAAGCGTTAGTAGATTTATCTCTATATATCGGAGTTAAATTATATACCTCGGTCGGATGTAATCGAGTTAAGTAGTATATGTAGTTAGTAGACTTCGTAAAAAAAGGCATTAGTAACGTTGCTAACGGCTACGCCTTCGGTTAGGACGTAGTGGCGCTCTTTTATAAGTCGGTATATTATTATAAGGATGTTCTTATAGGTACGGCCGTATTATTTATAGGGTAGTAGGTTAATAACGAAATATATAGCGATATCTGCCTATTGTCGTATAGGTACTAGTAAAGGGTATAGTAGTCCTTAGTACTTTATATTAAAGGCCTTAGCGCGCTTATAACTATAGCAGGCGCCTATAAAGCGTTTAACTAAGTCTATTATTTTTAGCTAGAAGTAGTAT
>Ga0307515_10003372_pt1 | contig 33677 bp, 19 predicted proteins | sample 17_EM_MG_FD_194513 | JGI IMG/M metagenome (GOLD analysis project Ga0307515, IMG submission 194513) | Populus trichocarpa ectomycorrhiza microbial communities from riparian zone in the Pacific Northwest, United States - 17_EM | ecosystem: Host-associated > Plants > Roots > Unclassified | place...
ACGACCTTGCTTCCCTGAAAGGTTGGAAATTGCTCGCAACATTGCAAGGGGTATTGTTTATCTACATGAAGAGTGCGAGACTCAGATCATCCACTGTGATATAAAACCTCAGAATATACTAATAGATCATCCACTGCGTTTTGTGGTTCAGAATAAGAGATTCATCTGCACAGTATTGTATTTTATTTTTCAGGTCATGTATTCCTTTTCTTTATAAAATTGCTATTTAGTATTGAGTTCCTTTATGTTTACGCAGCATTTGGGAGCTTCCTGTTGATTTTTCTTCTAATGTTAATGCCTGTAAAGTTGTTTCCCACCTTATCTCATGTGTCGGGATTATGGCTGGAAAACTGAAACCTATATTCTGGCCAGGTTTCTAGATGGGTAATGTTATTCTCAAGTCTCAACAAATACTAGCAATATATTCTTCAGAGTTGCAACAACTTGTATTGAGGATACTCCACTTCTGATAGATGATTCTTAATCAATAAGATTACTCCACTAAATATGTTTTTGTTAAAAAGAAAAATTTCTTCCTTTGTTTCACTATCTCCATCAGATCTTCCTACACATAGGAACATAGCCTCCCCCTCTCCCTCCCATAATCCAGAGGAATAGAACAACCAACAGATCAGTTGGTGCATGACAAAATGCTTATACAGTAGTGAATAAGATAAATGTTTTCCTGGCCAAGTATGAGCCGAGACTTCTCTTTCTCCTGCAATAAACAAATACTAGCCTTTTGTTCAGGACACAATATCTGCACTTCATTCCTTTTATCACTAGAGAGTAATTTCATTTACAGGCGAATTACACAAAAATCAGGTAATAACAACAGCGGACCATAACCTTCAATCTAGCATTATTAATGGCATAAACAGCCAGAATAATCAAAAGCTGGAGGACAAAATAAGATAGTTTTCACAGCATGTCGCTAGGTATTAGCAAGCCTGTCGTGCAAAAGTATAGCTATAATGATCTCTTAGTGAAATTCCATAAGAAAAAAGGGGGAAGAAATCATAAAGAAAAATGAGAACTAGAAGAACCATGGTGAAGATGAATAAATTAGCATCTAACTTGAATATTCATGGAACATCAGTCATTATATTCATAAGTAACACTACAGCTTCTGTACTTACAGTTTTAAATAAAAAGATTATTGTTTCAGTGTGAGATGGAAGAAACAAAACTACAGACCAAAGTATTTTAAACATCAGCGTGGACTAGGAATGTTGTCCTATCCAAATACCTTGTGTTCAGTATAAGATCATGTAACGAAAGCACACTGAACCTCTCTTCTTCTTTTTTAATCAGCAGCATTTGGACGCATTCTCCAAAGCATCAAAAACATTTTGTAGAGTTACCTCCTCCACAATCACCACCTTGTCTCTCGATTTAGAACCAGAGCCTATGGATACCTGCCTCCGCTTCACCCCCAACACCTGTTGGTTGAGAGAACAAAACTTGTGAACCTTTGTTGTACTAAAACAGAGGTTCTCTACATAAATGCAAGATATCATGACAAGAAATTGTTAATTTTCATAAATAACTCTTCAGTTATTCAACCATGTTTACAGTTGTGATTGAACCTCATTATTATTTTTTCAGAAGATTAAATGCTCTAAATCACACTTATCGCTATGGAAGAGAGAAGCTTTTCATCTACTATTGGGCTAAGCCAGGGATCCCAGTTGATTATATCACTCATGAAATCACATCCTCTCTCTTAATGCATTTAGTCTTTCATCCTCTTTCAGTTTCAAACTCTTCCTAGCAATTCATGGTTTCAAAAGGTCAGTAAAAAAATTATTATTACCATTTGCATTCAAAATTAACTCAATCCTCAACTTGCATCAAATATTTACACCAACTTGATGAAATAGGAAAATGCCAGATACACTATCATAATAAAAACTCCCAATAGAAGTTAACAAAGTGCCAGCATAACCCTCTTTCAAAATAATCTCAAGGACACGTGCCATGATCCCAAAAAAAGCATCAATATTTGACTGCTTCCAAATACTCAATACATTAAGCACATTGATGCTGTTTTCCAACTCATTGTGCATGTCTAGAATCCAGCAAATCCATCATCAAAATACTGATAGGCTAAATATAAGGACTATAGATTCACCATTCCTTTTGCATGCAAGCCCAAAGACAAAAATAAAACCCTCTCTAATTAATTCATGAACCGTAAGAATCTGTTCTACCGTTTCTCTCCAAAAATATATAAAAAAGGCCACTTTCATCCCCCGCCCTCATACTACAATTCTCCTTTCCTCTAGAAAATTCAGCCAAATCTGTACCAACTCAAAATATATCTCTCCATATGCGTAGTACCAAAACATCAAAAAAATTGACAGGCATTGATTAACATCACACATGCCTGTAAAATTTGATGAGCCGTAAGAGTCCGTTCTACTGTTTCTCTCCAGAAAAATAAAAATAAAAAAGGCCACTTTCATCCCCCGCCCTCATACTACAAGTCTCCTTTCCTCTAGAAAATTCAGCCAAAACTGTACCAACTCAAAATATTTCTCTCCATATGCGTAGTACCGAAACATCAAAAAATTTGACAGGCATTGATTAACATCACACATGCCTGTAAAATTCTCGAAAATTAAGCCAATAATCCTCTATCACAAAACATTAAAAACGAATAACCAACTTATAACGTAAGGGAAATTAAAAAAAAAGAACTTACAGAGCTAATGTAATCAAGAAGAGCAGCATTAGCTTCACCATCTTTAGCAGGTGCATCTATTTGCACTCCCACCGCTTCATCACTCAAATCTACATACAATATCAGGAAGAAAAAAAAACATTAAAGGTTTAATTTTTTAACCTAAACAAGAATCAAAACAGTCCTTTTGCATGTGTGCATAGACCCACCAGTGATGGAGGCGGATTTGGAACCGGGTTTGGCGTGGATTGTGATGGCGACGGAGGAAGGAGGGACTGCACGTATGCAAGATGGGAAATTGTTTTGGGGACTTGGGGCTGTGGGTTTTGACTGAGTTGACACGGCCGCGTTTGCCTTCGCTTTTCCTTTCTTGGCTGGAGCCATTTTTTTTTACTTTTTTCCTTTCTTGTTTTTAGCTCTAAGGTTTTGGTAAGCTTAAAGGGGGGTTTTAATGAAAATACAGAGAGAGAGGGGGGTTATTTCATAAAATTAAAAAAGTATTTAACTGATTATTTTTTAACGTTTTTTTTTTAAATAAAAAAAATATTTTTTATATATTTTAAAATTTATTTTTAACACCAACACATTAAAATAATCAAAAAATACTACAAAAATAATTTTAAAAATTTCAAATTTTAATAAAAAAATAATTAAAATTCACTCTCAAACATCTAAACATAACCACTTAGCTCTCTCATTTTGTGTTAAATCCATTAATTTAAAATCTAAACAGACTAAGAAAGTGTTTAATTTGAAAATAACTTTAGTTTTTTTTTTGGACTCACATAAAAACATGTATTTTTAGTTTTTAGAGGTGTAATTTGTGCTTTAAAATAATTGTATTTTTGAAAAAAAATCACAACACCTCTCACCTAAACACACCATAAAAGGTTAAATTATGACTTGAGATCTAGGTTAGGTCGGTTTTAATATAAATAGAAGGAGATTTAACTTAGTATAACTTATAAAAAACCTGGCTTGATTAGCAACTTGGTCAACCCAAGAAAAACTCGATCAAAACTTATTATTTTTTTTATTTTTAAATAATATTTTTTTTATTTTTTATAAAATAAAAAATAAATTGACTCGTGACCTTAGACTTATCCAAATTAATTGTTGGATTATGTTTTAAAATTATGGTTAAATAAGTAAATAAACCCTTATGAAAAGAATTTAGTCAATTTAATGTTACATTCATTGCATTTAGACAATTCGATTAAATATAATTCAATCATTAACATACATTATAATTACGTTATTAAAGCTTGTTAATAGAGAAAATAATAGCCAACTCTCGTCCTATTTTCATTAAGAAGAGTAATATTGTGCAATATATATGATGCTCAACCTGACTCTATATATATGATTAAAGTGAAAATAGAAAAAAAAATCTAATTGAAAGAAAAGAAAAATCGAACTTGTGTAGGGAATTTTAGAGAGTCATGCAAACATGAATTTTTTAAAAACAAATCTTCGCTAAATGTGAATAATCAATATAAATAAAAGAGCAAGAACTTTCCCTCTTAAATTTATATTGCACACTTTATATATATATATATATATATATATATATATATATATATATATAATAGATTAAGGCTTGTAATGTTTTTTTTATTTGGTTTGATTTTCAGTTTTTAAAGTGATTAGAGAGTAATTTTGGGTTGAAAAAAGATTTATTAAATTTCTTGAATGTTTTCAGGTAAAAATTACTTAAAAATCAAGCTTTGGGGATATAGTAAATCAAACCTTGCATTTATAGGACTGAAAATACTGGGAAATATACTAGTGGATGACGTGTCTTACGCCTGGAAAAACTACCCATTAAACACCCATTTTTTTGGAGAAAAAAAGGTTCAAGCATGCAGGCAACGGCTTATTGCTTTTGGATCAGGCAGCTGCAGCTACGATTGGGAAGTGACCAACGTTTCAAGAACAGGAGGCTTGGAGATGTGATCCAACCCACGATGGATTTCAGACCAAGAGTTGAAGAAATTTCAAAACGATGTGCCATCAACAACTATATGGTTCATGGTATAAACAGCCATTACAGATGCCACCAACAAGTTCAGTGACTTGAACTGCAGGCATGCAATGGCTTGGAGACATCAGTAGCCCCGTAGTTTAAGACCCCATTCAATGGAAAGAAAGAGTGGACAATTGGAGGAACATAAACTGGCTGGAGGATGTCACCCATGGTTACCCCATCGGCCATGGCATGAACAAACTGTTGTTTCTAAGTAATTGGTTAGCAGTTCACAATGAAGAGAAAGATCATTCTACTTTATTGAATGAAAGCTGGTTTATATAATCAAACCATTACAACAGAAATCAGAAAAATAAGCAACCCACGTTTGACTCTCCTACAAACGTGGTTAACAAACAAAGAATAAATCAAATCTAATCCTTTGATCCTATTAGCTAGGATATTATTGACTGACTTAGTCCTAACAATCCCTCCCTTAAACTGCATTGCTGTCAGTAAGCAGTTTATTCGTTTGGTACCTCACAAACACCCAGTAAGCTTTTTAGTTTCTCAAATGCATCCATCTTCAAAGCTTTTGTCATAATATCAGCAATTTGATCTTGCGTATTGCAGTGCTTCAGCTCAATTACTCCTTCCTTGCACAGCTCACATAGAAAATGAAATCTAACATCTATATGTTTGCTTCTGCCATGCATAATCGGATTCTTTGCTAATTTAATTGAAGACATATTATCACAGTGTATGATAGTATATGTTCCTTGCTTGCAATCTATCCTTTCAAGTACTCTTCTCATCCATACTGCTTGACACGCACAATGAGCTGCAGATATAAATTCTGCCTCAGTTGTTGATAAAGAGACTACCGGTTGTTTCTTGGAGCTCCAAGCAACTACTCCTTCACTTAGCATAAAAACATATCCCGAAGTACTCCTACGATCATCTTGATCCCCGGCATAGTCACTATCAGAGTAGGCCATTAATCTTTCATCACTTGCAGCTTCTCTTCTATAATGGATGCCCAAGTTCACAGATCCCTTCACATATCTCAAAATTGTCTTAATAGCCTGCATATGTAGAGTTGTAGGTCTCTCCATGTATCTACTGATCAGACCAATCCCAAACATGAGATCTGGCCTGGTTACTAATAAATACATGAGACTTCCAACCATTTGTTTGTATTGAGTCACATCCACTTGCTCGCCATCTTCATTTCTCATCAGCTTCATACCTGGTATCATTGGATTGCGAACTGAATTTGCCTTTTCTAAGCCAAACCTCTCTAGTACTTCAAGTGCATATTTTCTTTGGCTTAGATAAATTCCTTCATCATTCTGCACAACTTCTACTCCAAGGAAGAACTTCATTTTTCCTAAATCAGTCATATCAAACTCTCGTTTCATCGAAGCTTTGAAAACAGCAAACATCCCCTCATCACTTCCAGTGAACACCAAATCATCTACGTATATGCATACTATCAGAATTTTCTTGTCTTCTTGAATTTTAACAAACAGAGTATGCTCACTTGGACATCGAGCAAAACCTTCCTTCACGAAATATGTTTCAATCCTGCTAAACCAGGCCCTTGGTGCCTGCTTCAAACCATATAATGCTTTCTTCAACTTGAGGACTTTGTGTTATTCTCCTTTTTTTTCATAGCCGAGAGGTTGCTCTACGTATACATCTTCGTCTAATTTCCCATGAAGAAATGCACTCTTTACATCCAGTTGATACACCTTCCATTTTCTTTGTGCTGCTATTAATGCTAGAACCATCTGAATTGTGTCCCATCTTGCTACTGGTGCGAATACCTCAGTGTAGTCAATTCCATGTTGATGTGCATATCCCTTTGCTACAAGTTTGGCCTTGTATTTGTCAACTTCACCTTTTTCATTAAGCTTTGTCTTGTATATCCATTTCACCCCAATCTTCCTTGAATTATTCGGCAGTACAGTTAGTTCCCATGAGTCATTCCTTTCTATCGCAGCAATTTCATTGTCCATGGCTTCTCTCCATTGGTGATTTTTTTTAGCTTCTTCATAGGTGTGTGGATCTCTAGCAGTAGTGTATAACACCATATTTTGTGTTTCCTCTTCTTCAGATAAGCTTGCTCCCATGACATAATCTTCAGACAAACCTGCTCCCATAACATAATCCTTCATCCAGTGTGGTGCTCTTCGATTTCTGACACCTGCAGCTTGAATATGCTCATTTTGTTCTTCTGCTTCAGGTTCTTCAACAGCATCTCCTGTACCTGCTTCATCTCCAATTTCAGCATCTCCAGTACCTGCTTCATCTCCAATTTCCCTAATCTGTTCTTGTGTCTGCTCCTCATCTTCTTCTAATTCTTCTTCATGTATACTGTCATCATTATCTCCCCAGCGTAGCAGTATACTAGTGTTGTCTTCTGTCCAGTTCCAAGTTGCATTTTCTTCAAAGATGACATCACGACTAATTATCAACTTCTTTGTGAGAGGATTAAACATTCTGTAACCTTTTGTTTCTTCACTGACTCCCAACAGTACACATTTTGTGCTCCTTGAATCCAGCTTTGTTCTTTTCTCATATGGTACATGTACATGGCCAATGCAACCAAACACTCGAAAATACCCCACTGAGGGTTTGACTCCACTCCATGCTTCTTCAGGTGTGACTTCTTTTACTGTTGTAGTAGGACTCCTATTTAGTGTATGTATACACCAATTTACGGCTTCTGGCCAGAATTCTCTGGGAATGTGTTTTTCAGACAATATGCTTCTAACTAGATTCATTATTGTCCGATTCATCCTCTCAGCAACACCGTTTTGCTGAGGAGTATATGCAGCCGTTAATTGTCTCTTGATCTCATTCATACTGCAGTATTCATTAAACTCTTTTGAAGTAAATTCACCACCTCTATCCGTGCGTAAACATTCCACCAAGGAACCAACTTCTTTTTCAACTAGAGTCTTGAATTTTTTGAACATATTAAGAGCATCTGATTTTTCTGAAATGAAATAAACTCAACACTTTCTACTAAAGTCATCAATGAAAGTGATTAGATACCTCTTGCCACTTTTGGATTCTGGATTCACAGGTCCACAGATGTCTGAGTGTATGAGTTGTAATTTGTGTGCTGCTCTCCAGTGACTTTTCTTTGAAATATTGTCTCTGTGTTGTTTGCCGATTAAGCAATCTGCACATACTTTGGTAGGAGCTTTAAGTAGTGGCAGCCCGTTAACCATCTTGTTGTAATACAGCATCCTCAAACCTTTGAAGCTGAGATGAGCAAATCTGCTATGCCATAATTGTGCTTCACTTTCTTCACTGGTTTGAAAGAAAGCCACTGATTCTTTTGGAGGTATTGTTGCAAGCATTATGAACATTCTGTTGACTGTCATGGCTATCTCCATGATGAGGCCTCTAGTTGGATGAAATAGCTTGCATGTATTATTTTTAATCAGTATTGTTGATCCTTTCTCCTGTAGTTGCCCTATGCTGAGTAAATTGTTTCTCAGCTCCGGAATGTAATAAACTTTATCAATCCTTTGTATTGCACCAGCTACTTTTAATTTTACACATCCCCTGCCCATTACTGCTATTCTCGAATTGTTGTCAAGCTTGACTGAATGTCTAAATTTTTCATCTAATTCTGTAAACCACAGTTTATTCCCACTCATATGATTGCTGCAACCGGAGTCCAAAAACCATACCTCTTCTCTAGTTGAGTTATGAAGTTCCACATGTGACATCAACAACATTTCTTCTTCGCAATCCAATTCTGCATAATTTGCTGTTTTTTCATAACCAGGACATTCATAAGAGAAATGTCCTAGTTTATGACATCGAAAGCAATCAATAATAGCTTTATTGAAAGATTGTCTTCCCCAGCTCCTGCCTCTGCCTCTGAAATTTCCTCTGAATCCTCCACAGTTTCTACCCCTTCCTCCAAATCGAACATCTTCTCTTGCTTCAGACATGACCTTAAGAACTTGCTCTTCCTCTTTGTGCCCCTTCATCCTCTGCTCATGTACGAGCAAACTACTTTGAAGTTCATCAATAGTCATTTCAGCAAGGTTATTTGATTCTTCGATGGAGCATACGACATAGTCAAATTTTGTCGTCATAGATCTCAAAATTTTCTCAATAATAACAATTTGCTCCATTCTTTCACCATGTGTTTTCATTTTGTTGGCAATGGTAAGAGTTCTCCCAAAGTACTCATCAACACTCTCACCATCCTTCATTCCGAGTAGTTCAAATTCTCTCCGCAGCGCTTGTAGTTGTGCTCTTTTCACCTTAGTGGACCCTTGATATTTCTGACGCATTGAATCCCATATTCCCTTTGCAGAGTCTCTATCCAGGATTGTTTCCATGATAGTGCGATCAATGGATTGAAAAAGATAATTTTTCACTTTTAAATCTTTCAATCTCATCTCCTCCATGTGTTTCTGTTGGACCTCCGTGTGTTCTGCTTCAGTTGTGCTTGCAGGAATTCCACTCTCTATTAAACTCCAGTAATCTTTGGAACGTAGCAGATTTTCCATTAACATAGCCCAATGGTCATAGTGACCATCAAATCTGGGGATCGCTGGTTGAACAAAGTTTCCCTCTGCCATGACTTTGGCTTTGATTTCACTCCTCTCTGTGTTTCAGATGGCACACACCTTTTTTTTTACCACTCCACTCACTGATTTCTCACACTCCTCTCTGTCGATCAGACTCTTTTGTTGAAGCTCTGATACTAATTGTTGTTTCTAAGTAATTGGTTAGCAGTTCACAATGAAGAGAAAGATCATTCTACTTTATTGAATTAAAGTTGGTTTATATAATCAAACCATTATAACAGAAATCAGAAAAATAAGCAACCCACGTTTGACTCTCCTACAAACGTGGTTAACAAACAAAGAATAAATCAAATCTAATCCTTTGATCCTATTAGCTAGGATATTATTGACTGACTTAGTCCTAACACAAACTGGGCTCCTGCATTGTTGCAGTCAATAAAACTGGAGACTGTGTTATCATCATGTTCTACAGTGGCTAGACAACCTTCCTCTCATTCTTCTTCATGTTTGTTTAGCTTTGTTCTTGAGTTTTTTTTATCTTGTATTAATTACTGAGTTGATCCCATACCAGACCGGTTTTAACTTCCAACACGAGAGGGGTGAAGAAATCTAGTGTCCGAGAAAGTGACGTTAATTTTCAACTGTTGGATGAACAAGTCTTGATCTTCTGATGATTTGGGTTTGAGGAAGAGAAGCACCTAGCGGAAGAAGCTTTAGATCAGATTGAGTCAACTCAGCCCTCTCAATTGTCACCTTGTTGGCAGTGGCTTGAATTACGCTTGCAGAGAGCAATCTAATTTTTGCCATTTTTCCTTCTTGTTGACGAAGGTTTTTCCTATATATATGGAACTTGCTTGTAAGCTCCAAGAACGAGTCCAAAAGTATAATTGTCTTTTTTAATCTCTCTATCTCTGTGTACTTGTGTGTGTAGTGTTCTCTCTGTGTACTTGTAGTGTGTGTGTGTGTGTGTGTGTGTGTGTGTATATATATATTTGCAACTATTAATGCTGTCGTTAGATCTACTTGCAATCTTTCTTAAATTATTATGTAATGTATCATGCACAGCCTCATATGATCACGTATTAGATTCTTATAACAAATTAACTTCTACAATTTTGATTGAAAAATGCACTTTTGCAATAGCATCCAAGAAAATGCCACTGTCGTGTGGAAAGAATATAGTTCCAAGACCACACATCTCACGTGGGGATATTTATTAAATATTTTTGGTATAATAATGTTTATTATATTATTTTATTAATGGTTAAGATTTATAGGTTTTTAGGAATTTAGAGGGATGTTTGGGAGTGTGGTAACGGTTACTTTTAAAATTATTTTTTGCTTAGAAATACATCAAAATTATTTTTTTATTTTAAAAAAACCATTTTTAACATAAGTACATCAAAACGATCTGGAAACGCCAAAAAAAAATTAATTTGAAGTAAACAAAATAAATATTTTTCAAAAGCACTTTTGAAATGCGAAACAAACATAGTCCAAGAAGAGTCAAAGATGCAATTTGATAAATCAAGCATAATTTTTAATCTAATTATTGGATCGAATAGAAATTTTAACAAAAGATTGTAAAGAGCCTAATTTTATTAGGTTAAAATTTCATGATTCTAAGATCGGTAATGCCTTCAAATAAATCTCAGAAGTTATTATGCAGGATTGTTTTTATTTATATTGTTGTATTTTGATTATTTTTTTATTTAGATTAAAACTTTTAATTTAATTAGTATTTTACTAGTTAGGAGTCATGAAGATATTAGATAAATTATATTAGTTATGTAAGTTTTAATTAGAAATTATTTTTTATAAAGGATGTTTTTTAGTCTATAATCAATATAAATAAAAATATCTAATTTATTTTAAAAATATTAACATTTAATAAAATAATAGAGACTTTTCTCTGAATTTTCCTACAATTTAGATTCGTAACCTTAAAGTTTGAGAATATGTTAGAGAGTTTTTTTTAATTTTTATGACTACCCTTTATCGTATAACGTGGTTCTAACTAAACATGAATGGACAGAAATATGACATTGTGCTCCATTGACCAGGTCATTAATTATTAGAATCAATGCTGCATGTATCTTTTATTTTATCCTCTTCGATTTTCATTTTTTTCATATGGATAGAAGTATTTTGTTGATAAATAGAGAAAATGTTAGAGAATTAATGGATAGAGAACAAATTTCGAATAGAAATTAATAGAACCTATATACGTTGAGTCATAACAGTACTGTCGAGAGGGAGGTCTATAAAAGCTACTGATATCGAGCACAAAAGGCCACATCCTGACCATTAAGCTTGAGAGAAATTAAGAGATGGCTGGTTTCCTAGACGATGTTGCTGATATGGTAAGATCACCATTCTTCCGAGAGATCGAGGTTAGTGAACTAAAAGCTGGCGATCATATCTATTGCGGGAGGAAGCTAGGCTTCGTTTACACTCATCATGGTCTGTTCCTTTTACTTTAAGACTTATATTTATAGTTTTTTTTTTTTTTTAACATGGATGTCCGGGCCAGCTTGCACGTATTTATAATTTTTATTTTATGTTTATATGTGACTAAGGCTCAACAGCTCAATGATGGAAGAGGTGTGCTGGTGGAAACCTGCGTGGAATGCTTTGGAGCTACATCAGGATTCCTTACAGGCACAAAACTCTATCTTTTTCTCTATGGAGTACCCAAGTTGGAGTGTGAGATCCGTTTACGTACCTATTGCAGTCCAAAGCAATCTAAACCGGCCGATGAAGTTGTGGCCAAAGCAAAAGAGATGTTAGAATCAAAAAAGCAAGGTGGCACACGCTATGGCTTTTTCTTTAACAACTGTGAGGATTTGGCAACATTATGCAAGACAGGAACTGCCTTTTGTACCCAATCTGAATTATTGTTTGGTAGAGTTGGGTACCCCATTCTGAAGCAGCTAGTGCAAAGCAGCTGACCAGAATGTGTGCACACGGCTTCCGAGTAATTGAGTCCTGCCTGCACTCAGTCTGTATATGTTTCTGCAATATATAGCAATATCGATCTACCATAATTAATATGCAGAGAAAACCTCAAGTCTATCTCGTGCTGGGCTCGGTCTTGGGATCATATCAATATGCAAGTGTCTGTCTGTCTTTGTCTATGTTCTCTCTTTCAAGAATAAGGTTGCTATCGAGTTGTAACCAACGAATATATATGTCGTGTAATACTGCTAGCTAACGATCCCAAAACAAAGCATGCATGGAGTTTGGTCATGCTCATAATTGCAAGTTTAAAGAATAAAACAAAAAATTTATGGCTAGTCTTGATGATATTGTTACAATTTATTAAGCATTCTTCACGATAAGTATGATGTAAAACATAAATCGAAGTATTTTCTTTTCTTTTTTCTTCCTATATCAGCAGTCCAATGTCTTTATATTTAGAAAGCTCCATATTATATCTCAATGACAACAAAAAAAAAAATTACATCGTACGTTTTGCATTCCTTTGCCTTATCTCGGGATGCATTCTCCGGGTTGTAAATCAGATTGGCATAGACTCTCCATAGATCTACTCAAACATTGGACATGATATAGCAGTCAAGTGCCCAAGCTCCCCTCGAATCTCTTAAAATTAGTTGAATTAATTAACAAAATCATCACCTCTCTCATCTTTCACAAGCATTAATCTCTCTTCCATGCACCTGGACAAATTTCTTCAAGACATCACTTGGAATACTTTTTTTACGAGGAAAAAAATGTATCATCCTATAAACTTAATATCGGAAAGTAAGTTGCAATCACTTGGCTTCGTTACCAGCTCAAGTTGTTGACAATAAAAAGCTAAAATCATCCACATATAACCACAGGATAAAAGTTACTCTCAAGAAAATACGAAACAATGCGAGTACATCATGCTTAAGTGCTTGTTTTAGACCATCCAAAATCTTTTTTGACCAGTAGACCCTTTCCGTCCCTCCAGTAAAGCTTTCAGGTTGTTCAAAACACATCTCTTCCTCAAACAGACCATTCAAAAAGCAAATTTCACATCTATTTGATAAATATTCCAATGAGTCGTATAGTCAAAGAGAAATAATCATACGAAAGGTATGAGGTTCTAGCAAGATGAGCAAAAAGCTCATGATAGTTATTTTCGAACCTCGTAGGTTCTCGTTTTCAAGTGCGGGTCTTATAATGGGATTCTATTCCAAACTTGTCATTGAAATCTCCATTTTTCATCAAAAAATCCATAAATTGGAGAAGATGTGCTATATATGGCATCCAAAGAATTAAAGAGTCATTCCCTTTATAGGCCCAAAAGCCAAAGGTCCCATGAAGGCTGGAAGAAAAATGTGCTTTACAAGAAAAATGCATCATGGAGTGGTGGAAATTAACCTGCCTCGATTGCTTCCTCTCTGGAGGATTCCTCCATGTTTATCGTTATGGGATGAGCATGCGGGAACTTCAACTCGGCTCTCATGTCCTCTGCGATACCAGCACCACTAAGAAATCGAAAACAGCTAGTGAAGTTGTTGAGACTGCAAAAGAAAAGCTGGAAGATGGTTTTGGCACGTACAACCTCATATCTAACAAGTGTGAGGACTTCGCAACTTTCTGCAAGACAGCTTCTGTCAGCAAGATAACCGTCGGTAGACTTTGGCACGTAACCTGTTGTGAAGCCTACAGCAAAGGCGCCATCGATCTCTGATACAAACAATTGAGCCCCGATACTCCCTCTTTCTAAAGGATTAATGTTGTTCCTCCCCGAATAAGGTATCCTGGACGGTTAAGTTATCCCGATACTCCCTCTTGATTAACACTAATGGATCTCTGATACAAGCAATTGGGTCCTAATACTGCCATCAAGTAGCACGTGTTTTTGAGAATGAGGGGTTTTTTGAGAAACTCATTCGGGACAAACATTCAAAGACAAACTACAACCTTCTTCTGTTATCAACAATTAGTCGTAAAATATATGTTGGCGTTTGCATTTTAACTGTTGGAAAAAACCGTGATGGATGAAACTTCTATTCCAAAATGCCTTGCCTTGAACGACCAGAACCATTTTCTTTAGATTGATTGGTCCATCAGTTCAGACTGGAAACTCTTGCAACACAGATTCTATGCAAATTGCATTTTATGACCCTTCGAACAAACAAACAAAATGAACACTAGGCGAGAGCATACCCATCAACATAGGTACAGCACACCTAAAGAGACTGAATCAACTTCTCGTAGACACATTAGCCTTCACACGACCAAACAAAGCTCAAAACTAACCAGTTAGCCAGCCATACAAACAGAGATCAGGAACCAGATGTGATGAGTATGCAGGTAGAAAATTAACAAGCTGGTCATGCCTCGCCATTCACAGAAATCTCTCTACAAAGTACACACACTCCACAAGGGATGAACAAACGCAGAACATTAAGATGAATTACTGGAAGCAAAAGTACCCTAATGGTGACAAATTTTCGTCCACAAACGAAGCCATCGTGGAAGAGTTGAGCATGGCTAAGGTTGCACAAAAAATTAAAACATTGTACGGGCAACCCCATGGTCAAGCCTATGCAGACAATGGATCTAACATGTAATTTTGTCTAACCAATAATCTATAGATGCAAAGTACAACCTACAGCAGGCTTAACAGATTATTTGTTGAATTTATCATCTAAGTTCACAATCATTACAAGTCTCATCATGAGCAAACCGGCTAGGAGCTGCTTAGTACCCAAAGCTTGCACCATACATGGAGCTATAACCCCCTGTATGGCCTGTGTGTTCTGGATTGGATGGTGGAGAAGCATACACTGAACTGTGAGAATAAGGATTATACCCCTGGTCAGCAGGCCCACCTGTTTGAGGCTGTGCTGGTGCTCCAGCTTCAGCCATGAAATTCTGCAACAGAAGAGCCACATCAGAACTGGTGCAATCCAATGAAATGCACATGCACTATTATTCATGCAAATCAACAGCTGGGATCTCCAACTACCATATTTAGCCAAACTATTAAATCAAATGTTGGAAGTCCATCTCATTAAAAAAACAGAACAATTTCTTTACATAAATGAGAATACGAATAACATCAGCAATTTCCATCTAGTAAAAGATTACTCAGGCCAGTCATTACATCAAAAGAACAATTCAGTTAGGATTGCGTTCAACCACATGAACTAGGCCAACCACACATACACTATAAGAATCATCCATCAAAACTACAAATCTTCTTCCCCACACTATCTTCTTTTATTGATGTCATTCTAAGCAAGAAATTTACTGGGCAGCATCACACTATGAAGCCATAGTTATCAAACCTGGCCTGGCAAGTCAACCCGTCGACCTGGGACTTGCCCAAGCTAGGTTTGCTTTCGAACCGTTTGGGAAGTTGACTTGGTCAAACTTGTTGATTAGGTGGCCTTGCAGGTCAACACGCGACCCAGTCAAAACCCAAGCGATGAACGATTCTTTTTTTTATCCAAAACAACAATGTTTTAGTTTTTTTTAAAAAAAAAATCTGAAACATCTTTCAATAAAAAAACAATAGAAACAGGCCAACTCGCCAACCTACAGGTTAAACCTCCCAACCAACAACCCAAGTCTTGGGCTGGGTCATAGGCCAAACCAGATCTTATAACTATGTTTGAAACTACAAGCCACAACAATTGCTAGCTAGTAAGCTACATAATCTTTTCCACGACCTCCAATTCAAATCAAGGAGACCTAATTAAAATTACACCTAGTGCACATGGATTTTTAAAAAAAAAATGTTTAATAGGCTCTTTCTATTATACAAAATATGTTTGTATTTACTGACATAAACCTTCCTTCACCAATTTCACTTTTCCCAATATTGCATGCATGCATGTACAGACACTCTACATAATAGATGTCATAAACCTCAACAAATATTTTATGACATTCCTAGCAGACACCACAATATCCAACCTCCTATTGCAAGGTCCATTTGACAATATTTATCTCGAGTTAGTAAACCACTACACATGATAAATAGATGCAAGCCTAGTCAAAATCCCATTTAAACAATGCTTGCAAGCAAATTCCCATTCAGATAAAATCAGCAGTATGAAAAACATGTAGTCCAAATAGGATATATCCAGAAAAGAGAGGGGAAGATCAATTTTAAGAGATAAAGCACAGAATATTGCCTGTATCAGCTGCTGAGCTGTTTGGACTTGAGAAGCAGTTCCACTGATTTCAACTGTCATTGCCTCGGGAACACCTCTAGTTTCTTGTATAGTAACAGTTGCCCCACTAGCACGTCGAATGTAGCTTATACTTGCACCAGCTGTCCCAATAACAGCATCAGCATAAGATAATGGAATTTGCATTTGTTGTGTAATCTGCACAAGAACCCCGAAACCCATCAATCATTTTGAAACCTCAAAAAGTGCTGACCAGTGCCAGCAAGAAATACAGGATGAGGTTATTTGGTTTGGAAAATAATAAATAGAACTGTTTCATTTGCAATGGCAGAAACAGTTAGTTAACCAAGCTAAAGATTATACTCTCATTTCAAAGCCTAAGAAAATTTACAGACCCATCCCAACCAAAAAAAATACAACATGAGACTGAGAAAAAATGATTGTACGTGATTTGTTTTAGCAGGTCTCTCATTCCACTATGTAATCTGGACCGTAAAACTACTATATGAACTCTTTTATGGAAAACTATAGCATTATGCAAAGCTTCCCATAAGCACTACACCACCCTTGCCAACCCCAAGAAATCTGTGTCAATAACCCATCATCAATCTCTATCACGTTCAATCAACAACATTTTCCAAAGCATGGACCCAGACAACCAAGGTCTATTCTAAAAAGAATGACAATTACTTTACACAATGATTGACGTTCCTTAACAAATGAGGGGGAAGAAAAGAAAAGAACATGTTTATATAGCACATAAAATCTAGTTTTTTTTTCCTTTCTGCTTCACAAATCAGCAAGTCATCCCACATCCTAATCATTCCCCAACAAGAAAATAGCATCTTAAATTTCCCTCGATGAGAGAGGGGGTGAAAACAAAAGAGAATAACATAACCTGTGTGATCATTGATGGTGCTGCTTGGGCATTTGATGATGCATGACCACCCATGGGAGTTTGTCTACCATATGCAGATATACCCTGGTGAGGTTGTTTTTCCATTGGAGGTGGCATGTCAGATGGAGGATAGTAATTGTCGTGTTGCCGTGGAGGTTGCATATATTGGGGATTTTGGCCATAACCAGGTCCTCCAACAGGATTCAGAGGAAGGGATTGAGGTCCACCCCATGATTGATGTGGTGGCATCTGTTCCATTGGAGGATTCGCCATTTGCATCTGGTAAATTATATAAATCATTCCATAAGGCTATTCAAGCCATAATAGATAAAGTCGTTCCAATCATAATGAAGAGCAGCTTACCTGCATTTCAAACAATGGAATTATACTTCGGTCAACTAGAAACTTCCTGAGCTGAGATGCAATTAACTCCACTGCTTTGTGCACTCCAACTGCTTCCCCTAATACTTCAACCACCCTATCATCTTGAAGAGAAAAAACTGGAAGGTCTTCTGCACCAGTTTGATCCAACAAATAAAGAGTTCAGATGTACTGATAAAATTCAGCAGTAAATCAAGCAGTATCTGAATCCAGAGCATGAAGACTAGCAAAACAAAATGTGCATATAAGACACCCATATCAAGGAACAAGAGGCATTAATATTACCAATTATTATGATGAGTTTCATAATAAAGCAAGGGCAGGAGAGGGGCGAGGGCAACAAGGTCTACTAAATGAGTATCCTTAAATAATTTTTCCCTCATCCTTAAATAATTTCGCCCAAAATTTTTTAAGCGAAAAAGGTTTGTAGTGGTCAGATGGGTGTTACTAATCTTAGGATTCAGAATTATGTAATCATGAGCCCCAACAATAAATTATGTAATCCTGAACCTCAATAATAAAAATTGCTTGTGATGGTCATTGATTAGATATTACAACCAACATCATAATGGCGCCACTATAAATAACCAACAGTGGTAGACTGATGGCGGCAGTGGAGAAAATAGCAGAGCCAGAGGCATTGTCGGCAATGGTGTGGTTAAGGAATATAAACAAATTAGCAGCAAAAATAAAGGCACGTATTACAGAGGTAAAGAAAAGTAATGCAGTAATGCCCTTGGTTCACCTCTCCACCATTACTCAGAAACTTAATTAGTAAGATTAGAGTATGACAACTCCATATTTAAGATAATTTCTATTTACAAAGAACTCGGTTAATTTGTCACTACAGAATAAAATGCAATTATAACAATTGAGGAAAAACAAACCCATAGCAACCAGCAAACATAATTGACAAAATATGATTTTCTAAAAATGCCAAATCAACCATATAGCTTCACTAAGACAAACAAAAATAACTAAATTTGAGAACACGGATAACAAAATGAATTCTATAGCATTTCTAACTCAGAAGTGAAAGGGGATAACCTGCACCAAGAACTCTAACTATGCAAGCTGATGCCTCTTGGATGGATTTAACAGTTCCCCCTTGTTTTCCTATCAAACTTCCAGCTTGTGAGGCTGGTACTAGCAGCCTTGTTGAAACCTTAGCTCCACTGCTTGGTGGAGCATGAGAAGAATCACCCTCCAAACCATCAATAATGCGTTTGTGAACCCTCAGTAGGCCATCCATGGCAGGAGGAAGAGAAGAATCAGGCTCCTCCTTGGCAGATACCATTACCTATATAACAATGTTTGTATAAGAAGCTGAGGAAAAATTATTATATGATTCAAGTCCAAGAGAGTTAAGGGAAGAGAAAAAAATTGGATGGAGCAACACGAGATAATTATAAAATAAAAGACAATGAAGCAACTCTTTCTAAATAACATTTCAAACTAGAAGGTAACCTATTATATTATATTTTATTACTAAATTAGAGTTTAAACACAAGCATTGGCTATTATTGCCCTATTCTCCTCCTCTACGGATAATGAATCCTCCATTTTTTTTTCAAAATTCAACAACTTGCATGCACGATAAATTCATTGCCTGGTTATCTATTTACCGTGATGTCAAATCTAATGCAGCTGTCACATAAAAATTTCATCACAACTTCCTCATGCATAACATTTAATCTTTTTCTCCACGTAAACTTCTGACCAAGAGTTAATGACTGGTTACTATTGCACTTCAAACTTAGATCTGGTTCTTGAATCATGTTTTTGATGACCGAGTTATCATCATCCCTACCAAGAGAGTTTTTTTTATCAAGAAAATAACAGAAAAACACATGGATTGACAAGTTTCAGTGAATTATTTAGTAAAGTTGACCAACATTTTTTACTGCTTTTAATGCTTAATTCTTTTAAGTATATTATGGAAAATTTTGATTAGCACATTGGTATTAACATCTTCTGCATCCTCTTGTGCTGATTAAAACAGGTTCCTTGTGGTGTTCACAAGCTGCGGCAGAAATCAACCATGCAGTTTCTGAAGTTACCAGAAAGATTGCAGAGCTTCTTGGTACGGTTGTTCGTACAATATGTCTGTATATTCAAATCAACTTTTCAGCACTTTGCAATGCACAATGCTGTTCCCAGCAATCTGGATCTTTGGTTCTTCAAATTTGGGGTCCTAATGATGGTTGATTCGTTGCTTAAAAATTTGCGGACAGAACCTGCACAGATTCATTTTGTTATTGCAATAAAAGCAATTCTGTTATATCTTCTCGATTTCTTCTGATGAGGTTTTTTGTCTTCTTTTCAATTACGCATTCTTTTACAATAATGGTTCATTTGAAGTTAAATGATCATATCTTAGGTTCTCTCTTCAAGATTGATATCTTAATTCCCAATTATAGCTTTAGGAAATAATAATGCTTACAAAGGGTGACAGGATAGTGAGTGACATTACCAAGAATTCTCCCTTTGAATATCATTGCAAAGGTACAGATAGATACATTGCTCGGATATTCATAGAAACAAATGACTTCCAAGAAAAAACTGGTAAGTAGAAAAAAACCCAAAGGATTGGATGGGAAACAGTCGAATCAGATATCCAACAGCAATTACAGATCTTTCTCCAAGAATTTTAAATAATTATGTATCATTTGCAAAAAAATTGTTTCAGTTTACAAATGATATAAAAGAGTTTTACAGCTTCGACTGGTGATGTGTGTTTTAATGATCAGTTCCATTTTCTTTGATGTTTTGGTGACAATTAGAAAACTCTTTCTTCTTAATAAAAGTTATATTTACAGCTAAGGAGTAATCTAAAAGTTTTCCTTTATCAATATCTTTAATAAGCTAGATTCTTTGTTATGAAGTTAAGTCGATTCATAAAATTAAGCTTGACCTATCAACCTCTCTTCCATAGACTAACTTTCTTTGTAATTGATGTTAAGTCAATTCTCTGCCTTTTTATATGCATTGTTATATCAATATAGCTCAAAGCAAAGATTGACCGATGGTGTGTCCGCAAAGAAATTTAAATAGCAACCAATCCAAATTCCTAGGAAAAATACCAGACATGTTATAGATAGATGACCAAACTTGTAATCCAGCAGCATATCTAAGCTAACACCATGAAAATATTCTGCAATGCCTGAAAATTGCTTATATATTTCAAATTATCAATTTCTTAGAGGAAAAGGAAAGCAGGAAAAGAAAAGATTAGACAAAACAAAAGCATGCTATAGTAGAATCAGTTGATACATGAATTCATTCATGGGAGGTCTCCATCAAACACTTTGCATCTACATATTCTTCCCACCATCCTAGTTCTACATTTTCCAGATAAACTAGTTGCACAAATAAGAGACGGAGGAAAAGAAAAACTTACAGCTCTTTCTGTCGTCCCTGGAGGACCATCAAGTATCTTGATGCGAGCTCTTGTCTCTTCGACTATCTTTTTAATGAACTCCCCTTTGCGGCCAATGATACTGCCAACTTTTTGTGCAGGAACCAACATCCGAAACACACTCTCTCCAGGCCATCCAGGCCACCTCTTCTCACTACCTCCTCCAGAGACTGTATCCTCATCTTGTCCTTGCTTTGAAGCCTCAAAATTCTCAGGCACTTGATCAATAGCATGGTCTATGTCATGGTTTACAGGGTGATCCACATCATGGTCTATAGACGGATCCACATGATGATCTATAGGGTGATCAATGTCATGCTCTACTGCCAATCCAGGATCTGTGGCATGATCCAAACCATGATCCACAGAATGACCCAAGCTATGATCTACTGCATGATCTAAGCCATGATCAGCGGCATTATCCAAGTCATGGTCTACAGGATGACCAACACCTTGATCAGCAGAAAGGTCCACGCCATGATCAATTTCATGCTCACCAAAGCCTTGATCAACTTCAGCCATGAGTAAGGCACTGTAAGAAAGAAAGATCATTTATAAAATCCAACTATCCAGGTTATATGGAACAAATAAAAGCATAGAAATCCTTAAATTAATTAACTATCAACACTTGAGGCTTCAATTTCCAGTAGAGACAGAATGTTACCAAAACAATCTACTAATATTAGCAACAATGCACACCTCAAATTAGCAACAATGCACACCTCAAATTAGCAACAATCTACTAAAATTACCAAAACAATCTCCTAGTTTCTTCTTCATTTATTAAAGATAAAGATTTCATAGTCAGGAATCAATGAATTCTTAAAAAAGAAATCAATAAAAAACTCAATCCCAGTAACCCCTCACCAAAATACAAACATAAACAAAACAAGAACATGTCAATCCACGGAAAGCACGCCCATATAAATATCATGCACTATATTATATTTCATATCCATCCACATTAAACAAAAAAACAGCAAACCCTAATTTCACAATCTAAAAAAAACCCTTCTTGAGAACAAAAACGAGTAAAGAATCGCTAATTAACAAAAACACATTAAAGGGTCGTAGTCAAACAACCTAAATAACTCAAAAACAAAGCAGTAAAGAAAAACCCAACAACAGTAATCCAAGAACCATCACCTAAAACCCAAAAGAAGTACTGTAATAAAGAACCAAGACGACGAATTTTAGCAAGAACTTACATTAAGAGACAAGTAGAAAATCTGGGTTTTGTAAGGAGGTGGGTGTTAAATAAAGATTTGGTTGATTTTTTAGGTTTTAGGTCTTTCAAGAACGGAAAATTTTGCAGCAGATATGGAGAGCGCGCGGCTGGGACGAGGTGTGTGCGCGTTTACAACATGAGTTTCAGTTTTAAGGAGATTTGTTGGGTTTTGTTTTTGTGGCCCAGATAAGAATCTCGATTTTGCAATGTGGTCCTTGTTTTGACAAGATGACGAAAATAACCCTATCTGGGTTGGGTTGGGTTATGACTTATAATGGGCTCGTCCACTGAAGTACACTGTTAAAGAAAAAGTAAAGTGTAACTACTCGGTGATTTTAGAGTGTGGAGAAATATTTATTTTATATTTTTGTTTTTTAATTAAAAAAAGTTCTGTATTTGAAATACTTCTCTCCTAAATTGCTTAGAGATGTACTTATTTTTGTCTCCTAAAAAAAAAACCTTTATCTTTTTGTATATATATTTTTTTGTGTTGAGAGATTAATTAAACGCAAATTGAAAGGTGAAAATTTGGAAGCAATAAGCCTAAAATTCTGTTTTGCAAATGACCTGCCATTCAATTTATCCTGAAAGAAAATGCTTCAAATAAAAACTATATATATTTGCAAGAAATGTCTTGTCCATAAGTTTCTAGATAAGAGCATTAACGAGGTTGCAAGTTGGATTAAAAAAATATAAAAAAAAATATTTAGATATTATTGATTTATTTTAGTCAAAAAAAAAGTTTTAAATTGTGTGGTGACTAACTTGAAAAGATTTAATTGATTTAGCGAGTCTAAAGACAACTCAAATTATCTATAAAAATATAGTTTAAGTCAAAATAAATATTCAAGATAATATTTTTTATACAATTGTTAAAACAATAATATATTGATTTGATTTGAATCAACCTAGATTAACCTACCAATCTGCATCTCGAGTCATGAAATTATGATAATCCTATAAAAAAAATCAAAACAAATTATGAAACTCAATTTTTAATAAATTTAATTTTCAATAAACTCAGTGTTGAATGATAAAATTCAAAAAAAAATCAATTAAAAAAATAACCCAAAAAAATGATCCGGGTGAACCTAAGTTAACTTGTCAAACTTGCGACTCAAGTCATAAGATCGAGATAACCCAATAAAAAAAATTGAAACAAATTATGATGTTGAATTTCCAATCAATCTAATATTGAAAAGATAAAATTGAAAAAAAAATCGATTAAAAAAATTACAAAAAATGGATTCAGGTCAATCTAGGTTAACCCGCCAAACTCATGACCTAAGTCATAAAATAGAAATAATCTCGTAGAAAAAAAATCAAAACAAAACATGAAGTTAATTTCTCAATCAACTCAATGTTAAAAGAGGAAACTGAAAAAAAAATCAATTAAAAAAAAATAAAACTCAAGTTATATGAGTTAAATCGTTAAACTTGTAGTCTTAATCATGAGATTAAAATAACTTTATAAAAAAATAAAATTATGAAACACACTTTCAAAAAAAAAACTAATATTAAATAAAGAAATTAAAAACAAAATAAAGAAAAAATAAACACTAGAAGTGTTTTGTGAAGACAGTAAAATCCCCTCTCCTTTTGGGTTTCTTGTTAAGTTAATAATAGTCCTACTCCTCTGTCAATCTCCAAGATTCTATAGTTTAAAAACTAGGTTACCTGCATATAAATTTCTTCGAAACCTGAATCTTTGACAAGCTTTATCAACTACATTTCAATGGAATCTAACACCTTGACTCATGAAGAAGACTCGGACTGGTTATTGATAGGATAGTCCACCGTCAATGTCCAAGCCTCCGTGGTCATTAAGGCATCCAGACCTGAAGATACTGTCTAAAGTTGTGTTGTGTAAATGCAGACAAAACTGCTGCAAACTTGAGCTTCTCTATAAAGGAAAGAAAGGCAGATGATTGTTTGCCTATCAGGATTACACTCTACACTGCGAATCAGCGACTGTATTAGTTGAATATGACAAACATGTTCATATTGCAAAATATTTATCCCTCAAGAATCACTCCAGGTGAGTGCGAGTTAAATTTATCAGGAAACTGTGTTAAAATTTTGACATGAAAAATATATGATGACAATCTGTAAATTTGCAAAGTAATGGGAGGAACTATCCCTTATAGTTCACCAAGAATAGATGAAGTAAGCTGTACGCATGCTTGGAGATGATTCTGTCAGATCATCACAACAGCTGTGAATTTTGGGTTGGTAGAAATAATTACAAGATGTTTGCAACTTGAAGCATGCAGAACTTCGAACAAAAAAAAAATGAAGAAAAGGAATTATTGTTGATTTCCAAATCATTTTCAGCATTAAGATCCAGGCATACCGAATGAAATCCTCAAAAGTCATCATTGATCACGAAACTTCCATCTGATGGACTGATAGATAGGAAAGGCTTGTTAAAACCCTGAACAGAATCACAATGGAGGCAGAGCAGTTTCCAGACACTATACCTGACAAATTCCTAGCAAAATCTAATTCAAGGGCAAGAAAAGGCTTTCCAATTAACTTTATACGTCAGCCGATATGCCTGTTTAAGCATGAATGACAGATGTGATTTCAGTCATTAAGTATCCATGTATGGCATAGATGGCATTGTCAGGTAGAATTAAGATGGTCAGGTCCTGACCACAAGAAACATTTTATTTCTTACCAACAGATGCAAAGTGAACGTTGTGGGCGCGTCGCCTCTAGTTTCGAGTCCTTTCAGATCTATTGTTCCTACAATGCTTCTATATAGAATAGATTTTACAAGTAAATCTTGCAGGTATAAGATGCTCTAGATTTGCAGAAAGAGTAAATGTCAACAAAGAAACAGTATAATAGCATTTATGATCTCTACAAGTCTATAATCAGAGTAAAGAGAGGCATATATACAACTGCAATGTCCCATTATGCCACTGTCTCTCTACTCTCACTATATTATCCATAGTAATCCCTATGCTATTAAGCAGACAGAAAATAAAAATGTGGATACAGAACTACAAAAAGAAAACATCAAAGTTGCTTCGCTATTTCTCATCATCCTTCTCTTTGGCTGCCTCCTCCTCTGGAGCTGCATTGGCAGCATTCATCAGACTGTCAAATTTCTCCGACTTCCCCAACACAATCTCAATCTAGAAGTCAAGGAAAAACAATCAAACAGTAGCAACAACGAGAAGGATTAAGAGAAAAATGCCTTATTAATTGTCATAATGAGATGATAATGGATCAAATTAAGATTTATAACGAAGTTAAACATACCTTAGCCTTCTGAACCTGCCGTCCTTTGTTCTCATCTTTCATGCATACTGTAGATGTCAGAACTTCTGTTTGGTTCCATAGAAAAGATTACAAATCAGATATCCTCATCATGAATACAAGAATGTGAATGTTAGAAGGAGATAATTCTTACTCTTCTCAGTAGCCAATCCATTGTTCTTCAAAATCTCAGCAATTGTAACAACAGTGGTGATTGCTGTAACAAAATGTAAAATAAATTTTAACAAGCATGATAACCACAGTACAAAAGCATTATTGTTTCCTTTCATCTCTTATAAATATTTTCCTCACTCTACAGAATCGATTGTTGTTTAAAACCAAAAACAGTACTATCATGATTATGAACGCATTTTGCAGAACCATTTTCAACTGCTAATTAAAAATGTTCTACATTTGTATGGTCCTGGTAAAACAAAATTTAGAGAACCATTTTGGCAATTTCTTCTTTGGTCGTGTTATAGCCATGTCTCAATGATGTTCTACATCGTACAGCAGCAATTTCTCAATACCAGCTCCTGCCTTTACGCAGACCGTCAGTAGCTTACTGCTGGCAGAAACTCCACCAGTAAGACAAAGCTACCACTCCATAGACAAGTAAATAATAAAACAAAATTATGAGATGTGGCTTTGTAGAACATACCCATGCCCAAGGCAGAAAGCTCAACCTCGTTATACTGCTGCATATACCTCTGAAAGAAAAGGGCAAAGCATGATCAAGATAAAAAAATCATGGACACAGATCCAGGTGCTGTGCAATCTGCAGAAGCACATATACGAGTCTCATCGTTATAATGATCACATCATTAGCAAACCTTAAAATTTCCTTCTAATCACATTGTAGGCAGTAGGCACGATTTTCTTGTAAGATCAATGTACATTAATTCCACATCAAAGAAGAAAAGGGAAATAATGACACATAAATATCATTTTAATTCATAGAAAAAATCTAGTATTTAATGGATGTCTACTATCCCATTTCAAAGAGATGTACCAGATACTTAATGACCACAAAATTAATCCTAACCTACCAAAGAAGGGAAAGTTTTAGCTCTACTTAAAGAGAATGTAACACCCTTCTTTCATATAATTAAAGAGATCTGTGACCAGAGAGCAATAGCAATAATTCCTGCAAGAAAAGAAAAAAACAACTCTATATATAGCAATTAAAAACTAATTAACTTCCAAAGATCCTATAAAAAAAACTTTCAAAAAAGTACGAACTTGTAAACATAGAAACTATCAAATGACACAAGGAAATATCAAAATTTCTACTACCCAAAACATCATTACAAAAAAAGAAGAAAAAGAAGAAGAAAGACCCAGTATGGAAAAAGTGGAACCTTAGCCAGATTGACATAAAAGAAGAGAGGTTTCTTGGTGTTAGAGACTTGAATCCTGTTATTCTTTTGCTGTGCGAGCGTCGTTGTTGTATCGTTGTTCATGGTTTGATGTGTTGTTGGCGTTGGTGTTGGAGTTGGTGCTACAGCTACTGTCTCCATCGTCATTGTCTTTCCTTCTTTCTTTCTCTCTAGTTTGGATCGATCACTCGCTTTTCTCTTCTGTTGTGCTCTTGCAATTAATGATATGGCTGTGATTTGTTTACAGAGAGGAAACCGTTAGAATTTGTAAATAAAGAGGCGCGAATTTTGGTTTTGTGGCTATTCAGGATGCTAAGGGCTAACATTTGTTGGGTTTGTAGCGGCTGTTGACGTGGTAAAAGAGAAATAACCGGCTACTATTGACTCAAGCTAGACCATGGAAAATTACTCTAGCTCTAGACTTAGTGTTCACGGGAACAATGTAATATTAATTTTATTTTTTCATTCAAAAAAATCTTAAAACATGTTTTCAGGGGGTCTTGATGTTTTTTTTCATGGCTTATTTGTTATTATAAAAAATAACATGGATAAATAAATATTTTTTAATCTTGATTATATACTAAAATGATTAGAGTATCTTTGAAGTAAAAAAACAATGATGACATCAAGAGGTATTTTTATATTTTTACAATAATTTTTTTATTACTATAAACAAAGTTGAGGGGTAATTTGTTTTTTATAAAAATATAAAAAATAATAAACAATTCAAATAAATAGTGAAACTATGAAAATACCCTAAAATCAAAAAATTCAAATGAGGTTAATGGGCATTTTGAGTTTTTCACAATGATATTTTTTTGTAATTGAAAAGATAACTCAAGAGCAAGTTTGTATTTAGCTAAACAAAACAAAAAAGAGGGTGCACGTGTGGCTCGCCTAATAGTGTGTGTTGCCTCCCAACATCCAAAAATATCATTATATCATGTCATTAAAAGCGTCATCATCTCATCTTCCTGTTGGTGCAATGCGTGTCTCAATTGATGGTCAAGTTTGGTGCTGGTGAGTTTTTTCTTTTCTTTTCCTTTCTCCCTACTCCCCTAAAAATTACAACTTGGCCCTCCTAGTTGTGGGGATTTCAATTTCAGTCCTTATTCTTTTAATTTCTAATTTTTGATCTTGATCTTTTTGTTGAAGTTTTATTTATTTCTAATTTTAATCTTCAATTCCAATTTACCAAATATTTTATTCTCCAATGTGATCTTTATTCTTTGAATTTTTAGTTTTTATCCTTAGCCATTTTATAGGAGTTTTAGTAGTTTTTAATTTTATCCTTCAATTTAAATTGATGGTATTATTTTTTTAATTTTATCATTCAATTCTAATTTTTATCCGATTTGACAGGATATCACAGGTTGGTTCAGCTCTAATTGCCCATATTACATGCTTGTCATGACCGGTGTTTTATGTTATTTTTTTACCTTATTTTGGCATCTAATCATTATTTTTTTCAAAAAAATAATAATAATCCAACCCCACGGCAAAATACGATCACCAATTCTAGTTAGTTTAATCACAAAGTGCTTATGATTAATCCTTTTTAGATTTTTTTGGATAATAATTGGTATTTAATTTTGAGCTATATATGCTGATTGTAGCTAGTTGGATTGAGTTTTGAATATCACCACTAGATGCTGAGATTTCTAAAAACTCCCACCTTTTGATTCAGGACTCTTATGAGATGTTTTCTTAAATAGAATCTCGAATTCTAAATCCCACATTCATAATAATGTTCGGATACTATCTCAAAACAAAAACAAATAAATAAAACTTATATGTTTTATGTTATTTTTATTTTAAAATAATAAAAATTCATTATAAAACTATTATAAAAAAATTATTATATAAATTTTATTTTCAAATTGAGCCTGCTTGGGAGTATGGTTGCGGTTATTTTTCAAAGTATTTTTCACTCGAAAATGTATTAAAATAATATTTTTTATTTTTAAAAATTATTTTTGATATCAGCACATCAAAATGATCTAAAAACACCAAAAAAATTTAATTTAAAGTAAAAAAATAAAAATAAATAAATTTTTTTAAAAATTTTTTTGAAACACAAATTTTTTTATACAGAAACAATAATTAAAAGCAAATTTTGTTATCCTCGAGGTTCTTTAAAAAGAGAAGCAAGGGATACGTCATTTTCCTTGTCTTTGTCAAAAAAAAAAAAAAAGGGATAAAGATTGAGCCCAAATGGTCATCTTCTCTGGGTTTGCCTTTGCCAACTACAAGTCTACAACCCAGATGCTATTTGATTATTTTCTATATATAAAAATAGGATTCCACGATGCAAATTGCTATGGCCCTATGTTCTAACATCATTAATTCTTGTCCGCAGGAAACAGAATCACTCATGGGTTTGTAATTATTAAATTGCAGATTGAGCTTGAAGAGGCCTCCCTTTTTTTCTTTTTCTTTTTAATAACAAATTCGATAATTCCATTGATGATCACACATGAAATAAATTGTCGGTGCTTGAGGGTGACATTTGCTTACTATTAAATGATTCCATTGCAAATCTATTGGGGACAGTCGCATCTCATGAATTATCATTTTCTCCTGTGGCACTATCAGAGAAAAAACCAACTCCTAGCAAAAGCTGAAGGAAAGTTAAGAATGGTCCTAGCAAATTGTAAAGTTTTTTCCCCCTTTTTTTCTTATGAACAAACTAGTTTCTCTGCCTAAGATTGTTTAAGAGTGTGATAACGGTTGTTTTTTAAAGTATTTTTCGTTTCAAAACACATTAAAATAATATTTTTTTATTTTTTAAAAATTATTTTTTACATCAGCACATTAAAATGATATGAAAACATAAAAAATATAATAATTTAAAACAAAAAAAAATTTAATTTTTTTCAAAAACGCTTTCTAACCGCTGTGCCAAACACTGTGTTTAGCATTATGTTGTTTTTTAAAAATATTTTTTATTTAAAAATATATCAAGATAATTTTTTTTAGATCTTTTAAAATTTTTAATATTAGTATATCAAAATCACAAAAAAAACACTAAAAATATAATAATTTAATATTTTTTAAATGAAATGTAATATTAAACTAATCCAAAAATAAAAGCTATGATCACCCTTTTTAAACACTTACAAGGGATTAATGTGCTTTACGCCATGATGTAAACAAGCACTTTTTCATTATTTAATATGGTTTGGGATTGGGGAATTTTATAACCTATAGTGCAAGATACTTGACTCTTAAGCCTTCAGAACCTTATTTTTTATTATTATTATTACTAGATCAATATTGCTTCGTTGACAATATTAATGAAAGAATTTCCCACCATGTAATTTTTATTGGTGACGTGTTATGCTACAAAAAGATATACATTAAATTGGAAGAAATTATTTTCAAAATTGTTGAATGACATCGTGAAGATGATAGAACTTTATGCTAACGGACAAGATTCAACTTAGAAAATGAAAGGAACCTGACCTATATGAGAACTCCTCCAAGCATCGAAACTGAGAATTTAATTATTTTTTTCTGGTCTTGGTCGTCTATCTGCTATATATGATCATGAGTATATGACATGGTCTATATCAGCTATGATCAAGATTTAATTTTTTTAATTAACGTGGGTGTACGAACCAACTTGTGTGTATTTTGACTAATCTCACAGGCCCTGACGTTAACAATTATATAAACTTTCAGTGATTCTGAAGTTTAAAAAACTCGAACTGTAACTTTTAGAGAGCAAATATATAGCTAGCTCAACCCTCAGGATCAAGATTGAATTATTTTTGTACCATATACAGCAAGATATTATATACACACACGCACACTATGACATGGGCAGTGCATTTATCTATTTTTCTTGAAATATACGGGTCGTATGGGGAACTACGAAGGCTTCTTATCATACTGTTTTCTTGATGTGGAAGCTACCTTCATGTATCAAGAAAAGCTTTCAAGTGTGCTTCTGATGTAAGGCTTGTTTCTTAATTACAAAATAGCCATGCAACTATCAAGAAAATTACAAAACGAGAACCCAAGGTAAGTCTGCGTATTTAAAAAAAATACCAGTATACACAGAGGCAAGGATACATAACCCTAACTACATATTACAAGTAACATTTATTCCTTATTTGATATTGTGTTTCAAATAGAAATTGGTTAAATTTTGAATTAATTTTTTTATTATTTTTAAATAAAAAAATATTTTAAAAAATAACTGTTATATTTCATTATCCACTTCAAATCATCGAATTCTCAGGAAATCTATTAAAGTTTTTCTGTCTTTTAAAACTTTTACTTAGCTTGATAAATATATTTATAGTAAGTTATATCAGCTATTGTTAATTTAAAAATAAGAAAATTAAGATTCTCAACTGGTCTAAAAGATTAATAAGATTAAATTAGACATCTAATTAGCATAAAATTGATAGAATTATAAATATAGAGAACAGAATCGATCGAGACTAACAAGAGCAAAAAAACCCCAAGCTAATGCATCCATTTTGAATAAAGAAAATATACAAATGTCAATTAATGAACTGCAAAATTATTGACGAAATATCTCCTTATTCCCCCACTCACCGGCCCCTCTCAAACAGGTAAATATTAACCATGTAAAACATACGAGTTACAATGTCACATGCATCCATGGCTGGCGCAAATAAGAAGAGAAAAGTACACACGGGCTTGTAGCTCAGTGGCCTTGGCAGGCTTTGCCCTGCCTGAGTGCCCTGGTTCGAGCTTTCATGTGTACCCAGTACTTGAGGGTTTAACTGTTGTGGTCAATTCGTGTGACTTGTTCCGTCCCCGTCCCGGGTTCGACCCTCTATGTGTACGTCTGTCATCCCCGCGGTGCCTTACCTGCTCCTGGGCTTGCAGGATGTCCAGCGGGCCGTGGGGAATAGTCGTGGTGCGCGCAAGCTGGCCCAGACACCCCACGTAAATCAAAAAAAAAAAAAAAAAGAGAAAAGTACGTAATTCCTCCTATATATCCTGTTAGCTGGTGAAGAAGATAAAAATGAACAGGACGAGTGGATGCTGAGGGAAGTTTCTGTGTAGGGAAACAATCAACGCATTTTTTTCGTGTACTAAAATACAAGGCAGATTATGTACAGATTATACGATGGATCTTTATGCCCCCACAACATCTACATGCAATAGATGTCTAGCACATCGACAGGACAATATTTCACGAAATTTCCTGGGGAAAAAGATACTCGTCTGTCTAAACAGTGAAACAAAGTTTATATTTGAAAATACGCTTAAAATCATTTTTTTTTAATTTGAATTTTAAAAAGATATATTTTAATATATTTTCAAAATGAATGATAGTTGCAACTTGAAAACCTGAAAAAATTATTCCATAAGGCGGCCTTTGCGTGCCTGATTGGACTGATCATCGATCTTAACGCCTATCCTCTATCAAGATATCTTAATCTTCACCAAAGACAAGATTAGTGACCATGACTTTAATGGAGCAAGATGCTCTAGTCTTAATATGGTGATTAAGATTGGACATTACGAGCATGGCCCAGCACTAACTCTTAAGTGGAAGGCCAATCACCTTCATCTGGTTTTATCAATTTTGTTGATGGGGGAAGGAATGTCCTATTGAATAATTCGGAGGCCAGTCGACCTCACGATCGAGAGTAACAGAACCAGAAGAAAAAAAGGAAGAAGAAGATCCCCATGCATGCCTTAATAATGATTTTGATAGGTCACACTTCAAATCTTGTCGTTCGATATTTGACTTAAACCCAAAGCATTAATTATCATTTAACTGCACTTTTTTCTTACAAGCACTGATCAAAGATTAAGGAAGTTTTGAGCTGATCATGGTAAAAGTCAGTGAAAAGGAAGCAATACCTACCTATGCTAGCTCCTCCAGTGGCTTTAATCCCAAGAATTAGATCAATATGACTGACCTTTTTTGCTCCCATGACTTTAAGTGAAAATAATCTCACTTAAATATTCTATTTTAATCTATTTTCCATGTCTGAATTGCGTAAAAAAGAGAATTTTACTTGTTTTTATTTCCATGTCTGAATCACGTAAATACGAGGTTAATTTTTTCTTATTTTTGTTCATAATAAACAACCAATGACATGAAGTTGTTATAGAAATCATGGAACAGTCTTACTTTAAGACTTTGAGGTAAAGCCATGATGTTCTCTGGTGTGGAGAGACTAAGAGTTAATCATTCATTCTCCAAGTTGAAAGGAATGCATTAATCATTTTCTTAATTAACTAAGAATCGGGACGATTCCCTTTCCAAAACGTTTACGTGTCCTACGAAGATTGATGTCCATTGAAGCATGCACAGAAGTGATCCATTTTTTAGTAGTTTTTCTCAAAGTTTTTAAACCTCGCATAGGGCTTGATACAGAGAAGTTTCTCCCAGATTTGAGTTAATTCAGGATTAATTTAATTTTTTTATAAAAAAAATAAAATAACATTATTCTAAAAAAAATAAACAAGTTTTAATTAGATTTTTTCCGAGCTGACCGGACCATGATGATCAGCTAATCCAGGTTTTTCTACTAAGTTAATTCTTCTATATTTCTGTTGAATTGATTGGGTTTTAAAACAATTGTTTTTTTTATGTTTATGGATTAAATATATTCAAACACCAAAACTAGTGCTAAAATTAGAGATAATTAAACATGCAATAAAAATATATTAATATTTTTTTTTAATCTATGCCCAAACACCAAAAATAATGTTAATTTTTTTTCTATTCTATCATTTAATATAATTTTTTTT
>Ga0307515_10003373_pt1 | contig 33668 bp, 27 predicted proteins | sample 17_EM_MG_FD_194513 | JGI IMG/M metagenome (GOLD analysis project Ga0307515, IMG submission 194513) | Populus trichocarpa ectomycorrhiza microbial communities from riparian zone in the Pacific Northwest, United States - 17_EM | ecosystem: Host-associated > Plants > Roots > Unclassified | place...
CCCCCCCCCCCCCCCCCCCCCCCCCCCCCCCCCCCCCCCCCCCCCCCAAGGTTTTAAAATTTGTGCCAATTTATTTTTTCAAAATCATGATTGATGTCTCTTTTTCTCTGGCATGTCCTTTATGTCCATTGGGTCCCATTAATACACATTATTTATTATTATTATTAATCATATTATTAATTTAAACTTTGATTGGAAATTTATTCCCACTATAACACATCATTTTTAACATACCTACCAAACATCCTTAACACTTCACCCTTCAACCATTTTTTATTTTTTTGCACCCTTAGGCCTTAACACTTCATCCCTTGACACTTGAAATTCTAGCATGCTAATGAATCTCATTTCAAGTGTGAGGAGTCAAAGCTCCATCACATGCATAACAACCAATGTTAGATCCACCAGGATCGCTAATCAATTATTTCTACTGATCACAGACATACTACTGGTTTGTTTGCCAGAAGCTAACTATTTGTTAGGACCAACCGGGTGAAGACAAACAGAACTCATGAAACCCTCTCTATAAATTTTGAAGTGTATGTTCCTGAGCGAATATCAACAATCACTTGTTATTTTGTCAGATCAAATTGATGGGATACCCTTCTTAATTTCATGTTTCAGTGTCTTACTAGTCCTTAATTTAGTGGGTTTACATAGAAATAGTAGTGCTTCTTATATATGAATTTGGAGTATTAGGAACTCTACACAAAAGGTCTGGAATCTTTCAATAAGGAATGAGTTTATGTTTAAAATTTTCCAGCTATATGCTTTGCGATAGTTTGATAAAATCTCACTAAAATCTCACTTGGGTGAGACGCATATGCACCCCAGGTACAAGGGATTAGGTTTTCCTCCTTCAAAGTCTCCTAGAAATCCTGTTATGTCTATCGATAGTTTCCAGCAAACAAAACCCAATATTTAACCATCAAAACTTAACCTAAAACCCCTCAAAAAACCATTCTCGGCCCATAAAAGCAGTACCAGAACAGCCCTTGAACTGCCTGTGTCAATTGTGCTCCAGTCCACCAATATATGAAATTATCTTATAGACCACACTGGATGTAAAATTGACTAAACAGAATATATCGAACCTGATAAAAGCCTTCATGTTGTTGTAAATGGACCTGCCTTCACCAACAGCAACAACAATAGTGCTAAAATTATCATCAGCTAACACCATGTCAGAGGCTTCCTTGGCAACCTGAAAATGAGTATTTGGTATGAAAATTTTTAATAAAAAAATGGTGCAGACAATGTAAGTAAACAAAATGCAGTTCAGAGCGGCATGGACTAGTTAAGTTGACTAAAATGCCCTAGCTACATGATATATAATTATACACTTGCAAAGCAAACAACAAAGAGAACAAACCATGAGATCTAATTAAAGCATAAGAAACTGGCCAATACACTTTCGCATACAATTAGATCCACAGAGATGTCCATTAACTGCATAAAGTCCACATAATTTATATCCACCAAATTACCATAAACTGACCTCTGTCCCAGCAATGCCCATGGCTATGCCAATATCAGCCAACTTTAAGGCAGGTGCATCATTTACTCCATCTCCAGTCATAGCAACAACTTCACCGTCCTCCTTAAGCAACCTCACGATTTCTTGCTTATGCCTTGGTTCAGCCCTGGAGAACAACAATCCTCCACTTTGTCTTAAATGAGTTTTTTTATCACGAAGGCCCATAAACTCTCTGCCAGTCAAGCTTTTAGAACTGATATCATCATAAGGTCCAAAGACACCTATTTCATGACAAATTGCTTCAGCTGTATTCTTGTTGTCTCCTGTAATGACCATGACACGGATTCCAGCTGCTTTGCAGTCCTCAATGGCTTGACGAACTTCTTTCCGAGGAGGATCCTTTCACAATTTGGGATCAAATAATGAATTTTAATTATGGTTGAGAAAGCAAGAAAACAGACCAGAAAACAGAAGATTGCTGGAGAAACTCACCCTGAGCCCAGCTAAGCCAACAAAAGTGAGATTGCTCTCAATTGAAGAGTAATTATGCAGATCAAGTAAAAGCTGATGAGCTGGGTGGTCTTCATCGCCACTGTAAGTTCTAAACTCTGAAAGGTCCTCTTTGTATGCAAAACCTAGACAACGTAATGCACTTGTTGACATTTCACGAAGGTTTTGTAAGATAAGATCCTTCGAACACCGATCCAATGCTACAACAGAGCCATCAAGCAACTGAATAGATGTGCTTCTATCCAATAAGTTTTCTACCGCACCCTGCAACATTTGAGCAGAGCATTAACCTCAAGACCTATACATGACAAACTGAAATGAAAAAAGAAGACACAGAAGCTTAAAAAAACTTGCAGTCATCCAAGTCAAACCTCAACCAGAAAGTCCAAAAGCAGCAGCAGGACATAGCCTTCTAGAAAATTTTACAAACCCAAGATATTCACCCCAGACCAAATGTTGTGGGTAATGATTTTCCAGTGGGAAAGAAAACAACAAATAAAACTAAGCAGATAGCTAGATAAATTCAATTATTTATTCACTTAGAATGTTACACTGAGAAAAAATAACAATGAAAAAAGAAGAGATCAGTTCATAAGATTAAAAGAAAATATAGTTTACTTTTGGTTCTTACAGTAGATGTCCAACAACACACTTCTAATGAGCAATTTTCAATTAAAGGACAAAAAGTTCCACAAGTACCCGTTGATCATGTTTGTTCCTCGTCTTTCAAAGCATCCAATTGGCAAATTTTGCAGAACATCTTACCCAAGTAATAAAAAACCCAATTTCTAATTACTTATTTTCACTCTCACAAGTACATTTGTCATCTCCTAATCCTCTTCAGTGTATTGTAATTATTTTTAAGGTCCATTTAACCTAGGTCCATTCATGGATTATAACATGGTCACCTAAAAAGCAAAATAAATTAACATTTTAGATCTGCAAGATTGATTGAAGGGTTTCAACCTCCTCCATTGAAAAGCGTCAATCACTACCGACAGAAAAGAATCCCAAAAAGAAAAGAACAATAAATTAAAGTGAACTTAAAAATAAAATTGAGAAGCATAGATGGAAGTAAAAATAGAAAAACAGGTTGAAGACGTTATCGATGAGTATGGCCTACAGGAGAAGGAGACTGGGGAGGGGGGGAGCATGTTAGAAGTCTCACCACCTTTTGGATATATATATTACCATTTTATTTCCAATCTACTTATTAAACCATAACATAAGGTATTCTAGGTGCCTGTTTGAATCAAGTCCATCAATGACATGATTGTCTAAAACAAATTGTTATGGAACAAACTTCATGACCTAAATTTCAAGGCTTAAGGAAATTCTTTGGAAAAGAGAGAATGCTGCATGGAAATCAGTTGGTGAGCCAAACAGGTGTAGTTGAGAATGATGACTGCCATATGTGTGTGAGAGAGTAATATGGTTTTGTAGGGTAAACTTTATCTATATGATAATATGGTTATTCACCCTTTGACTAACGGTTTCACTGGATGCTTAGTGTCACAAGATACGTGCCATTTTGAAAATAGGAGAAACAAGGTGCAAACACACCAAAATCCCTGTGACTATTTTGTATAATCTGACCAAAACAAAAGGTAAAAGACCAGACCACATGTTGATTTTTGTAACAAAATAAATTTTCCTGCACTCTATTAAGATAAGGATTAGAAATTAGGTTCATGCTAATGGATGATACAACTTGATGTGACTGTTTGATGAACCATATACATTACTGTCCTACGTAGGGTGTATGCAGGGTGACTTGCATTTTAGCCTGTCTTTTAGAAGGAGAAACAAATCATGAATCTGCTTTAAATAATCTCTATGATATTCAGACTCAATACCAACTTTTTATGCATATTCATGGGCTAAGCATGACTGGTGATCATCTTCTTTTTTTCCAGTGCATGATACACAATACCGACCACAGTTGATATTAGCTGTAAAAGAACAGACAATTTAACTGCAAAAAAGCTGAACCTACAAGACAGCAAGAGGGAAGAATGAACCTTCACTAGCAGTGATTTTTTGCCAGAGCTAGAATTCACAATAACCCCCATGGATTTTCTATCACGATCAAACTCAAGGGTTGCAATCCGCTGCTCCATCGTATTCCATAATCGGCAGCAAGCTTACATGGCACAAGAATATAGGACCAAAATAGACCAAAAAATAAATGTTAGAGCTACTAAAAAAATAGAGAAGAGAAATAGAACAAGATACTGTATTATACCTAGAACATCCTCATGAACTAAAGATGATTCCTTGCTAAGCCCTCCAGGAAATCCCATTTTTTCAACCATAACCTAGCATGGGAAAGAGCAAAAAAAAGCCAGTAAGAAATCTGTATCCCATAAACCTTGCATACTATCTGAGTCCTTGTGCCATATAATCACAAGGCAATCCCATATCTTTCCCAGACAAACAAGCCTCGCCCCGAATCATACTAATAAATCCACATATACAGTAGCAAGAAAATACACTTGACAAATAATGCATACAAAAGCATGAACGCACACACAATTAGAGAGAGAGAGAGAGAGACTACAGGGACAGCATCAAAACTCAATCACAAATTGGTGCTGTTAATGCCTTGTTGGCACTACCTTACGTAAACTATGTTTATATACAAATTCACAATGCTATAATAATTGAGAAAAAAATCCAGTTTTTGATGGTCATTTTACCTTTAATGCAGCCTCTGTAGGCATTCCACCAGCAACATAATGATTCCCAGATTGCTCTACACCAGCATCATTGCAAACAGCAGCAATCTTAGCAATCATCTGAAGGTTAGAATCCATTCGACCCACGGGCCAATCTTCTATTTTTCCATCAAAAGGACTATAGGTTGTCCCTTCCACATTGAAGGATCGGAGAGTGCCAACCCTAGAACCCATAGCAACAAGCTTAGATACAGCCATCTGATTGGTAGTTAGAGTACCAGTTTTATCAGAACAAATGACTGTTGTGCAACCAAGAGTCTCAACACTAGGCAACTTTCTAACAAGTGCATTCTTTTGAGCCATCTTTCGAGTTCCAAGTGCCAAACATGTAGTGATTACTGCTGGCAACCCTTCTGGTATAGCAGCCACCGCCAACGCAACAGCAATCTCAAAGTAATACGTGCACTTCTCAAATGAGAATTTAAAATTCTTTGGCCAGCCATCAACATATTCCCAAGTGAGGAAGTACTTCAAATTAATAAGCCAAACCAAGGCACAAATAATTCCAATTAACATTGTTAGAACTTCTCCGAACTCGTTCAATTTCTTCTTCAATGGGGTATCTTCCTCATTCTGCGCGGCTTCATGAATCTGGGAATGCACCTTCCCAATCTCAGTATTCATTCCTGTCTCTGTAACTAAGCATATACAGTTACCATTCACTACTGTTGTTCCTGCAAAAACCATACATTTTTTCCCTTGAATATCCGTACTTTCTGCAACAGGCTTAGCAGTTTTACTCACTGCCTCGCTCTCTCCTGTCAAAGACCCTTGCTCAACCCTAAGTGTGGAGCTAATCAAATTCAAAACCCGCATATCTGCAGGCACCTTATCACCCACTCTCAGCTCCACAATATCCCCTGGAACTAGTTCCTTTGCAGGCAAGCTGGAGAACTTCTTTCGGTCTCTTATAACAGTGGCATGCTCTGATTGGATTTCCTTTAAAGCCTCCAATGCTTTCTCTGCATTACTTTCCTGCCAAATCCCAACAATGCCATTGACAATCAAGATCAAGAAAATCACCAACGGCTCCACGAAGGCAGTAATCCCCATCTCCCCTCCTTCCTCACCATCATACCAAGCCAAGACAAAGGATACAATAGCAGCAGCTAACAAAATCCTAACTAGCGTGTCATTGAACTGATCCAATATCAGTTTAAAAATCGAAACACCCTCATGTTTCTCTAATTCATTGTAACCATAGATCTTTAGCCTCTTCTCAACATCCGCACTCGATAACCCAAATTCACGGTTGACTGCATACTTCTCCTCACATTCCTTAACCTCCTTGGCCCATGCAGGGAAAATATCACCCTGGTTTTGCGACTCGATACCATTTTGATCCCTTTCCCCATAGTCCTCCCCTCCTTTACCCATCGAGAAAGATCAATTACAACCTAAATCTTAGTGAAATCCAATCAGTCCCGCCCTTTGACCTGAAATTGACAATCAATCACTAGGAAAATTGAGAGAACAAGAACAGAAAATCAAAGTAGTATAAGAAATAGGTAAGTGAAATTAAAACTGACGGATACAAACTTTTCCATTTCTTTTTAGCTAACTTCGCCAAAGCTAAAACAAAAATAAATAAATAGAAAATAACGGATCCAAAATCAAATAATTTTAAAAAACAGAAGATGAAAATCATTTCAATGATGATCTTAAACTAAAATTGAGAAAGGTGGTCGGACACTTACCGGAAAGAGAGACTCGGCGGCCGCTACCAGTACTGATATGTCTCTGAATCTCTAGTTGTATTCGTAGTATTTATTTAGGGTTACAAAATCAGAATTACTTCTGAATATTTAGATCTGCGACTGTGAGCATGTAAAGAAGAGAGCGATTCAATTGCTTAGACCTCTCTCTCTCTCTGCCCCCAACTCCTTTTCTTTTCTCCTTTAATAACCTATCTGACTGTCTTTTGTGTATTGTTAAATTTATTTTTAATCCCTATATTTTAAAGTTAATTATATCTTAGTCATTTTCATTTGAAACACTATAATTTAATCCCTGCTGACCATTGTCTTATTTCCATTTCCTCGTTTTGTAAGTGAGCTGAACCAAACGTGTCGTGTTTGATTTTTCATCAAGTACATTTTTTGAAGTTTTGATTTTTTAAAATAAATCTATTGTCAAGTTTTCCTTCCAATTTTCTTATTCAACTATGTATTATAGTCATGATGAAATTTAATGTTTACTTGTATTTTGTATTTATTTTTCCATAGCATATTAACTATTATATTGCAAGGTAAAAAAAATGTTGGGTATGTTCATTAATAGAAAAATTCTTTTTTCCTTTCTATTTCTAATAAAAAATTAAAAAATATGTTTATTTGTTGAGAACAGAGATAAATTTTTCTACTAATAAATAAATAAAATAAATACTTCAGGATGAAAATTGTTTTCATAAAAAAATAAAATCATAATTTATAATAACCATCTTAGTATTTAAGAATTATAATAAATATTTTATATTATTAACTCAAGAAAAGTCTTTATATTAGATTGACAATAATAATTAAATTTATGATATTGGAAATTATAAAAATATATATAAAAATAAAATTTTAACTTGCTAAAAAAAGTACTTATATATAGAAGAGATTTTATTATTCATATCTTTTTTATTTTATTTGAAAGATAATGAAAAACTTGTTAAGAAAAATTATGGATAACTTCTAAAATATATTTTTCACCATTTAAGTATTATTTTATTTTTAAATAGCCTCTTAGTTTATAGAGAATCACTAAACCCACACTAAATTTAATTTAATGGAGAAAATATTATTTCACCATTTTCACACTCAATAAAATTAGAATGAAGTAAAAGTCCGGTCACATTCCTGATTTTGAATTCTTAAAGGCTATTTATTTTTGTGTTTTAAAAGTGTTTTTGAAAATATTTGAAATTTTTTTCTTCATTTTAAATTAATATTTTTTAGTGTTTTCAGATCATTTTTATATATTTACAAGTAAAATTTACTTTAAAAAATAACCGCTACCACATTTCCAAACATTCCAGAGAAAAAACAAAAGAATTTTTTCAAAAACAAAAGAAAATTTTCAACAAAAATTTGATGGATTAAATTGTAGGTCTGAACGTACGAAGAACTAAGTTATAACCTAATTAAGAATAAAAGGACTAAAAGAATAGTTACTATTTGTGTTTTATCAGGTTTGGAAGCAACAAGATTCCACTATGTGGCCATCCAATTGAATACTGCCACGTCTCAAAAGTGAAGTTGACGGGCCTATTAAAGTTCCCGGTATGTAGATGTATTGTTGGGTCACTTTCCAAACGTGGCGTGCCGCAACTGGTATAATTATGCGAGAAACTTACAGCGGTGTTTGGTATCGCTTATTATTTTTTATTTTAAAATATTTTTTAATTAAAAATATATTAAAAAAATATTTTTAAAAAAAATTATTTGCTATATCTACCTATCAAAGTAATCCAAAACATAAAATATATTAATTTAAAATAAAAAAATAATACTTTTCAAAATTACTTTTAAAACTTATAACAAACATGATATTAACGCTTCCTGGCACAGTTTTTGAATTTTACTTTGATGGTAAGTAAATCAACGAGAGTCATGGGTTAGTCTTTTAATTTTATTTATTCCCCGTACGAAACTTCCATGTGATTGCCTTTATGTTTCTTCATGGATAAAAAATTCATGATTCCAGACTTGCCGCACACCCTAGGCCAGGGATCAAAACGGGGTGCTTTTGACCCGAGGAAATTCGAGGCACAGTTGACCAAGGGTTCAACCAAAAATGCACTGTTGGCTCGAGAGGGGCGGGTTGTGAAGGCGTCACAGTGGTATTGCAGTGCAGGCTATACGCAAAACTTACATATTATTTTTACATTTCAAAAATATTTTTAAAAAATTTAAATTAAAATTTTTTTTCTAGCTTCAAATTAAGTTATTTTGATGATTTTAGATCATTTTTATATGTTTATATTAAAAATAAATTAAAAAAAAATTCTTTTATATTATATTTTTAAAAATAATTTAGAAGTTAACCGCCATTACAATACCAAAAAAAATTTTACGCACGCTCTAAAGGTATGAATGGGGGTGTTTTGACATGTGAGGATTCTAAGGCGTAGTGCTTGAGTGAGTTTTAACATGTTTTTTTTTTGTTAAAATTTAAATTATTTTTGTTTTAAATTAGTTTTTTTAATCTTTTGAATTCTTTTGATATGCTAATATTAAAAATAAATTTAAATTACTTTTCTAATTAAAAAATATTTTAAGAAATAATAATTACTATTTATTCGGGATTAGCTGAAGACTATAGTGATGGCCTTTAAGACTTGCTGCATCCTTAAAGCCTGTTTGGAAATGTGGTTGTGGTTATTTTTTAAAATATTTTTCATTTAGAAATATATTAAAATAATATTTTTTTATTTTTAAAAAAATATTTTTAATATCAGCATATCAAAATAATATAAAAATATCAAAAAATATTAATTTAAAAAAATAAAAATTTTTAAATTTTTTTAAAAACATTTTTAAAATGTAAAAAGGGAAGCTGGAATAAAAAGTGGAGGTGCTCTCAAGAAAATTCAATATCTCCTTGTGTCAGTACATGTCAAATATTGTTTTTTAGATAACCTCAAATCAATCAATCGAGCATGAATTAATAAGTAGTCGATAAAATATTACTTGAGAAAGAAAACAAATCTTCTACTCGTGGATGAAATGTTAAAATATTCTTGGAAATTCCGGGTTCCAAGATAATTTTCTCCAGTCTTTTAATATATATATATATATATATATTATTCAAATGTTATATTGCAAGCCCTGTAGAAAATAACCCGAGCTTTCTATATAATTGATTTTTTTTTAACCAAAGATCTTAGAATTCATGTCTAAAACATAAAACACAATCACGTAAGTGTACGAATATCCGTCACCCTCTTTCTCATTTATCCATTAATAGCTTTGGTATATTAATATTTCATTTAAACTCTGGTTGTTTTTATATTTAAAAATATTTTTGAAAAAATTTAAATATTTATTTTAAAATTAATAATTTTTGATGTTTTAAAATTATTTTAATGTACTGATAGAAAAAATAATCTTTAAAAAATAAAAAAATATTATTTTAATATTTTTATAAGTAAAGGATACTTAATCTTGGGATTTGTTAGAGTGATTCAAAAGATTAAATAATTTAATTTATAATAAACCTAATCGATATATTTCCCTGTTCACATGAATCACCCATTATAAATAAAGAAATTTTACGATGCTTGAGCTGTAATTAGAGGCACTTATAAGTTACACCCTATATCATTAATTAATTAATATTTCATATCATCGTTCCATGTCATCACGTTAAAAAAAAAACATCAACTATGTCTAATTATATATCTTGAACAACTATATATTAATACGAAAATTAAATGAAAACAGTTATTTAAAAAAAACAAATTAATGTAATTATTATTTTGGCAAGGATTAAGTGTTTTCGTACACTTAATAATAGGGTACTGATCATCTTAATTAGTTTACTTAATTGCAGAGAATTTCTGTTTATGCAATTCAGTAATATAAAATAAAATAAATTAAATCACTTTAAAGTCATGGACAAAAACTTTATAATCAAACTCAAAATCTATTTTTAGTCCATTATTTTTATAGCTCAAAAAGTTTATTTTAATACCCTCTTATTAATAATACATTGACCATTAAATAAACATAGTAATGTGCCCTGATAAAGTTACAAATTAAGGACTTAAAAAAGACAACTCATAATAATTATATTAATTTTTTTTTAGATTAACTTGGGTGTTCGGGCCAGCTTGCGTGCACCTTGACTAATTCCATGAGTCCTGAAGTTAACGACCATGTAAGCCTCTAATGGCCCCGAGATTTATAAGACTCAAACTATTGACTTCTGGGGAGCAGACTCAGGGTCTGACCAGTTAAGTTTCGAGTTATAATTATATTAATTTGATTGTTCAGGAAAGTGATTGATAGGAAAGTAATTGTTTCTATTTAATTTATCAACATGATTGGTTTTTTGAATTTGTTGATATGTTACTAGTTATAGTTTGAATAACAAGAAATTCCTCATTTATAGTGAGTTTTTCTACATAGATAAATATGGGCATTTTATAATTTTCAGAAAATATAAATGAGATATAGTATCTTTTTGTAGCTTCTACGTTGATGGAGTACGCCACCAAGCTGAACCACCTTAATTTCTTGTTTTTAACAATTCATTTATTTTTCTCAAATCAAAATTTAAGATGATGAAGTCCTCTCTCTCTATGAAATGAGGCGTAGCTGCAACGAAGCTCTGAAAACATGTCCTTTCATTTGAAGGGCATATGCTTGTAAAAATAACTAATATTCTAAAATGTTTTATAACAATGAATTTTTATTTATCCATAAATAAACAACTATTTTTATATTTATAAGTATTTAAATTTATTGGTGATTAAGAAAATATATAACTTGAAACTCATTTGTTTTAAGGATCTAATCACTTTAATAATTAACAAATTATTCATATTGTAAAATTTAAAATTTAAATACAATACTCAAACATGAATTATCATATACATAATTTATCTATATATTTAAGTATACATAAACAATACTTATTTTAAGATTTAAAATTTAAGGCGATACACACACGTGTTTTATGTGTTTTTGTATTTTTTTAATACGATGATGTTAAAATAAATTTTAAAAATAAAAAATATTATTTTTATACATTTCAAAATAAAAAAATACTTTTAAAAAAATTATTATAACAATACAAAATACTATCTTAATCCAAGATTTAATGTTTCAATAAAAAAAAGGAGGGAGTGATTTGACATCATCTAAAAAAATGGTTTGACAACTGAAACCCATTATTTTATTTTAAAATAACGTCATTTTACTTTTTTATAAAATAAAAAAAATCAGATTAATTCAGTTAACTCACCTAATAAGTTACCTAGAAATTGCCCAGAAGGAACCCGGGGGAGGTAGAGGTGTGTATATCAAATATTCAACATTCCTATCCTCGGACGCAAGTGAACGCGACTCTTCGATATGATAATGTTCAACGGCTCACTTATGTTATCCGCGACCAGAACCAGCTTTGAAGAGACTTTAATTTGTGAGGTTTTGAAAGCCGTCAAGATTGAAGTTCAAATATCTGCACGAGTGGAAGGAAGTCCATTGCCTTTTTCAACATCGAGTGTCCTTGTTCTTGCTAGTCAAGGTCATTTCAAGACAGGAGTAAGAAATTATAATTTTATGTTCAAATCCAAAGACATGAAGATGCACATGTTAGCAGCAACTTTTTAAGCTTCATAACAAATTCCTTCCGAACTGCAAATTTGGCAGAAGAGCCATTTCCATAGGTGTATCTGTCATTCTCCATCAGTAAATATAATAATAATAATGAAGTCATTGATTTTATTGATGCCAATATCAAATATGGGTTCAATGGGCAGCTCATATCCCTCCCTCGAAGGAATGCAAGTTGAAGGTTCCCTACTGAGTTCATCTGGAGAAAGAACATACAGAGTACAACATCATATAACATTTTTGGCTTACCAAAAATTGTATTCTAAGGAAGTTGAGGGAGGAGAGGACATGGAGTTGAGACCAACGTAAAATAGCAGAGCTAACACTACTGTCAGTAAGTACTCCATGGCATAAGTTGGCACAACCAATCCCCCCAGTAAAAAGCAGAATCCAACTTACAACTAGGCTTACTCATCTTCTGATTTTCTCAACGCAAAAGAGTAGCAGCTAAAACAATGCCATAGGGCCACTGGTTGCAATTAAAAATGAGGCCGAAAATGATGAATCCAAGAAAATGAAAGTAGCAGCAACGGCTGTAATGGAGGCTACAATACCATAAAGTTCAGAGGATCTGGGGCTATGATCTCCAGACACACCAAACCCAGAAGCGGGTTTGTCATCAGGATCAAGAAAGGATACAGTTGCCTTGCCTTCCTCCTCTTTGAAAAACTAAAGCACCTCATCTCCTCTCCCAGGGAAACTCACTGAAATCAGATCTTCCTGGTCTTGCATTTTAAAAGGATCCACAGACCAGCAATGCTAGTCGATCTTTATGAACAATGGGCTCTATTGTTTCCTGGGCTTTCTAAACTGGTGGGAAAAGAAAACCCGACCCAACCTGCGCCGTATACTTCGGGAGAGAAAGACAGAGTCTTGAAGGGGTTTTGACTTTTGAGTAATAGGGTTTAGTCTTGGGAAGTTGGAGGGAGGGATCGAGTTGATCTTGCATCTCAAGCCCTTATCGTTCCAGTCGGTGGTCTAAAGGCAGGTAAAATTTATTATTATCATTTCATGTATGTGAAAATATTGGCTTGCATGACTGTTTGCTTGAATGAATAACTTGAGTAGGAGGGTTGTTGGCTAATGGTGTTTTGTAAGAATCCCAGTTTAGCCTTCTTTTATTTTAATTTCTAGATTTTCTTGAATGAATAACTTGAGGGGGAGGGATGGAGTTTATATTTTGGATTCATGAACAGTGTCTGTGCTCCATGTTTCTTTAGCATCACTCACATGGATTTTATTGAATACTGGTAATTTTAAAACTTTAATTAGAATAAAAAAACAATATTTGTTTTTTCTTTTTTATAATTTTCATTTCAATCACGGTTTGAAAAGCTGCATAGGCATAAACAAACAATCTCTAAGCTGGATATGTCCCTCGGTGCCCACCTGTGGCCGTGGACATTTTCCCCCCCTTCACCTATTCGTGGTCCTTATTTTTTCCTCTTGTAAAATATGTTTCTTTTATTACTATTATCTTACCATTTTAATGATTTTGGGTTGTGATATTCTAATAATCCCAAATATTTTTTGTGCTCAATTGAAATCTTGTTGTCCTCTCCTTGCTTTTGAGGTCTAGAGTAGACAACCATGTGTATTGGCTTTAGGAAAGCTAGTGAGTGTTAAGAGAAGGAAACTTGCAGACTTTATTTGAAAAAGTGGATTGGCATGAACATTCCTGAAAGAATTGCAGTCAGATTGCCACAGCTGGTCTTCCCCTCCTCCTCCGAGGTGGTGCTCTATAATCACAATCGTCAGTCCCCCTCCTTTCTTTTCTCTCGACACACACACACACACACACACACACACACACACACAAACACACCATGGATGCTTCTTCTTTTCTTTTGTCTATAAAAGATCTGTAAGTTATTATTTAACTGTTTTATTAGTTGCTAAGAAAATGAAGCATAAGTAAAGGTTGAACTATTGCTTTTTGTTTACGCCATGCCACGTTCAGAAGCATCGCTCGTCTATCTGAGCCATTTATTTATCAATTTCACTTAAGAAACTCCCTTTTCTACTGATTTTCTCTTTATATCTAGGTGTCCCAAAGTTGGGGTTTGTGCCATTTTTAACACATAAAAGGCATTTAGGGCTGGGGTTTTCAAAGAAAATGAGTTCGAGCATGGAGAATTGTCATGTTGATGTTCAAAATAAGTTGGAGGTGGTTCGGCCTGCCACGGAAGTTTATGCCCAAGAAGCAATTGAAGCTCTCAAAGCTGGGAAGGTGATTGCAGTACCCACAGATACACTGTATGGATTTGCTTGTGATGCTTGGTATGGCAATTTTGATTCATTTCGTTTTACTATTTGTTTAATTCCTCTAAATTATGATTTCTTGATACTGAAATGTCCAAGAAAATTTAAGTGTTATTTCTTTTCCTGTTTCATTGTGCACTGGACCCGAAGAATTGAACTTTAAAAAATATGACAGCAAGAAAGAAGGGAATCTGGGCATGCTATTCTAAAAAAACAAACACATAATCTAGGAAGTAAAGAAGATTTTGAGAAGGATGGAGGATTTGCTAAGAAATAGTTGATGGGTTTGTAGCTAATTGCTTCTGCAGATTTTTTAAATTGGTCCTGTCTAAGCTTGCCTTCCCTTTATTGCTCTCATGGTTGTGCCCAGTGTCATGTTTGATTGTTTAATAAGATAAAATGGTCGTGCTGTCGGCAATGACTAAACCTAGATTTTCCTGTCAATAGACGCCTCTTATTGAACTCTGATGGAGCTTGGTATCATATTCTAGATCACTCTTAAGCAAGGCATCTATTGCAGTTTTTCTTTCTGTTACTTTTGAGTACACTTCTTTCCCAGTTTTAAAGGGAGTGATGATGCTAACATGTAAGGATATCCATGTAAATTTTTCATGGTCTCCTTCGCTTTGCACGTTTCACAATATTCGGGCAAGTCTGAAATCACCATATATTTGATAATCTGCTATTTTCTCTTATGGCAGTTCTTTGGAAGCAGTCAATAGAATTTATGAAATGAAAGGACGTAAGCATACAAGTCCTCTTGCAATCTGTGTTGGGGATGTGTCACAAATACAACACTTCGCGGTCACTGAATATCTGCCTCATGGCTTACTTGATTCTCTACTTCCGGGGCCTGTTACTGTTATATTGAGGCGAGGTCTGTAGTCATGTCTTCTTACATGTGGAACAGGAAAAAAAATTGTTGTATTTTAGGATTAGGTTTTGTTTCATAACTAACTAAATAATCATGCAAACTGATGATCTTGTTATCCTAGATCCTTGTATCTATGTTATAATTTCTTGGTATGTTAACTTTTAGTGTCTCAAGTCTTCATGCTTTAAAAGTATATGACTGGGTATTTTCCAGGGGAGTCGAGCGCACTTGAGAAATCCTTGAACCCAGGATTGGATAGTGTGGGAGTCCGTGTACCAGATTGTAACTTCATCAGGGTAGTTGCTCGTGGTCTGGGAAAAGCAGTTGCCCTTACAAGCGCAAACCTTAGTGGGCAGCCCAGTAGCCTTTGCATCAAGGATTTTGAGAACCTCTGGAACCGTTGTGCGTATGTTTATGACGGTGGTGTACTTCCATCCAATCGTGCAGGATCAACAATTGTGGACCTCACCAGGCCAGGAAAGTACAAGATTCTTAGACCTGGAAGGTAAATTTCAATGAACTTTCATTGTGTAAATGAATAAAAAATAGAAGAGATATCATAGATTGTTATAAGCTGTTCAGGTCAAACTTTCAAAGAAAATTGCCATTATGTGCGTCGTTGATAGTTGCAATGCTGTGAAGGTACACTAAACCTTTGAATTGAGATGATTTATAAAATCAGATGAACCCTTAAGACATTTGCCCTGGACTTACAATCTCAATATTGGCATATTTTTCAGTCGCATAGATGGCTCATTTTTTTGCTGTAAAGAAACATGAAACCAGCAATTTGCATCTATCAGTTTTGATTTGTGGATTTTTATACGACAACTGAGTTGATCATAGACCATTGTCTGAGCTAGATTTGGATTTATGAAGAATTTAATTGAATCCATATTGAAATGTTGCTCATAGAAAATTTCTTTCATACCTTTCTGGGTGTGCATGTTGGCAGTGACTGCAGACGCCAAACTAGAATTATCTAAAAAAGAAATTCTCCTGTCAAACTTTGTTTGTCCCCTTCGATCATGAAGCCTTGTAATGTGGATGCAGATGGTCCTTTTACTTTCATCTTCCGTTATTTTTTTTGTGATGCTGTAGTAACTATGCTACTTTTTTCTTGTATTTTCAGCGCTAAGGAAGAGACTCTGGCAATCCTTGAAAAACATTCTTTGGTCGAGGAAGCTCCGGCGATTTGAAGAAAACATTTGAGACCAACTATTGTGTTGTGGAGTATCATCATCGAGAGATTCTTTTAAAAAATATCTTTAGGATTTGGGGGTGGGGGATCCTGGGTTTTGAACCTGGTTCTCTCACTCTCACAGAAAATGATCATATGATCAAGTCAATGTATGGCATGAACTAGTAACACTAGCTTAGAGTTGTTGTTAGTCAAATATAAACAGAGAAATATTGTTGACTGGTTTTTGGTTCCTTTTGATGCCTAAAAACAACACCCCTGACGTGTTTTTAGCCTTTTCTAACAGTCGACCATGTAAAATGAATTCTGAGAAAAACTTCAATCTTGTTAAACAGAGATACGGGGGGGCGTATTTGGTATTGGAGAGCAGTGAATCTGCTTCTCTTGATATTGTTCTTCAATGTTTTTTGTTCTTTCTATGTTTCCCCCAACACATGAACCATTCATTCAGACTTGAGAATTTGCAGCTACATACAGACCTGCATTTGTGTGTTATGAAAATGTACGGTGCCTGGCATGTCCAAGACTAGATTTTTTGCTGCCAAGTGCTGCTGCTTGTTAAGAGAGGAGAGTAGAGGAGCAGAGCAGGGCAGGGAAGGTGATCAATTTGTTAGTTAGGCTGTCAACTAGATAAATAAATTATATAATATTTTCTTTGACAATGTAAGGGCCGAGCCCATTGTTAAAACTTAAAAGCCCTTGGCGCTTTAACAGCAGCGACTTGTGTCTTTCTTCTCTAGTATTACGTTGTTTTAGGAAGCAGAAGAGAAGCAGGTCTTTCTCTGTAGTTTCTCCTATACTGCGAAGTCTGCACCTCCCTGTTTCTCAAAAACCCCGACTTAATTAGGAAAGAGCTTTTCTTTATTTGTCTGGCTTCTGAAACAAAAACCCAGTACAATAACGCAAAGGCAAGCTTTCTTTCCCTTAGTTCAGCTGCTTCTGGCTCATACTACAGCCATGCTAATTCTAATTCTTTCCTTTATCATTAGTTAAGCTAATAAGAGTTTGTTTTAAGCTAATAATAACTATAGGTGTATTTTTTTTCTTCTGTTCTAATTTTAAGATGGATGGGCTTGTCAAGTCATGGTATAAATTTGTGTTTTGTAGGATAGCTTGATATCAAGTTTTGTTTTGTTTTGCATGGAAATTTAATGAAATTTCGGCAAAAAAGAAGCTGTGGTTATTCCATGAGTTAATTTTGTTGGGAAAAATTGAGTGCATGTCTACGCTCTTCAGTTTGCCTTAACATATTCATTATCCGGTTTGGAGATTACGTGAGGTTTAAAGATCGATTAACTTAATTAATGTGTTTGTGAAATCCTGGAGGTTATGAAAAGAACCCATGGATTTGATTATATGTGACTGTGACGTGATTTGGAGTAAGTTGCTTCTGTGATCCGAAACATTGTATTTGCTATTCACCAAGTCATGGAAACCCATTCCTTTCTGCAATATCTCTTATCAGGTTAATAGTGTTTGGTAGCAGAACAAGTCTTCTTACTTAGTAGCAGCAGCTGTACATATTCCTAACTGGTACGCCCGGCATTTCCTCGTTGTGAGACCTTTTGTTTATTAAGTCTTACTCTTTAGTTTCTGTAATAAGGAATTGTTTAGATGTTCATTTAGTTAGTGTGAACAAGGAGTTTATTTGGACAATTCTTTGTATCCGTCCAGGTTTAAGGCTTAGTGCAGCCAATGTGATCTTTACGTACACCTTGTTCTATGTGCCAGAAACTTGCTCTATTTTTGGGTGTGACGATAACTGTCATGTGGGAGTGACATGCATAATAAAGACTGTTGAAAGGCAGAACATAATAAGAAATACAGAAGCTCAAGAAAAGTGGAATGATGGAGGAGCAAGTAAGAGTACTAGAAGGGCTGTGGGGGGATGTGAGGGAGCTAAGCCTAGGAAACAGAATACAACGGCTAGACTCGGCTCCAACCCCACTCCAATTCCTAAGAGACTATGTATCACCTAACAAACCTTGCATCATCTCCAATGCCATCTCCCACTGGCCTGCTCTCAGCCTCTGGCCTAACCTTTCTTACCTTTCTTCCTCCCTTTCTGATTCCACTGTCTCCCTTCACCTCACCCCAGATGGCCGCGCTGATTCCCTTGTTCCCCTAGAAACCCCTAAAAAAGGAGAAACATGCTTTGCCTCTGCTCACGTGGAGCATGTTCCTTTCCCTTGCGCTCTAGATCTTGTTCTGAATTCTGAAAGAAATAATGTGGTGGGATACTTGCAGCAGCAGAATGACTGTTTTCGGGAGGAATATTCGGTGTTGGCTTCTGACTGTGATGCGCACATCCCGTGGGCTACTGAGGCACTGGGAGGCTGCCTTCCGGAGGCAGTGAATCTGTGGATCGGAAACCATTCATCTGAGACTTCATTCCACAAGGACCATTACGAGAATCTGTATGCTGTTGTTTCAGGGGAGAAGCAATTCTTGCTACTTCCTCCTACGGACGTGCATCGCATGTACATTCAAGAGTATCCAGCTGCTCAATATTCTTATACCAGTGGCTCTGGAGAGTTCAGATTGGAGTTGGAGAAGCCGCAGAGAAATGTGCCTTGGTGCAGCGTGAATCCTTACCCGCCTCCAGAGACTAAGGAGAATGAGATGTCCAAATTTCCTTTGTATTTCAATGGTCCGAAGCCCTTTCATTGTACTGTCAAGGCTGGAGAGATTCTCTACTTGTAAGAAAGATTTTCATTTACTTGTTCGATTTGCTTCACACACATTACTATGTATGTAAATTTTGCATGCATAGCACTGCTCAAAAGCATTTAACTTTGAAATACAGCTCATACAAGTGAATGTTTTTGGTGAGTTTTAGAGGGACATGCAGCAAGGCTGGACTATTCTGCTGAATAATAAACAAATTATAATATCGAGGCTAATTTTGTGAAGTTGATGCAGGCCAAGCATGTGGTTTCATCATGTTCGACAGAGTCCAGATGACAATGGATGCACCATTGCCATAAACTATTGTAAGAATCTAGTACTTGTGTCTTTTTTTGTTTAAATATTCACACGATTGTCGAATTCTAACGCACAGATATGTGTGGCAGGGTATGATATGCAGTTCGACATCAAGTATGCTTATTTCAATTTCCTGCAATCAATTCATCATGGGTCGACGTTGATGAATTATGATGCAACCAAGTTCACCTTAAGTGATGAATTATGTATTGATGCTAATGAATTGGAAGCAGAGGAAGCCAATCAAGAAGAAGATACTAAAGACGAATGAGCTTTGATTTTTTAATGTGGTGGTTAATCTGGCTATCCAATTCATTTGTGAACTCTTCAAGCAGAATATGCAAAGAAAATCACAACAGAAGACATTTGCACCGTCTCTGTCACATGTTAACATGGTCACAATTGATTCATGCAACTTTGATTCTTGTTGGCTGCTGATTATTTTCTGGTGTTTTTGTCTTACAAGCTGAAACAAAGAAGATATAGAAACATTGAAAACTAAATAATCACTATCTTCTTTTTCTTTGATGCCAAGAATTCTTCCTTGTCCAGGAACAATTGTGATTACAAAAAACCATGTACACTAACTTGCCAAAAATTGATGAGAGTGTGGTAAACAAACAAAAGAATAACAACATTCTGCAGAAGAAATCACCCAGTCACCTCACTCACCCCTTCAAAGCAAAACAAACTGTATATAAACAAATAAATTAATAAATGAAAAATGAACTCAAAGGCACGCTTAGGCTGTTTCTGTCTGTGTTTCCTGCAATAAAAAATGGAAATCAGATCTTTGACGGAGTAGCGGTGGAGGATCCATGTTGGATAAGTGGATTGCACTCAAGGATCCGAATATCTCTTCCATTGAAAAAGGTATGCTGAAACCAAACCAAATGATTGTTATTTACATTATTAATTTTCTTTCTTTCTTGTTCTTGCAGTGCTGGTGGAAAATTAGTAGTGATAAGAAAAGGAAACATTGCTAGTCTTAGTACTTATCATACCTTGAATCAACATCAAGTAAGAATGTATTATTAGGCATGCTTATTGAATCTTCTGCCATTAGGGCTCTCATTCTGCCAATCACCTGCAAAAAGGATTTTTAATTTTTCTTAACCAAGCCCACTTCCGACTAACTACTAAACAAATAAAAGAGAGTGCTTTGCTTACATCTGAAGATAATCCCTGAGTTCCATATTTGTCATCCAAGAACATAGTCCCAATGCGATATATTTGTGGAATGCTCAACATCTATCAAAAATTAAATTAGCAAATTTTATTATACCATAGTTTTAGTTCTTTTTATTTACTATGCACACACTAAATTACTTACTGGGCAGAGTTCATTTGTGATCTCATCCGAAGATTTTTGAGCCTTTTGATGCGAAACCTACATGCATATATTATCAAAACAATCCATTTATTAGTTCAAATCAAATTCACCATTCTGGAACTAAGTCCAAGAAACAAAGAAAGGCCTTTTCGGTTTTCTAAAAGGTTTACCAGAAACCCAACAGCTTGTCTTATGTGTCGGAGTTCATCCCATGACGATCCTGCGAACTGTGAAATAAATAACAAGATATTAGAGTAATTTTCTTTCTTTTCTGTATTGCTAATCATACATTGATTGCCTTTTGTGCTTACCTGATCTGATGCTTTGAGACACCACTGTTCCAATTCCTGCAAACCAGCCTTTACATACTCTCCATTGCTAAATGAGCAGCACTCACGACGAAGCAATAAGCTGCCAGATCAACCATTTGGATTGAGTATCAACATAGATTATGAGAATGCATTGTTAAACACATGAAATAAAAAAAAATAGAAATGAAATTGTTAAACACATGAAATAAAAAAAAATAGAAATGAAAAATCTTCTTACCTATTAAAGAGCTGTACATTTATGAATGAGAAAACCTGACTAAAGATTTTCCTTGTGAACACAGGAGGGACCTGAAAATTTCAAAAGGTTAGGTGATAAGTACTTTCCTTCCCACTCTCTGTACTGATACTTCAAGTCTGGAAAACCTAGTAGAGAGAAGATTCATTCTTACATGGTTCTCTGTCATTATGCCCAAGGTCTGATCTAGCTTATTGACAATGCTTTGCCAGTGTATATTTGACGATTGCTGTTTGGCAACAATACTCAAATGGATATTTTTGGACGACCCTCTTATTGATCTAGCTCTTATGGATCTTGGAGCCTGTTCATTTAAGTAAACATGAAATTGCCATTAAATGACTCAACTCTTACTTTGTGTGAATTCACTCTTATCCAATATGCTTACTTGGATGCACAAATTCAAAAATGGACCAATCTCTTTCTTAACACTGTCTCTGATCAGCCCATATATTTTCTCAACGTATGCAGTCAGATGTTGCTTAAACAGCAGTGCTGGGTACTTAGCTTCCACTTTTGATTGATCATTTCCTTTTCCCACCATTCCACTGTACCCACTTGACATTCCCATGCCAACTGAAGATGAACGGAATCCCTGATATTGGATGCTCGAGTATTATGATTTTGTCATGGAATTAGATTTACTAAAGAATTAACTTGATAGCACTTACCAGTGCCATTCTACCAAATAAGGTGGCAGGGGATGTTCGGTTGCGCTGTGAAGATATTTTGGTTGTATTGCTTGCTTTAAGAGTATTTTGAAGCAGATACAAAAGGGTAGAAGTTGTTGATAGCCAATATGCTAGATCAGTGATGTTGTCTTGACTCTACAATAGCACAATATAGAAAATCAGTATCACAACATTACGAAGTATATGATGCAAAACTGATAGTATTTTAATTTCCTTATATCTGGATAATGTAGTTCCATTGGTTAAGGACTCCACCTCTATTGATGATCGAATTGTGTGAATAATCCTATCAAATATAGTTGTCTTCTCTGCTTCGAAGGATCTCCACTGAAGAAGTGATTTATACACAACACAGGCGGCAACAGGTCTGGTCTCATCAAACCGCTTATCTTCTGTAAGACACTTGATAAGTACATCATGGTTTTCCTGTCCATAGAGTAGAAATAATAGAATTTCCTTTTCAGCAATTACACAATTGAAGCACAGACACTCTTTTGAAATATTTTCTGGGTTTGGCAAGAATTCAGCATCCAGCTGGGTACCTGCTGCCTGTCTGTTAGGGGTCTTTGTGTAGTTAAGAGGGAGATGGGAGGCCCGGATTCCTGGATACAAAATTTATCATTAGGTCTAGGTTTAATTTATGGCAGTATCTATTTGCTTCTGGAAATGTGTGTTTAAGGAAGGTGGCTGTACCTTTGTCATTTGAGGCTCTTCTTCTGTTTGATGTCCATTCTCAAAACTCTGAATCATTAAACAAGGTTAATGAAAAATTGTAAGATGATTTTATCCAAGGAAAACGACAGTTTTAGAGAAGCATACCTTGACTTGAGGCAGAATCCTTTCAGGATTCGCTACCTGTTCCACAATTGCTGGTTGTTTGCGGAGCAATTCATTCTCTGACTCCAGCTCTGCAATCTTACTCTTGAGTCTGGATAAAAGGTACAAAGCTTTCAGATTTGTATGAGAATGAGTAGTTTAATCTTTGGGCTTCAGGATTTTTTAGAAACTTCATGGTAAATTGGCATGTTGCTTACCCAGTTCAACTTGGCCATACAAAACCGAATCAATTTCAAGTACCAAATTAGATTTACAGGTATCTCTGCTAAATAATCTACAACATTCCATTTTTCCACGATTTGTTTAATTGTCTGATGTTGTGTTATATAAATTTTCTGCCATTTAGAAGCAGGTCCTCCATTACACACACACACACACGCAAACATCTCTTTTGTCACTCATCAATGGCACTGTCAGCCGTACTCTGTTGCATCTCATCATGGATTTTCTCCGTTAGCTAATTTTTATGGGAACAATGTAGAGAGGGTGAAATAGATCAATTTTTCAGGTTTAATTATGTGACTGAGTCTTACATTTTTAATTCTTCAGAGAGATCCTCATTTGTTGATGCATCCAAAGCCTGCTGTCGTAAAACTTGATTCTCTGATTCGAGGTTGGACAAATTTAATTCCAATCTAAAAATCATAAAGAGTTAGTAAACCCCAGCTAAAGATCACAGAATGCCTGTGTAATAAAGCCATGGAAATTACCTTTCAATGGTGTCTTGAAGTTTCATTGTTTTCAGGTGTGATTCTTCAGCCTCTATAGCTCTTGCTTTGCTCTCTTTCTCAAGTTCAGAACACTTATTCTCGAATTCCTCCATCTTCTTCTTCAGCTCACTTAGCTCATTCTATGTATTCATAATATAAATTATATCATCCATCTAGGCAACAGTAGACTTATGTGTGCACTCGTGTGTGCTTGGTATGCATGAAGTTGTTGTCAGGCTTGACAATTTACTCTTTTCCAGAGTTTTTCTTTTTGGTCCACCAATTTTGACTCCTCAAGTTAATTATTTACAATTTCACATAAAGCTATAACTTGTGTCAAAATTGTCAATTAATGTAGCATAATGTAATATACTGATGCTGCTGTAGGATGTTAGGTGGTTGAACAGTGTCATACCTCCAATTCATCATTCTGGTTCTTGAGTAACTCCAGCTTGGTGTTATCCACAACTGGCACCTCTTTGATAACCGGTGGAGCTTGTTCTATAGCTAACTTTGCCGCTTCTTTTTCATGGATTATTGCGGCATGGGCTTCATCTAGTTGACCTTGCATCTCATTTAATGAACCTTGCAGTTTTGCAATTTCTTGCCCTTTAGCTTCTTCAAGATCAAGCTACACACACACACACACACACACAAATGTCATGGGCATAGTTTGGCCAATCGAAGAGGAGCTTAGCAACAAGATTGGACATTGTTAGCAAGTTTCTTTACAACTTTAGATTCTTGGGCATTTTGGGGAAGTAACTGACTGTCTAAATAACTGATTGTCAAATCAGCATGTACAAGGAAGCATATAGGATGTGTTCAATATGTAGGTGATAATTTTCCTGCACTGTAAGTGAAATGCCATTTAAATTTGTTGATGAATAGTGTCCATTTCTAAATTTAATTGTGCTTTGTTAAACAAAAAACAAATTCATTTCTTTCTTGTTGCATGATCAAACTATTACTGTGCTACTAGTTATACTTTTTTTGGAACTTTGATATAAAATATACCCTCAAGTGCTTTTCAAATTCTAGTCGCCATGTTAGCTCTTCAACTCGCTTCTCTAGCTTGTCCTTAGCTTCCTTTAGTGCCCCAGTTTCTCTTGCAGCCTGCATCAGTATATTTGTCAGCTCTATTGTGCAAATACCAACTGTAATTATAGTGCAATAGAATTGTTGAATGTCAAGAATTGGTAGAGAACTGCAGTTAAAACTGCTTATAGGTAGTTACACTCACCATCTTGAGCTTTCTAAGCTCCTTCCTAGCTGTCCTTGCTCTCCAAAGACATTGCAATGCTAGAGTTGCGATCTTATGCTGCTTATACGCAGAAAGAGAATGGTATCTTCTCCATCGAGTCTATAAAATTAAAGATTTGATAAGACAGGAAAAATTATTAGTCAGAAATCGTTCATCTGAGCACTCTGGAATTGCTTGTTCTTTTGCATGAAGTGGTACAAAAAAAATAAAATTCTATTCATTTGAACCTGAACAAATGCCATCCTTGCTATGTTTTATCCGATCTCATGTTTGCTCTTATGTTGACATTATATTTTCTTAATTCCCAGCTCTTCCTAGAAATCATTTTCATTCCAATCTATTTCTAATTACATTCTCCTTGATTCCCTATGATTTAAAACTTATGTAAGTAGCCCAGCCAGATAGTACATCACCTGAATTACAGTTGCAGCCTTGGTTCTTCTTCTGTATCTGTATTCATTACGTGCTGCCATTGCTCGCATTCCAGTTTGGATAGCTTTTGCTGATGCTTGCAAGTTAGTGTAAAATGTTCTTGCTCTATGAGCACGGACATTCTTTTGTATACGGATAGAAGCTGCTTCCTTCCTCATATGTTCATATATCTTACGGGCAAGTTGTGCTGCACAAGAGGCAAGACAAAACAAGTATTGTCATCTCAGACTTCTATGTTTTCTAGGCTATGACTTCAAATGGTGGTCTGGCTCATTTTCAGTTAGGGTCAAGTCATGGCCATAAAACCTGATTTTTCTGTAGAAAATCATAAAGAAATTCGACCAAACAACCATAACCATATTACCTCTTGATATTGAAAACATTTCATTAACAATCATGGCAATTCCAAAATTAACAAAGTACTTGTTCCTGGTCAATGGAGTTGTCGATGCCTAACTCAAACACAACTATTTTAGAATGGCAGGATTCTGTTAACCAAATATGGCATGCAAAACTATTCAATCACTCTTCATCAGTGCAAGTTACTTCACTCGGTTGGTCTGTTTGCCGTCATGCTTTACAGTGCAAGATGCAATTACTTGGGAAAAGAAAGCTAACCTCTCCAGAGTTTCTGCAAATGAATTGTAGCTCTTCTTAGGGTGATGAACTCTTTTCTGGCCAGATATGTTCGGATTTGTCTCTGGATTCGCCTGACAGCATTAGCCAAAATTTCAGCTCTTCGTGCATCTAACTCAGCCATCTGCCCAGCTCTGAGGAACACCTTTGTTTTCCCAATCTAAACCAGGCATTTAGGGGAAAATGTTACAATAACACAACATATTTTATAAACATGGCTCCTTTTTATTATTGTCATGATTAAACATACCTGATAGCCCTTCAAACCCATCCTGTCCAAGATGGAAACGCATGCTGATTTTTCGTCAGATCTGCCCAGAAGAAACAGTGAACGTTATGGTTGGACCAATATGAAGTTCAAGATGATTTAGGTGTTGGAGAATAGTTAGTGACGAACAGCTGAGTAGATGTTCCAACTCAGCTGTCACAAACTTCGGTCAGCTCCTGTTAGATAAGATAAAATTTCTGCTCAAAATAACAGGTCAATGCTCTCATTCTAGCCCTGACTTTGAGACCTCCATGCCACAATTGCATAACGCGAAATGAAAAGTAACTGCACAAGAATTCATACCCATCTAGAACATCAGGAGCCAGCATTCCAAAACGATCAAGGAACTCATCAAATGTTCTTTTGGTAGGATAACCAGCACAACTTATCCTAATCGCCTCTAGTACTCCCTGTTGTAAAATCCATTAGAATAATCATTATAAATCAGAGCAGCTTGATAAATAGTTTGGAAACAGACATGTTTTGTCTGATCTGAAAAGTGAAAATCAAAGCGATATATGTCCTTGACAAGGAAGCAAGTGAATTTATCTTACCCCACATCTTAGTTGGTTCAAGACATTGAAGTTCTCAAAGATTCCAGGCTTTAGTACTGTATTCGGCTTTACACATCTGATGTAATGTGGTTCTGTTGTGTTCAATGTCTCCATCAAAGCTTGTAATTGTTGCTGGATGTTAATTTTGAGCCAAGAATCAGTCATGGTCTGAATTATTTTCTGTATCATACAGGATGCTGCTTCTATGTGGATAAAGCTTACCTTGAAGCGGGTACCAATTGAAGGGAACTTGGATTGCTTAGATGTCTCTTCAGGCAGTGGAGGGAAAAGGTTAGCAACAAAAGGACACTTGGAAGCATCTAATAGAGCTTGATGTTCTGCTACAACATAATCTTTATTTTTGTCAAGAAAATGATCTGCTTGGTATGTAACCTGCTCACAGAATGGCTCAATGATTAGAAATCCACAAATGTGGTTCCTTTAGCTGGTGTTCAGGAATAAGATTCAAAACATCACTTACATCTCCCGCATAATGATTGATTGTGAAGGCTGTTCGAGCAAGTTTCGGCTTGCTGAAGCGTTTGTGAGCTTTATATGTCTGGTACATCTTTTGTGCAAATGTCTCATGGGTCGACTTGGGAAACATGCTGCATTAGGAAGGTACTCATTCTTACATCCCATGATTTCAACATTTATTTATTTTCCTTTTCCCATTTTGATTTCTTTTATTATATTCTTTCAGCTGCCTCACGATAAGTATAGTCGGGTCTAGAGAATTCAAGGATTTAGACTTTTTTTTCTTTAGAATAAGTATTCAGACGTTTTGTGGTGCTAGCTTTGGTAACTTCGATTACCTCCTATTATGCAAAACAAGTTTCAGAAGAAATGTTTTGCTTGCTTTCATAACATTCACTTGCATTTCTGTAGCCTTTTGCTTTAAGGTTTATTAAATCTCTTACGATCATGTAGCTCCCCCACTCCACTTTCCATTAATATTACTTAACTGACATTTAATTGCCTGAGCTATCATGCACACCTTTATGTGTTAGGTATGAATATTCATGTAGAAGGTAAATAATTTCACAGCTAGATTAATTTATAACTTTTTCAATATAGAAGGGAATCACATACCAGGCTTCATCAAGAAGGGCTATAATACCTCCCGGTTTCTGCAGGCACGGGCATAATAACCGTGTGTCAATATTTCATGAATAGAATATGTTACTTTGACATGCAGTACTCTTACCTTCTCAATAAGATCCAAAACATCCTGGTTGTCTACGAATTCTACATAGCTCCAGTTTATCTCCTCCCGTGTATACTCTTCTTGCTCCATCTTGAATACATGCTGTGGATAGAGATTCATGTGTGCATAAAAAAAAGCACTTATGAAGATGGTTGAAACTCAAAACTATGCATAGGAATCTCAACCCTACCTGGTTAAAATGCTGTTGTAACTTCTCATTTGTCAAGTTGATACAGAGCTGCTCAAAACTACAGTATTCATCACATGATGAGATATTCCTGTTGAAATATTTATTCGAAGATAACTTCATATATAGTTTCATGTACCTGTTGATCTTGAAGCTTTCAAAGCCATAAATATCAAGGACTCCAATTAAGCTTGCTGCGTTAGGATCTTGACCGATTGAACTATTGATCTTGTCTACAATCCTGCAACATTCAATTGACTCTTCTCTTGTTAATTCCTTATTTACTGGGATCGATCAAGATGATTCCAAATGAGCAATTGAGAAACTGAAGTGATGTTAGAGAACTATATATCAGCTTTGTCCTGCCGATCTATTAGCAGAATCCATATTTGATATCACCAAGGAAACATTATGTAAGTTCAGATTTTGGCTGAAGTACATTGTTGCAAAACATCCTGAACAAATGATAAAATTGATGTTCTTTTGCTACTGTTTGCATGTAGTGTCTAGAATAAATTTCTGGTCTAGATGAATGAGTTTGATTTTCTTACCAGTCAAACAGCTTTGAGTATACGGTCTTGGCCAAGGCATCACGACTTAGGACAGCTAAATCTGGGTCCAGAGGTTTTGTAATGTTACCATCTGGAGTCACTATAACCCGCTTACAAAGTGAGTCTTCCAGTGCCTTCTCATCACACCTAAATCAAAGCATTTTGTGAGATAGTGACATGGCATCACTAGATATTATAACAGCATCTTTTATTTTGATGGTCAAAATAAGTCAGAGTGCTAACATCAGTAGGTCTGCTGCTGTTCGAAGATGGTAGAGTGATTTATCATCCTTAAGTTTAGAAGAATCCGCTTCCTTCCCTTTCACAAAGTCAATGTTTCCGATATGAAGGATTGCAGCTACTATGCTGAATATAGCATCCTACAGAAGAGAAAACTCCCCTTTGTTAATCTGGAACATGTATCTCTATGCTAAGTAATCCATTCCTGTAGGGATGGGAAGAGTAAGAACCTGTTCATCCTGGCTGATCCCGACAATATCCATTGCATTTCTGGTCTCCAAATACTCCCTTGCATCATCTACATTTGCAACTTCGTAACAGTTTGTTTGATTTAAATAGTGGAAAGTTCTCGGGTCCCCTAACTTGTATTTCTTGACATCCTGAAAGGTAACATCAGTTAGATAGCTTTTCCTGAATGGCCACGAATTCTTGCTGTTGTCAGGAAATCACCTCTGGTGGTGCTGAACAGAGCATGTAAAAACAATGGTAGTTTCTCTCTGGGTCAGAGACTTGGCAAACACGTGATCTTTCGAGAAGATAAGTACGAACTGCAGCTCCAGATATTTTCCCATGCTTGTCAAATTGTATCTCAACAAACTTGCCAAATCGACTGATTGACCACCCAATTTTTGTTAGTTTAACACCAAGTTTTAGAAGAAATAGAACGTAGATAGAGCATCTAAATTTCACCTCGAATTGTTGTTTTTGACAGTTTTTGCGTTCCCAAATGCTTCCAATACTGGATTGGACTGAAGTGGAAATTAATACAAGTCTTCATTCAATTAGTTCAGTAGTTGAATCACCTAAAAGGCAATATTTTGTCATATATAGTTTTTAACTTACCTCCAAAACTTGTTGTTCTACTGTTCTTCCTTCACTACCTGCAGATCTCCCCCCCATGAAGGCGAGGTATCTCATGAGCATCTTTGTTGTCTCTGTTTTACCAGCTCCACTCTCTCCACTTACCAAGATGGACTGGCTGCCCTGTTCATTTATCATTGCTCTGATGTTTGAAGTTATCATATTAGCTTGATATATGTATATATATGTATGTATTAAAAATATATTAGTTACAAGATATGTTGAATTCAGCTCATGCATGTTAATTAAACTTGGTTTTTGATCTGTTGATATTACCTGTAACAAGTGTCTGCCACAGCAAAAAGGTGTGGACTTAGCTCTCCAAATGCAGCTCCCTTGTACTGCTCCATCATGTGGACGTCATACAGATGTGGTAGTCTTCGGAAAGGATTTACCGCTATTAGAATGTTCCCAGTGTAAGTCTGCTTATTTCAGTACTGATCATCAGTATACTGGTTTGTACATAAATCTATGTTCTATAGTCTCAAGACTAATTCCTAAATTATATTCACTTAATTTACGGTGGTGTCAGATGCATCAATTAATGTTGACTCACATATATCTCATTGAGTGCAAACCGGCAAGCAAGGTTATACAAGACTCCTGGTTCATGGAGGTATGCTAATTTCGTCATGTCATCGACTCCTGCTGGTGGCGCCTCTGTGTCTCTTGGATATATACTTGAAATATCTGCAACTATCTGGAGTTGAGGTAAGAATCAATAAGGAATTCTTGTCAATACCAATCAATACTTCGAACTTCATCTATCTAGTTCATATGTTGGTGGCTGGTCTCTAAGAACAAACCTCAAACATAATAATGTAGCATAAATCTTGACCGATTATGGAGTCAAGAAAATTCAATGAGTGATAGAGCGGTATTTTGTTTGAGTGATGTAAGCTTTTGCCTCTTCTTCTTATTTGTAACAGCTAGCAAGTGTTATAACAGTTGTCTAAATTGTTTCAGAAGAAAATTGCAATTTAAATTTAAACGTCAGCCAATGTCCTGAATATACAAAGCAGAAGTTACAGAGTATATATTTATCCATCTTGTAATTGATTTTTGTTTGTCCACAATATACATTTCCCCTAAGTATGCCTAGCTACTATGATATAAACAATCAAGTTTCACGATGTGCTGGATCGCTAGCAGAGTCAGATTCTTGCAAGATATTCACTAGGTGTAGTTAGCATTCATGCACTCACTAATGGATCTTTTGCCATGCTTTGGATCCTGGATTTCAAAGGTATTTAGTTTTTCTACTATATCAGTACAAAACCCTTTCAATAGAATAGATGGTTTCAAACTCTGAGTACCATATTTACATGATCTGAACTAGTATGGAAGAGATTGGATGATATAGTTAAACAGGAAGCCTCACAGTTTTTCCATTTGAGGTAGTAATGGTGGCATCTCTGCCCTTGATTTCTGTAACTTCACCATCCAACCATGCTTCCTCAGGATCCTCAATCCAAACATGCGATCCAACTATGATGTTTACCGGGGTTCCCTGGATACATCATCCACGACAGAGAACATAATATCAATCATTTCAAATACTTTGCTAGTAAATCAAAGAGTGGAAAATGAACCAACAAAAAAACCCATGATCGGGAAGCTTACCATATTGAAAAGCTTGTTTATACGATCATCAAATGTTTTTCAGAATTGGAATGATGTAAAGAAGCAGATGGAAAAAATGTAATGGTTTTGAGAGAAAGAGAGGAAAGAAGAAGAAATGTAGTAGCTAGCTAGCTAGGAGAATGGGAATGTCTTTTTAATCAAGGGTGGTCATAGAGCCACTGGGTGTTGGATTAAAGAAGTTGAAAGTATAAAAGAATGTTGAAAAGGAATTCAAAAAGCAGAGGGAGTGCAGGGTGTGGCAACTCAAAAGCAAAAGGAAGCAGTCAGCCAGCCAGCCAGCCAGCCACCCCTCACCTCCCGCCCCCACTCCATTGCCAACCTTTTTTGCTCATCATACGTAGGATGCTGACCTGGCGCCACTAGAGAAGCCCCCACAATCTCTTCATTATTTGCTTAAGCCATACGTAGCAGCTACAAGCAGAATTTGATTCCCATCATCCCGCAGATACATTATGTTGCGGTGATGGACAAAGTCACGGTACTGTTCCATTGCATGAGCGCAACCTTGATTGTTTCTGCAGAGGGGTCATCTTGTAGTTCTAGTTTAGCAGCATTGTTCAATTAAGTCTGTTGTAGTGACGTTTAGAAGTGCTGTTGAAGTTTAGTGACCTCATATTGCACACACACACGCATATAAATATATGCATTCAGCCGGATAATGGAATATGTCAAGCATTCTGTCAAAGTCAACGTCTTCGAAGGAAGAAGGGGACAGTTTGGTGATTCCCATTCATTTGTAAAGAAAGAAACAGGAAAGCTGATTTCAAGAATCCAGTCACAGAAAGACACCTATGTTTTTCTACAATTCAAATCATGGGCGGGTGGACCATAACCATACATGCATCCCCTCTCTTTACGCTTACCAAACACGAGGGCCCCCTGTGGGCTGTGGGGTTTGTCTTTGTGGGGGAAGGCCGGTGGAGAAGATATTCATGCCGGTGCCGGATTTTGGCTATTTCACATGGGGAAAAGGTCCTATGTTGTGGGACCTCAAATACTATATAAAAAAAGCTTTCCAACCATGCTGCTGCTGCTTTTTTTTTTGCTTTTACTTTTCTTTCTTTATTAACTCGTCATTTTCATAGCCGAGACTTGGGGTGTTCAATCATTATTCTTGTTCGTCAAGGCTATGCTACGAGGGGGCATGGAGAATCACCCCACTTAGACTTAAAATGAACCCACCGAGGCCATCTGCTCCTATCCTACTCGGTTGCTTTCTGCTGTCAGAATTTTGCCCCCAGGCTGCGGGGATCGAGTCTTTAGAAAAAAACTGTGACTCTGTACTGTACTTTACCACTGGCTGTAAGCCGAGTGCTTATGCTGTCCTGACTCCTGGGACAGAAGTTAAGGCTTTGATGTAAGTTAGTGATGTTGCACATGTGCATGTGGTCTGCTTATGGCTCCTAATCTGCCCGATGCTAGAACTTGTTTACTAAGCAGATGTGATGGGACCATCTCAGCTACATAAATTAGATTGGAAAGTTGTGAGTGTTTTCGATACAATTTATGTACAATATTAATAGCTACCTTACAAAATTAATCATATAGAAAATCAAAATTAATTACATAGAAAATCAAAAACCTAAATCTCAACGCCTCAATAAAGGATACTTTACTGTGTAAAAATCCATTGACATCCAATTGATTTCCTTCTTGATTGAGGATCAGGAGTTCCCACTTTTCTTTTTTCCTTTTCTTTTTGGCAAAGATTTCATTTTTTTTTGTTCATAATTGCTTTTCACCTCTGGTTTTCTATACACTGTTAAGAGTAAATATAATATATAATTGATTTATAAATAATAAATTTAATTTTAAAAATGATAGTTAAAGACATAATAACTCGTAGGATATTTAACTTTACTAGACAATTTAGTTTCATATATGGGTTTAAAAATATCTTTAATATGACAATTTGATAATTTTTTGATTAACTTCAACACTAAGTTAGAAATATCTTCAACAATCACTTGGTTTGGTATATTAGTTGCAAGGGATTCTAATTTGAACAAAGCATTTGTTGGAGTCAGATCTTCGAGTGCTCATCACCATTTTAATCCAAAATCATACCACTCAAATTCAATTCATATTCTTCTTGATTATTTGATCTAGATTGTGAATCATCATTTCTAAAATTTAAATTTATATCTACAAAATCTTAATCTAGCGTTTGAATTTTCTTTTGATACTCCCCTTGAAGTTAAGACTTAAAGAAAAAAAACATGGTTTTTTTCATAAAAAAACAATATCTATTTTGATAAATATTTATTCATGATAACATCAATATCTCTTTTGACCTATGTTTCCATCTCATCT
>Ga0307515_10003374_pt1 | contig 33668 bp, 37 predicted proteins | sample 17_EM_MG_FD_194513 | JGI IMG/M metagenome (GOLD analysis project Ga0307515, IMG submission 194513) | Populus trichocarpa ectomycorrhiza microbial communities from riparian zone in the Pacific Northwest, United States - 17_EM | ecosystem: Host-associated > Plants > Roots > Unclassified | place...
AAGCTGATATTACGTATGTTCTCTCTGGTAAAAAGAGGTGAAATGTATGTGGATAACTATAAGAGATCAGCTTAAAAAGCTTATTTTAAATTAAATTTGGAAATATGGTAAACCTAGAATACGGCACTCATTTACCTGCTGTTTAGTTTACCACGGGTTAAAACCCGTGGCTACAATATTGGCCGAACCTACGGTTCTTTTTTTGACTTTATTAACGATGCTCTTCAACCTGGTGCTACAATATTGCAGGAGTGGCGCCTCGTGTTGCCTGGTAAATGAAATCATAATTGCTGCTAAGAGCCGTAGGCTCGCAACATATTGTAGCAACGGGTTTCAACCCGTTGGATGAATAAACAATAGCAATGGAGTGCCGTGGGCACGGCGCATGTTAACCGCCGGGCATCGCCGCGATCAGGGAACGAAGGTATATCGGGAATATTTGCTTAACTTTGAATATCTAAACCCTAATCATGAAGTTCAAATATTGTATTTTCCTCCCTGTATTTATTGTATTGCTTATAGCATCCTGCAAAAAGGGAAACAGCCCAAATCCTGGAAACACTTTAGATATATATGTGGCCGGCTCGGTTTACCCCGCCGGCGATTATACAAACACAACGGCTGCATTTTGGAAAAACGGCATAGTTAAGCAGATACCTGTACCCAACTCAAAAAAATCGTGGGCAAATGCCATTGCTGTTCTTGGTACTGATGTATACATTGCCGGAAATACGATCAGCAGCAATTCCAACGCTTTTCAAGCTACAGTTTGGAAAAATGGGGTTGCCACATTGCTTACATCCGACCCATCGGGCGGCGAGGCACGGGCTATTGCCATAAGCGGTAATGATGTTTACATAGCCGGATATTCGAGGGATGCCAATGATCACCCTGTGGCAACCTATTGGAAAAATGGGGTAAAAACGGTAATAGGCGAAGAAGATTCGGAAGCAAGCGCTATTGTGGTTAAGGGCGCTGATGTTTATATGGCTGGCAATATGTTTGTATATGACACGCCCAATAGCGGCAATCAATGGGCAGCCACCTGGAAAAACAAGACAATTACAAAGTTAAATTCAGCTAACAGCGTAGATGCAAACGGTATGGCATTTATAGGTAATGATATGTATGTAACAGGCAACATTGTTTATTGGAAAAATGGTGTTGAAACGAAATTATCAAGCAGTTCAACATACGTTAACATAAGTTCCGTTGTTGTAAATGGTGCTGATGTTTACCTGGGAGGTACCGAAGGTAATGTCGCCTCATATACCGGTAATATGGCAACCTATTGGAAAAATGGAATTCCGGTAATACTGGGTGATGCGGGACTTATTGAAGTATATGGCATCGCAGTAAATGGTCAGGATATCTATTTAGCCGGCTTAATGGATCGCGCTGCAACGGTTTGGAAAAATGGCAAGCCAGTTCAACTTTCCCAAAATAGCAGTGCGTCTTGCATCGCCGTGGTATCGCGGTAAAAACTCGCCCTTGTTGGGGTTCTCCCCCGCACTTTGTTGGAAGATTTTTAGTACTCTCCCCGGAAGCAGGGAACGGTTTCAACGTGTTGCTGTAAAATGCGCCTATGAACGGCTGATTTAACCCCTACCTCCTCCTTCCCCAAGGAAGGAATCGCACGTTCTCCCGCTTTTTTATTTCTTCTGCACACCAATAGAGATAACACCAACAAGGGCTTTAGACTATGGCGTAATTGCTTCTTTTCTGAGTAGGATCATTTTTTAAATATGACAATCCACAATCTTCACTTCGCAACCAAGGCGGTCTTCAAATTCGGCTATAACGCTATCTTTTAATTCGGGCCAGTTCCAGAAGGTAAAGCCCAGGTTGCTGAAGCCCCAGGTTGGTTCAATGTCGTAGTCGTTAAGGTCGGCAACCTGGTTACATAGCGGGCAGGTTAGGCTGGGGTTGCCCTGTTCGTGAAAATCATTAAGGTCCCAGCCTGCTTCCAAAATATCCTCGCCACAATTGGGGCAAACAAAGCTATCAAGGCCATTTGCACCGGCATGAAAGACGGTATTTTCGGTAATTATTTCAAGGCCGCAAACAATCAGGCCGTAGGGGAGGTCTCCGGGCTCGCCAACCAAAGCTTTAGCGTTTTTACCAATAGGATAGCCAAGGCCCTTGCCCAAAATACAGTTGGTTTTTACCGGTTCCACAGCCCCGATACCGATGAGCCAGTCGACAATGGTTTTGGCTTTTATCAATCTATCGGGATATTGGGTAAGTTTAGGAACTATGGAGGTACTGTTATCGCTCATGAGGGTTTAAATTTAAACCAATATAGGAATTGTTATTTACTATAGGGGCTGTGGGGTAAGGTTAAAATTAAACAAAGCTCTCGTTTCCCCCAAATTGTCAGCAGAGCAGCTTCGGGCGAAAACGGCCAAAACGATGGTGGCCTGTGCGGTTGCAGGGCATAGGAAGTTTTTGCGGTGTGGGGCGTGAGCTCCGGGGCAAAATAATTCCGGCCCAGGTTTTGGCCGTTTTGCAGGGCAAAGGCCCGTGCGGCAAAGAAGCCTTTCTGCTGACTTGATTATTCGCTGTTGTTTATTTCTTTAAGGTGCTCATTATCTCGCTATGCTCGGTCTTTGGTTACTTTGTATCAAAACAAAGTAACAGCCCTCCCGCGGCAACTGAGCGGGCCGATGTAGTCGATTACAACCAAATAATGTAAAAAACCGTGGTTACGGTTCTTTTTTGGAGTTACTACAAACGGGTAACCTCTACGGGGCAGATTTTCATAGATACTAATAAAAGGTGCCTGGCTCATACAACGGCAGTCCTTTTAATTCATAACCAACTTATTGCTTATCTTGGCAAACATCATTCATCATTTTACACTCCACCTTATTCATCTATGCCAGGCCTCTATCAATTAGAAAAACACCTATTCACCGATGCCGACTTTGACACCATGAACTGGCACGACTGCCATATCCATTCCTTCTGTTTCAACGACGACTACGAACTATTGCTGGATATCGACTATATTTTTGAATGGGTAAAACCCAAAAAGGGAAGCAAATATTATAAGTTTTGGATTGCCCCCTGCACCTTACTATTCGAAAACGTTCGGCAGGTTGAGCTTGAATTAGAAGGCCAACAACCTATTATCGACTATATTGAAAGAACAAACCCGCAGGCCACAGTAGCCGCCGAATACCTGGGTAAGGAATTTGAATATGATTGGGATATGGTGATGATTAACGGAGAAATGACTTTCAAGTCGGCAGGCTTTAAGCAATATGTAAGGCAGGCGCCAGTCCTCATTCGCGGGCAAAAACTTGAGCTGGAAACCAGGGGAGGAATTTGCTTTGACAGGTTATCCTTTCCGGAAAAGAACCAAGAGTCAAGAATCAAGAGTTAAGACTGATTTGCTACTGACCTGGGGGTAATAACCTGGCGTACGTGTCAACGATAAATTGGCGGGTAGTCTTTAGCTCAAAGTCTTAAGTTCTAAGCCAAAAAAAGGAAAAAACAACTTTAGACTTACGACTTAGTACTGTTGACTTAATACTATGATATTTTGTTTTACTTAAAAATATTAACTATCGGTAGTGTACCACCCCGTACCAGGGTATACCACCCCGTGCCAGGGTGTCTCACCTGTACTGGTACAGTACACTTTGGTGCTAAAAGCCCGCCCCCGATTTTTCCCGTTGTTTGGTTTACCGCAGGCAATATCCTTATCTTCGTACATACCCAAAAAATATGCCCCCACGCCAAACCATCTCCTTTTTTGATAAGTTAAGTAAACAGGTGATCAGCATACAGGTTGCCGAATCGGCGCAGTTGCCGCAAAGCGCCGGGTATTGGAATGCCGATACCAACCAGGTATTATTGGGCAGGGATCGGTTTAGCGAATGGGAAACATTAACCGGTCACCTGGAAAGGCAGGTTGAATTTATCCTAAGCTTGCAAAAAGTGACGGGGGAAGGAGAGAGTCAAGAATTAAGAATCAAGAGTTAAGATTTTGGATTACGGTAGTTTAGCCCGATTCTTGGCTCCCCGGGCCTAATAAAGCTTTATTTTTTCTCCCTAACAACCTATATTCGAATAATTAAAACCTGCTGTAAAAACCATGACCGTAACAGAGATCCTCACAGAATTAGAGGCACTTGGAAACGAGAGAGTGCGTGCCCATAACATCAAATTTGGCGCTCACGAAAACCAGTTTGGCGTAAAAATGGGCGATATCCGCACTATCGCTAAAAAGTTAAAGCCGAACAATGAATTCGCCCAGTCATTATGGCAAACCGGGAATATTGAGGCCAGGTTCCTGGCAACATTGATCATGGTACCGAAGGCATTGTCTTTACAGGAAATAGACACGATGGTTCGGTCTGAACGGTTTGCGCAGGTTATCGACTGGCTGTATTCCTATGTTATTAAGGAACATCCCGACAAAGAACAATTACGCCTGCAATGGTTATTTACCGACCACCCCATGGCTGCCCGCGTAGGCTGGAGCCTTACAAGCGGCCGGATAGCACGGAGCCCCGAGGGACTGGATATCCCGGCGATTCTTGATCGCATTGAGGCCGAAATACCAGGCGCCGCCCCCGAAGCACAATGGACCATGAACACCGCACTGGCGCAAATTGGTATAAACCACCCAACTTACCGCCAACGCGCATTAGATATAGGCGAACGACTGGGCATATACCGCGATTACCCGGTATCCAAAGGCTGTACCTCGCCGTTTGCACCCATCTGGATCAACGAAATGGTGAAGCGGCAGGGTTAACCGCCGATTGTGCAAAACCTTTCCCGATTGCGCTAAAACTTAGTTTTTAAAAAAGTAAGTTTGGTACTACCAGCCGCGTTATATTCACTCTTTTACCCCGCTATGCGCGAAGCGGAGAGAGGGGAAGGCGGGCGCAGCCTCGTCGGGGTGAGTCGTCTCCGCCATGCGATATACGTCATTCCCCACATTAGAATTTCGCAGAATTTTACACTTATCGTTTGTTAACCAGCCGGCTATTTCAGTATAGTGATGCCTTTGATCAGGCAAACGCATTTAAATAGTTAACAGCGATAAGCCGTTATTTAATAATAGCAAACAGAATAAGCTATAGTGTCGGGAAGATATAAGCATCAAACGATACCTTATTTTTATTGCCTGATGCTGGTTAAATGATCCGGGTACCAAAGGGACCTGTGTTGGCCAACAACAGGCACAAATATTTGGATGCGACTAAATTATACGATCAGTTTAGTGTTAACCATGTTAAAATATAATATATTGATTATCAAATATTTATGTGAAAACATATCCGAAATATGTTAAGTTATGTTAACCCAATTAGATGCGTTTGACCTGTGCTTTTGTTGTGTTTTGTTGCGAGTATTGCGTTTTGTTTATAAATTAACGGCGATTTACCTATGATAAATACATGTCCGATCAGCCCACTTTAAACGCGGACCAGAAAGCGGCCTTTAAAGCCATTCAAAAGTTCCTGGACCACCCCGCTGCCAACGTATTTGTGCTAAAGGGGTATGCCGGCACCGGTAAAACCTTCCTGATGCAACGGATTGCCAAATGGCTGGAAGAAAAACAGAAGAAGTTTAGGATGCTTGCCGCCACCGGCAGGGCTGCCAGCGTTTTAAAGGGCAAAACCGGCTTTACAGCCTCAACCGTGCATGGCGAAGTTTACCGGTTTAGTAAAATTGACGGCCTTGACGATCATATTGCCAACAGCGCCGCCAATACCGCCAGCAGCCAGATGACCCTACAGTTCATGACCCGCCCGCCCGACGAGGAACCTATTATTTATATTGTAGATGAAGCATCGATGCTATCGGCCGAAATTGGGGTAAGCGATGGCTTAGCTGTTTTTGGCTCGGGTGTTTTGCTTGACGATTTTTTCCAGGTTGCCGGCAATAACAAAATCATTTTTGTTGGCGACCCCTGCCAGTTGCCGCCGGTTGGCTCGGCATTTAGTCCGGCGCTGGATGTGCAATGGTTTGCCGGGCAGCAAAAGGTAGCGGTTTCGGTTACGCTTACCATGATAGAGCGAACTAAAGGCACCAACGATATCCTGGTGCTGGCGGGCGCTATCCGGGCCATGCGGGATGATAAAACGCCCGGCAGGTTCCCGAAGCTGCCGGCATCGGGCCTCAATAATGTTAAGTTGCACGCGACAGATAGCGCCATGTTTAACGACTATGCCGCCAAATACAAAGCTTTAGGGATTAACAAAGTGCTGGCCATAGCCCGGAGCAATAAAATGGTACAGCAGCTTAACCGGGCCATGCGCCGCGAACTTTTCGGATCGGAACATGAGCCCCTGCGCGAAGGCGATGTATTGCTGGTTACGCAAAATAATTACGCGTTCCCGTTAACCAACGGCGATTTTGTGGTTGTTAATGAGCTTGGTACGATAACAACCAAAGCCGCGCTTAAATTTCAGAAAGTAAGGATTACGGCAGTGGCATCGGGTAAAGAATATAGTATTATGCTTTCTTTGGATACCTTAAGTAGTTTAAAAGGCAGCCTTACCAACGAAGATTCAAAATATTTAATGATTGATTTTGCCGAGCGGATGAGGGCCAAAGGCATTGCCCAAAGCAGCGAGCTGTACCAGACAGCCATGCGCGAAGATGAGTACGTGAATTGCCTTAAAGTTAGCTATGGCTATGCCGTTACCTGCCACAAAGCCCAGGGCGGCGAGTGGAACAATGTTTACCTTTTCCTTGAAAAAAGCATGTACGGCATGCCCTACCCCGAACTATGCAACTGGTGGTACACCGCCGTAACCCGGGCCAAAGAGGAACTGAACCTGGTAAATAACTGGTGGGTGAGGTAGGGTTTGGTCATTGGTCATTGGTTCATTGGTTCATTGGTTCATTGGTTCATTGGTTCATTGGTTCATTTAATTTGGGGGATAAATTTAGGCGTTTTATCAGGTAATGTATCAATACTCGGTGGCTCCAATGGCAAAAGCTCCTGCATCGGGGCGTTGGGTGCCATAATAATCAAATGCCACGCCATATGATAAAACGTTTGCCCCTGCATTTATAAGCGGAGAGGATGAGAGCAAATGGAAATTACCGCCATTGTAGTTGACAAAACTACATGTGTTTACATCGTTATTTGTGTAATTGTTTGATGCTGTGAGTTTAACGTTGCTGCTCTTTTTAATTATCGGAAGCAGAGACTCCGACCCGATAATGACGTTGTTGATAACGGTGTTCATCGGGATAGTTTCGGAATTTAATTTTATACCGCCTAAAGCCGAACCGATGATGGTATTATTAATAAACTGAAAGTTAGGCCCTGGGGTATATCTTGAATCTGCGAAAATGCCATAGCCTTTTGAATTGATGATGTAGTTGTTAAACACCAGGTTATCCCCAAGCCCCAGTACGATAATGCCGTTGCCGGGCGCATCCTTAACCAGGTTGTTATAGCATTTGCCGCCAGTACCTTCGCCAATTTGTATGCCGTTATTTTGATAGGATGCAAAAGGGCTTATCCCGGGCGTTTTAACCATATTGTTATAAATTTCGCAGCCTAAAATAGCGCTGCCCACCTGGATCCCCTCGGCGCCGGTAGAGTCGGTAATATTTTTGTATAGCTTAACGTTCACCACATCGCCTGGCCAAACCTTACCGCAGGAAAGCGAGACGCCATTGGCATAAAACGAATTGCCCACATAAAATCCTTCGCCACCTGTTTTGTGAACATAATTGTCATGAAGAATTATATTTTGCAGGGTGAAATGGCCACGCCATGTTACTTCATCACAGGATGGATCTGTTTTGGCCATAATACCCGCAAATCCGCTATTGCGCACTTCAACATTTGCAATTTCAAAATCGGAACTCAGGTTATCCATCGTCATGCCGATATTGCCGCCATTTATATCAAACCCGTACTCGGTATCCGGATCGCCATTGCCCAATATTTTAAAATACTGGCAATTTTGTGTTTTAAACCCATATGAAGCAGTTACGGCCGTAGAAAAGGTTACTTTACCACCCTTGTTGATAATGATAATAGGGGCGGCCGCAGTTCCTTTAAAGTTTTTAAGTAGCAAAGCGCCTCTTTTTCCGGCAGGGATACACACGGTAGATCCCGCGGGTATGTTAGTACCGTCAACCATCCATTCAGAAGGCTGAACGGTATAGGTGCAGTCGGTAATAGCTAAGGCCGAAAATCTGGCGCTCGTAACCGGGGGCGGGCTTAACGGCTGGTCAATTTTATTTTTGGTACACATCGCAAACGATGATAAAACTAATACACCGGCGATGGTGCGTAGCAGGTAACTGGTGTTTTTCATGTATAAATTAAAAAGGGAGCGTAAAATATACCAGATTCAAAGAATCATCCTATTTCAAGCTTTCCCGGCTTTCAAAAAAAGTTATTATACGTGACTTTTAGTGAATAGTTACCGGGAGGTGGTATTGGGATCACCATAACGGCGAAGACCTTAATGAAGTTAATTCGAAGTCAAATTACTCCATCATCAGCCTTCTGATCAACTCGGCGCTTTGGGCTTTGCCCTCTTCCAGCCTGTGGCTAAAAAACGATTGTACTTCGTTGAAGTGTTTTTTATAGCCCTCCATATCGCCGTAACCAATAATGGCCGACCATTCCCTTACTGCCGAGTGAAACTCCAGATCATCCCCGCGGATGGTTTTATCATAAAGGGCGGTTTCGATGGATTCTTCCAGCAGTTGTTCGTTCTTGAACAGGTATTCGGCAATACCAAGTCTTAACCTGAATGGCGGGGTTTGGCAAATGAGGTTATCATATGGGTTTACGCCAAGATGGTACCAGGCATCAACCATACTCAGGATACTCAGGTGCGAGTTTGGTTTCTGGTGATCGGCATTTTGCGATAGCGAAAATTCCTTCATCACGGTATCGCTCAGCATAATAGGTTTGCGGCTTTCATGAAAAACAAAGTCGCGGGCCTTATATAGCCGCTCACGGAAGGTTTGCGCCTCTTCCTTGATCATCAGTTTAAATAACTCCGATTCGGATTCTGAATAGCGTTTAACCTGCTGGCGCGCGTAAGGGTTTAAAATAGCCAGCCCGGCATATACGTGTGCTTTGTAACTAAAAATGCGCAAGGTGGTCAGGATTTTTACATTATCGATACCGCCCAGGTACGATGCGTTTTCCCAGGGGAAGAAGCCGGCGGCTTTCCAGGCGGTGCCCATGCTTTCAAAACCTACGTGGGTAACCGCCTGGGTATCGGCCACAATTTTATCGTGCTCGTGGTAATCGGTAATCTCCACAATGTCGCTGCCAATGGCAGTAAATAAATCGTACATGCGCTTGTAAGCATCGGGTTTGGCCCGGTGCGGTATCAGGATCAGGGTTTGCCCTTTCGGTTCAAAGCCGGGCCCGTGCATGGCATGAAAGGTGATTATTTGTACATCGGCGGGCAGGTATTTTTCAAATATCGCTATCTCGGGGTGTTTTACCGATGTTTGCCCGGCTACGATGGCGCCATACTTGGTTAATGGGCCACACTCGGCCACTACCTGCTCCAGCTTGTCGGCCTCAACCGAGTAAATAACAAGGTCGTTTGTGCGGGAAACATCGCGTGCGCTATCCATAATGGTAATGCCGAAGGGGTTAAGTTCCTCTTCCAGCTTGTCGCGGTTTTCGGGTAAATCGCAGCCGCAAACGGTGTAACCAGCTTTTGCAAAAGCCTTTGCGTACAAACGCCCCATATCGCCCAGCCCAATGATGCCTATATTCATGCCGCTAATATAACTATGAGTAGCAAAATTCCGTATGAAACCTTACATTAGCGATCAGAAACATGGAGGATAATAAAATAAAAACCATTAAAATCCTGTTTTGTTAATAACAGGTACCTAATTTTACATGATGAACAAGCATTCTACATTCCGTATCTCTGTTTTAATGGTCATTATTTTAAGCATCTGCGGTATGGGCTTTGCCCAGGATACTGTTAAAAAAGATGCTGCCAAACCGCCTGCCGCCAGGCCTGCCGTTACAAAACCGGTGGTGAAATACGGTGCTGTACCCGCCGGTACTACAAAGCCCACCGTTGCCCCTCCAAAATACAATTACCAACCCCGCCCTACAGCTGCCGATTCGGCACTGGCCAAAGACAAAAGCCTGAACGGACAATACCAATACCTGTTAAGTAAATTATATCATTACCAGCAGCCGCTGGTATCGGCCTTGTGGAAAAACCTGCAGGATACTTTAAAAACAGAGCGCCGCAACCTTAAAGAAGCCCAGGCCAAACTGGCGGCGCAAACGCAGGATATTACCGGCCTTAAAACCGATGTAGCCACCAAAAGCCAAACCCTTTCCGAATCAAACGCCAAGCGCGACGAGATAAACCTGGCCGGCATAAGTTTTACCAAAGCCACCTACAATTTGATGATGTGGGGCCTGGTAATTGTTTTCGGACTAACGGCAGCCATCGTGATAGCCCGGTCGGGCGCGCACAGCCGCGAAGCCAAATACCGTATAAAATTGTACAACGAGCTTGATGAGGAATACAAAGCCTACAAAGTTAAATCCAACGAAAAAGAAAAGAAACTGGCCCGCGAACTGCAAACCGAGCGCAACAAGCTGGATGAATTGTTGGGTAGGGGGTAGGCTTTTAGATGTGCAGATTTCAAATTTCAGATGTGCAGATGTCTTCTCATTGTTACGTCGAACTTGTTTGGGAATCCTGCTAAGGGCTTATTAAGTCGGGTACCTGCCATACGGGATGCCGAAATAAATTCAGCATGACCTTTTCTTATAATTTCCTTTGATGAACAATACAGAACTTTTAACACTAATAACCCGCCTGCGTTCGGTGGCCGATGTAGGATTACTGTATGCCAAAAACGAGTATGATATTGAGCGTTATGCCGAGCTGCAACAAATTGCCATCGAAATGCTGGATAACGTTACAGGCTGGGGTATGGATGAAATCAAATTCAACTTTGCGATGCCTCATGATTACCCCACAGTTAAGGTTGATGTACGCGGGATATTATTAAATGCCGATGGCAAAATATTGCTGGCTAAGGAAAGAGCTGATGGCAGGTGGAGCCTGCCGGGTGGCTGGGCCGATGTGGGTTATAGCGCCAAAGAGGTTATTGTGAAAGAATTTGAGGAAGAAACCGGTTTAACGGTTGTTGCCGATAGGTTATTGGCGGTATTTGATAAAAAAATGCACCCTCACCCGCCGCAGCCCTTTTATGTTTATAAAATGGTGTTTTACTGCAAAGCAGTGTCAACCGCCGTTAACAAAGGTTTTGACATGCTGGATGTTGAATATTTTGACATCGATAACCTGCCCGAGCTTTCGGAAGACAGGATACTAAAAAGCCAGATAGAATTGCTTTATCAGAAGATTATTAGCGGGGATTTGGCGGCGGCTGTTGATTGAGCCAGCCCCCTCTAAATCTCCCCCGGTAGGGGAGACTTCTAATTTAATGTATTCTTAAAGTCCTCCCTACCGGGGAGGATTTAGGAGGGGCTGCTGCTTACTGCAAACTGCCCGGTGCCGGCGCCAATTGAGGTAATACTTTTTTATTGGCAGGCAAAGCCTGGTATTTTTTATAGGCATCATTAATATAAGCCGTCATGCTCGGTGCATTGTTGTTTTTGAGGAAGGCGTAGCTTGGCCGGTATAACGACATGAAGTTTTCCAGTTCGGCGCCCCGTAGTGGTATTATGCTTTTTACATAATCTGCATTAAATGCTTCATCAATTTGCCTTTCTTCTTCTTCGCGTTTAAAATATCTTTTTAACCGCCGCGCGTCTTTACCCTCTTTACTGAACCAGGTTGACGGCGACATTACAGATACCCGGCTTTTGGTGTAAACTTCAGGATACTCTTTACGCGGATCAAAAGCTTCTTTGGTAGCACTTACGTTTACCTGCCTTAATGATATGGTTTGCGATATCATGTAAATCCGTTTTGGCCTCATATCCGTAATGTACAAGGTGTCTGATACAAAACCTGGCGAATTAAATATCAGCGTATGGCCTGTTGCCGCGCGGATGCTGAAATTTCCGTTATTATCGGTGATACTGATCTGTTTGTTGGTGATATCCTTCACAAAAACATTGGGCAGCTTTTCGTTTTTGCTTTTTTCATAAACCGACCCTTTTAACACATCCTGGGCGCTGGCAGTTGCGGCAATAAATAAGGCCGCTATCAATATTAAATACTTCGGTTTCATAGTAGATGAATTAGGCTGTAAAATAAACCTATTTTTTGTGCATATGGTTTTCAATTTAACATATTTAAATGTGGATGGTGGTTTAATGACAAAGGTGTGAGGTAATGACTATAGTACGGTTAGATTAATAAATTGAATTCCTTCTATACATCTGATGTAGGCGATTGAATATATTTGAATACAAAAACTTTAAGATGGATACATTACTCATTGAGGTAACCAATCAAAATGCTTACAACTTACTCAAGGAGCTTGAGAAATTGCATTTGATTAAAGTGCTTAAAAACACACGGATCCCTAAGCAAAAGCTGTCTGAAAAGTTTGCGGGGAAATTACCCGCAGCAGACGCGGCAAAACTCCAGGAACATATTAAAAAAAGCAGAATTTGGTGAAACTTTTGTTGATGGAAGGTTTTGAAGATTTTAGGTTTTGTTCTTAGGCTTCCAATTCCCCGGTAAGTTGATCTAATGATTTATCTACACGGGCAACTTCTTTTGGATGTTCATTTCCGAGGCCATGATGGAATTTTTTTTTTACAACTCTTAAATACATTTTTGGGGTAATAGTATTTAAGTATTTTTCTGTAATTGTTTTTGCCAGGTAGTTTTCAAAATCTTCATTACTAACTCCGTAAGCTTCCAATGCTTCTGCCAAAGAAAATACTTTTCGTTGCACAGTGTTTTGTACTGTCATGCATTGGCGCTCCAACTCATAGGCTTTATCCTGAAATAATTCTTCCCCAATATGAGCTTCCTCGATATATTTTGATTTAACCGCTAACATAGTTTTTAAAGTTAAGTAATTCATCCGGGTCTGTCAAATCAATTTCCCCATGCCGATCACTTCCCCGTAATATGGGTTCCATGAAAGGTAAACGCGCCCAATCCTCAATCGGGAAGGCGTTTTGTTCTTGATCGTTTTGGTAATATGCATAAAAAAGGCGATTAACCAGGTTGAATTGCGATTGATTGAGTTTTTGTTTTGCCAGATTCAGGATCGTAGCCATTTGTTTTTTGTCGGTGGCTTTGAAGCCCGCTTTTGCCCAAACATAACCTCCATCCTTTAGTGCTGAATGTATTTTTATTTTATTAATACCCATTTGGATGTATTGTTTAAGAGAACAAGCCAATACTTTTTTTGCCACACCTTGTCCACGAGCCCTTAATGGCAAACTGAACTTATCATGTTCAACAATAAGTTGATTAGTGTGTTTGATAAATGTCCTTAAAAAGATAAGGTCTTCATTTTCATTATTTGAATCCAAGGCGTAATAACTTAACATCCAAATAAATGGAGCGCTATCGTCCATGTTAACTGATTTATAAATGGTCCCGGTTGCAAAAGACGACAACAGATCGTCTATTTGCTTTAAAAAGTCCAATAGATCTATCCCCGGAAAAAAGTCGTTTATAAAGTCATGAGGTAACTTTGTTGCGGTATGCTCAAACTTAAATCCAATATTTATGGCATCATCTATGTCGCTTATTGTTACCTTAACCACTTCTTGTGCCATAATTAATTATATATTCTTCATTGTTGGCTTGATATCAAACCGAGTTGACTTATTATCTTGTAGTATGACACCTGTTGGTGAAAAGTGTGAAGTCTTATTATTTGAAGCATATAGTAAAACTAAAGTTATTAAAAAAAATGTACTCCTATTTTCTTCCCACAAAAAAACCGCCTCATTTTCATGACGCGGTTAATAGAATATATATTAGTACTGTCCCGGTTTGTGGTTGGGCAGGTTTAATAACGGTTCACTTTAAAATCGGCCAAAGCACCACTTATGTGGATAATGATCTTATTTTTTGCTGAGCTGAAGCCTTCTGTTTCGTAAGTATTATCATCTTTTTTGGTAAAACCATCAAACTTATTTGACGATAAACCGGTATTGGCCTCAATACTGCATGCCGCATCTTTTGGCACATTGATAGTACTTTCAGACATGCCTGTTGCAATCTCTACATTTGTGGTTGCCAAAGGCATTCCAAGCTTCACATCAAATGATGCTGCGCCACCCTTTAAAGTTACACTTTTTATTTTAAATTTACTTAAATCAAAATCTACTTTTGTTGCGCCTGTTTCTACATTAATATCCCAGATAGGGTTAGGATTTAATTTAATGTCGGCGGTGTTTGATTTATTGTCGTCCGAATCAAAGTGCCAATCCTTGTTATTGCTTTTCATTCTGAGGTTTAATACATAAACCGAATCTACCAAATCGTTAGTGAATTCGTATTTGCCGTAAAATTCCTTTGTTTCGGCTTTAAATAACTGGTTGGTGGTATCGTTTAACGTATAAGTTGTAGCCCCTCCGCTAATGTTCAATCGTGCCAGTTTTGCATCCGGGGTATAGTCTTTATTAAAAACACTGCTGCCCTCAATTTTTGTTACACCATGATCTACATTGGTTGAATCGCTGTTGTTATCATCATCATCATTATCATCAAAATGAATAAAAGTGCTGGGCCAAAAATGATAACGGTTACCAAAGTTGCCAAACAGCAGCAGCGAGAAACCTCCAATTATTACGGCCAGTTTTATTATTGTTGCCAAAGGCGACCGGTTGCCCGCAAACACCAGGTTTACGCCGCCTATGATTAAAAATATAGGCCATAGGTACAGTATGTTCATCCATTGAAACTGTACAACATGGAAGTTGTGGAGTAATATGATAGCTCCTATACAAACCAGGATGGTACCTGGTACTAATCTGTCGGTTTTCATAGTTATACGGTTGGAGGGGTATTGTTAAAATTATCGTCTTTTTTCTCTTCAGCGCCCAATGGCTGTTCAGTTGCATTTACTTCGGGCTCAGCAGCTGTATTTTGCCAGCCTTCTTTTTCCCATGGCTGTCTCTTTTGGCCCGATACGATCATTGCCAGCCCGCCAACTACCAGTATTACCGGCCATAACCTGGCTACATGCCAAAAACGGAAGATACCTAATTCATGGAACAAGAACACCGCGCCAAAGAATATCAGGATACATCCAAAAATGATGCCCGCCGGTGTGGATGATTTTTTAGGGGTAAGTGGCGCAAAGGGTTGGCCTTGATTTATAGTACCCTTATCCTCAAATGGATTAAACGGCTGCTGTGGTGGCACGCGATAATCAACAGTTGGGTTAAAGTATGCGGCGCTTTTGGTAGGTACCACAATCCAAAGTACAAAGTATGCCAAAAAGCTGCTGCCCCCGGCAAAAAATGTAATTACAAATAAAGCCCTTACAATGGCTATATCTATATCAAAGTATTCGGCAAGGCCGGCACATACACCGCCTATTTTCTTCCGGTATTCGTCCCGGTATAGTTTCTTTTCCATAATTAATATCGTACAAGTTTGTGTTTGATGATATAAAGGTATAGTGTGCAGTCAAAAACACCTATGCAATATAGGTTAGCAGCGCCAACAAGTCGGTGAACTGCCGGGTTTCGGCGGTGAAAAAGTTGTGAGTTGTGATTGGTCATTAGTCATTTCGCTACGCTGTCATTGGTCATTGTCGCTGCGCTTGTCATTGGTCATTTCGCTTCGCTGTCACTAGTCATTGGTCATTTCGCTTTACAGTCACTGGTCATTAGTGGATTTATTAAAAATAAAACAATCGTTGGCAATCAAACTTGCTTTTAAATGACCAATGACCAATGACCAATGACCAATGACCAATGACCAATGACCAATGCCCACCTACAACTACAACTGGCCCGGCGCTGGTTTAATAATTATTTCATCTACATTGGCGCCGGGGCTCATCCTGTAAATATTGATAATGGCCGATGCTATATCTTCAGGCAAAACCATGGTGTTTTTATCAACAACCGCATCTTTCCACGAATCTGTTAATGTTGATCCTGGAATTATTGCAGTTACTTTTATCCCATGCTCCTGTGTTTCAAGCCTCATTACCTTGGTTAAGCCCAGCAGCGCATACTTTGTTACGCTGTAACTACCGGCCTGCACAACGGGGTTTAATGCAGCTACCGAGCAAATGTTAAAAAAGTGACCTTTATGCGCGGCCATCATGGTTTTACCAAAAAAACGATAAAGTTCATAGGCGGGCATAAAATTGGTTTTCAGTTGTTTATCAAAGGTGTCGTCGGTATCGTCCAATATGCTCGATGGGATAAACATGCCCAGGTTATTTACCACCACATCAATAAAACCAAGTTCCTGCTGCGCGGCCGTAGCAAAGGCCAGTAGCTGGGCTTTGTCGCTACCGTCGGCAACTTGTGTAAAAACTTTAATGCCGGGATTTGACCTGTTAAGCAGGTCTCCGAATTCCTGTAATTCTTTTTCGTTTCGCGAACAAATTGCCACGTTTAATCCTTCATTAGCAAAAGCGACGGCAATGGCGCGGCCCATGCCTTTTGTTGAACCGGTGATGATGGCGTTTTTCATGATGACGTACTATATTTTTTTTGTTAAATGTTCGTTATTGCAGCGTCGGGGTTGGCGGCGCCGGGTTTATTTGCTGTTGTTGAAGCGTTAAAGGGCTAATTTACGTAAGCTGTAATAATAGCTTGCAAAAAGCGCCTATTTTAGGCAATTAAACAATAGCGACTGGGAAGCTAAATTTAAAAATGTAATTTTATCCAATTTTTAACACATACCTATGATTCAAAGTTTAGGCAGATATATACTTTTATTACGTTTAAGTTTTCGAAAGCCCGAAAAATTTTCGGTGTACTGGGCCGAAGTAATGCGCGAAATGGTTTCGGCAGGCATCGGTTCGCTGGGAATCATCATGATCATATCTGTATTTATTGGCGCCGCGGTAACTATTCAAACCGCTTTCCAGTTAATCTCTCCTTTAATCCCTAAATCGGTTGTGGGTGGTATCACCCGCGATAGTATGGTTTTGGAGTTTAGTCCGACTATATCATCGCTGGTATTAGCTGGTCGTATCGGCTCAAGTATGGCGTCGCAAATAGGTACCATGCGGGTAACCGAGCAGATAGACGCTTTGGAGATCATGGGGGTAAATGCTCCCGGTTACCTGATATCGCCAAAGGTGATAGCAGGTGTTACCATGTTTCCGTTACTGGTAATAGTATCTATATTACTGGGTTTTATAGGCGGCTACGTTGCCTGCTTAACATCAAGCGAAGTTACTACCGATGATTTCCTGATTGGTTTGCCCGATGGCTTTAACCCGGTAATTATTACCGTATGTATGGTTAAAGCGATTGTGTTTGGCTTTATAATTACTACCATTTGCAGTTACCAGGGCTTTTACACATCTGGCGGTGCGCTTGAGGTAGGCCAGGCGGCAACACGTGGGGTTGTATTTAGCTGCGTAATGATACTCATGTTCGATTTAATTATCTCCCGCCTCTTCCTATGATAGAAATACAAGACATCTATAAAAAATTCGGAGACAACGAAGTACTTAAAGGCATCAGCTCTACCTTTGAACCCGGTATAAACAACCTTATCATCGGCGGATCGGGATCGGGGAAAACTACATTATTGAAATGTATTGTTGGCCTGCACGAACCAAGCCAGGGCGATGTGCTTTTTAACGGCGAAAACTTTACCGATATGGGTTTTGAGCAGCGCGTACCCATCCGCACCCACATAGGCATGCTTTTTCAAAACTCTGCCCTGTTTGATAGCATGACGGTAGAGCAGAACATCATGTTCCCGCTTAACCTGTTCACCAATCAATCAAAGGCCGAAAAACGCGACCGCGCCAATTTTTGCCTGGAGCGTGTTAACCTTGCCGGCAAAAACAAACTTTATCCATCCGAACTTTCGGGCGGGATGAAAAAGCGCGTGGGCATTGCCCGCGCCATATCCATGCAGCCCAAATACCTGTTTGTTGATGAGCCAAACTCGGGCCTCGACCCGGTAACGTCTATCCTGATAGATGACCTGATAAGCGAGCTTACCGTAGAGTATAACATGACCACCGTTGTAGTAACCCACGATATGAACTCGGTAATGGGCATTGGCGACCACATTGTTTTCCTACACCAGGGAAAAAAATGGTGGGAGGGAAGCAACAAAGAAATTGCCCACACCGATAACAAAGAACTTAACGACTTTGTATTTGCCAGCCGGTTTATGCGGGCGGCTAAAGCGAAATTGTAGGGGAGTATCAAGTAGTTAGTATCAAGTATCAAGATTTTTTTGATCGGTTTAGCTTGAATTATCGGCCAATACAAGTGTATCAGTCTTGATACTAAAAAGATATGCACAATTTTAAAGAACTAAAAGTATGGAAAGCTGGTATCGAGGTATCCAAGACTACTTTTCAGTTGTGTAGGGCGTTTCCATCTGAAGAGAAATATGGGTTGATTTCACAAATGGTTCGTGCCGCCATCTCTATTCCCTCAAATATCGCCGAAGGGTGTGGCAGAAAATCAAATAAAGAGTTACATCAATTTTTGAATATAGCTTTGGGTTCTTCTTTTGAACTTGAAACTCAATTTATTATTGCCAAAGAATTTGGTTACATCTCTCAGGAGGCTTTAGATAAAATCTGTATCCAGCTTAATGACATCCAAAAGATGATTTACGGCTTGCAAAAGAGCCTTGAAAATAGTATCAAGTAGTTAGTATCAAGATTTATTGGGTAATAGTATCGACTATCGAAATTTGATAGCGTTGATCATGAAGCGATTGAGTATTCAAATCCCTTATCCAAAAAAAGATACTAAATTTGCGCCATGCAAGTGCAGCGGTCTTACTACTTACTACTTGATACTAAAATCTAAAGAAATGATTCAACTACTTACCCCAACGCACTGGAAAGATTACGAGCTGATTGATTGCGGCGATTTTGAAAAGCTGGAGCGTTTTGGGAATGTGATATTAATACGCCCCGAGCCGCAGGCGGTTTGGAGCAAGGGTTTGCCGGCATCTGAATGGCAGCGTTTACATCATATCAAATTTAAGGGGCGGTCGGCAACAGCTGGCGACTGGGTAAAAAAAGACCAGAAAACGCCCGACCGCTGGCATATTGAATATAAAAATAATGATGCGGCCATTAAATTCCGCCTGGGTTTAACGTCGTTTAAGCACTTGGGTATTTTCCCCGAGCAGGCTGTTAACTGGGATTACATTACCCAAAACATTAAACGCTTTAAAACCCCGCAGCCCAAAGTACTCAACCTGTTTGCCTATACAGGCGGGGCTTCGCTGATTGCGCAGGCTGCCGGCGCCGATACAACACACGTAGATTCTATTAAACAGGTAGTTACCTGGGCCAATGAAAACCAGGAAATCTCGGGCTTAAGCAATATCCGCTGGGTGGTTGAAGATGCCCTTAAATTTGTAAAGCGCGAATTGAAACGCGGTAAAAAATACAACGGCATCATCCTTGATCCGCCTGCTTATGGCAACGGCCCCAATGGCGAAAAATGGAAACTGGAGGATAACATTAACGAGATGATGGCCGATGTAATACAGCTGCTTGATCCGGAAGAACATTTCCTCATCCTCAATACTTATTCGCTTGGTTTTTCATCCGTAATTATTGAAAACCTGATAAAAAGCGCTTTCCCTAAAGTTGAAAATCTGGAAATTGGCGAGCTTTACCTGCAGGCCACGGCAGGATCAAAATTACCACTTGGGGTTTTTGGAAAGTTTCATAAACTTAAAAGTAATTAATTATCAATATTTATATTTGCCGCAAACTAAAGCGGCTTTTATTGCTTTATAAGTAGCTGAAAATTAGTTTGCATTTACAATACATCTTACATACACCTGCCATTTACCGAACTTCGAAGACACATGAAATTAAAAAACGTCCTACTATCTGCAACCCTGCTCTTATTCTCCGTTATACTATTACCCGGCTGTTCGCAAAGCGATAAAACCGGGAAAACAGATAGTAAGAAAACCGCCGCTAAAACCGATGCCGCTGCAGCCGAGGCTGCCGACACGCTTAGCATTAAAAAGTCGGAATATCCCCCGGTAGATAAAAAACTGTACGATTCATTAATAAAAGTTAATGCACATGGCGATACTACAGGCCGCTGGCCGGTTAAGAACACGCCATATCCTGTAGGTGGTGCTATTTTGCCATTTAAGCGTGTAGTTGCTTTTTATGGCAACTTATACAGCAAGAAGATGGGTATTTTGGGCGAACTGCCACCTAAGGAAATGTTGGCCAAATTAAAAGGCGAAGTGAAAAACTGGGAAAAAGCCGATCCTAAAACGCCGGTGCAGCCCGCTTTACATTACATAGCTGTAGTAGCACAGGGTGATGGCGGTAAAGATGGTAAATACCGCTACCGGATGCCGTTTAAACAAATTGATAGTGTATTGGTATTGGCCAAAAAAGCCCATGCCATTGTATTTTTAGATGTGCAGGTTGCTTTGAGCAATATACAGGCCGAATTACCTTTATTCGATAAATACCTGGCTATGCCACAGGTTCATTTTGGTATGGACCCTGAGTTTTCGATGAAAGATGGCAGCAAACCCGGCAAAAAGATTGGAACCTATGATGCCGCAGATATTAATTTTGTATCTGACCATTTGGCAAAAATTGTAAAGAAAAACGGCCTGCCGCCTAAAATTTTGGTAATTCACCGCTTTACTAAAAAGATGGTGACCAATTACAAAAACATCAAACTACACCCCGAAGTGCAGGTGGTAATGGATATGGACGGCTGGGGCGAGCCTGATTTGAAAACCGGTACCTACCGTTATTTCATTAACCAGGAGCCGGTGCAGTTTACAGGCTTCAAACTGTTTTACAAAAACGACATCAAGAAAGCCCCTCACCACATGCTAACGCCCGAGGAAGTTTTATCAAGATACAAACCGTACCCTATTTATATTCAATACCAGTAGTGAGTGGTGAGCAGTGAGTGGTGAATGGTTAAAAGGACAAGTATTCTCAAACTATTCAACGCTCACGGCTAACTATCTCACCAATTGACATAAGTCCGAAATAAGAAGTCTCAGGTCAGGAATATTTATATTTTTGACCTGGGACTTTTTGCTTTAATATACTTTTGACTGATAACTAAATTACCGGCTTAAGACTACAGACTTGAAAAAGATGATCAAATTCGGAATTATAGGCTGCGGACGGATAGCCCAACGGTTTATGCAGGGCTTTGTCGCCGTAGATGGTGTAGCGTTGGTGGCATCTTACTCAAGGCGAGCCGTTACGGTTGATGATTTTGTAAGTAAATATGGGGGAACGGCTTGCTATAGTATTGACGATTTGCTGGCAAGTGATATTGATGCCGTTTATATTGCAACTTTGCCGGATAGCCACGCGGCATACAGCATTGCTGCCCTTGAGGCGGGGAAGCACGTGCTTTGCGAGAAACCAGCCACCGTAAACTTAGCCGAACTGGATGAGGTTTTAAAAGTGGCGAAAGAAACAGGCTTATTATTTATGGAGGGAATGAAGCCCCCATTTTATCCATTATATACTAAACTGAAAGAATACCTGGCAACAGATCCCATTGGGCCTGCCGGTTATGTAAGGGCCGGATCGGCTGTTGCCGATTGCCCTCCCGATCATCCAAATTATAGCCTGGAGCTTGTTGGCGGCAGCTTAATGGGGATAGGTATTTATGAAGCTTTTTTGGCGATAGACTGGCTTGGCGATTTGCAGGACGTACAAACCATGGGGCGATTTGGCCAGACCGGTATTGATATGTTTGCCATATTCCAAACGATGCACAAAGGTGGGTATGCACAGTTATATGCGGGTTTCGATTTGCATGGCAAAGGCGATGCGCTGATAGTTGGCCCGCTTGGGCACGTTACCATTCACAAAAACTGGTGGAACCCGGCCAGGGCCACAATTGATTATTTGGATGGTCGTTCGGTTGAAATCGATGAACCTTTTACTGCGGGAGGTTTGAACTACGAACTGGAACACTTTTGTAGTTTGATAAAAAGCGGCGCTACGGAAAGTCCGATAGTTCCGCACAACATGTCGCGCCAAATGATTGATATGATAGATAGGGCAAGGGCACAGGTGGGGTTGAAATATCCTTGTGAAAAATAGAGTCAAGAGTTAAGAATCAAGATATAAGACTTTAACCGGCTGTCGCGGGGTTTTAACTAACTGTCGCGGGGTTTTAACCCGTGACCAACATGGTTTCAGCTTTCAGCTGAACCGCGAAGCCACAGGCTTCGGCCAGGTCTACCCACGAGTTACGCTGCGCTAACCTCGCGGGAGATAAAACTTTAACCAGTTGCCGCAGGGCTAACTGTCGCGGGGTTTTAACCCGTGACCAACATTGTTTAGCTTTCAGCTGAACTGGTAAGCTGAAAGCTTACCAGTTTACCCACGAGGTACGCTATCGCTAACCTCGCGGTAGCAAGAGTTGAACGCATCTAATTGGGTTAACATAACTTAACATATTTCAGATATACTTGCATGTAATTATCTAATAATCAATAATTTATATTTTTACATGGTTAACACTAAACTGATCACTCCATCTACCTTTTTGAAGGTTATACCCCTTAAAACTTATTTGAATTCAGCACCGGGTTTTGGCTGGCATTTACCTGGTAGGTATAAATAGCGTTTTGCTCATCAATCTCCACTATCCGGTAGCCTTTATAGTCGGTACCCCAGTTGCCGCCAATATGGGAGTCGAAAAAGTGCGGGAATTTGTTGCCCGTGTAACGCACGCCATCCAGTAAATGATCGTGCCCGTGAAAGGCGGCCTTTACGTTGGGATATTTATGAAGTAATTCGATAGTTTCAGGGCAATCCACAAATACATCATTTTTATTCCAGTTTATCGGCGGGATGTGCAATACCACCAATACAATCTTTTTATCGGTAAACTTATCAAGGGCCGCTTTTATAAATACGTTATCAGGGCAAATGAAGGTGCCTTTAGTGTCGGCGGTATTGGCCAGTACAAAACCAACGTCGCCAAATTCAAGGGTGTACTTATCCTCATAACCAAAGTTGTTTTTCCAAACAGAAGCATCGGCAAAATCATGGTTGCCCGGTATGGTATGATACGGCACGCTTAGTTTATCAAAGTATCGGGCTTTAATTTCGGGTAGCAAATCGGGGCGGTTATGCACCAGGTCGCCGTTTACAATAACCATATCCAGGTGATTTTTATCATGATCCTGGTTTAGCCACTTCACCATATTGCCGGTATTGGTTGCAAAATCGGTTTCGGGCTGGCCGTAATGGATATCAGAAACCAGCGCAAAGCGTAGTTTAAGTTTGTTTTTTGGGCTGCGCCGATAGCTGTTGTCTGTATTGGCGAATGAGTTTACAGCCGGTAATAAAGTTAAAGCCGCCATGCCGGTAAGGCTTGTGCCAATGAAGTTTCTGCGGGTGCTCATTTAATGAATGTTGAAGTTTAGATTTTTAGATAATAGCGTTCCTGTCTTCATAGCCTATTTAACAACCACCCAGCGGTTAACCGTATTCAATTCCCCTTCAATAACAATCTTATAGAAGTTAGATGGCATGTTTTTTACATCGATTAAAGCATGTTCGGTAGTAACAGGTACTTCGACCAACAGTTTATAATCATCAGCTTTGCCTTCCTTATAATTATTGGCAGCAGCTACCCAAATCTTTACTTTACCTTTGGTATCCATCGCCTTCCAGCTTACATCAAGCGAACCCTGGATCAAATTCACTTCGGGCTGGACAACAGAAACAGGGCCTATCAAGGAGATGCCGTCCACCTCGCGTAATTGGGCTTCAGGGACTTTTACATTTAAAAAACTGTTGATGGATGGGGTAATATCTACAATGCCGGGCGTATAGTATTTAGCATAATTGTTTAGCGGCCTGTAGCTGGTTACCATCCAGGTGCTGCGCTGGCGGGTGCTTTGGCCGCCGTGGCCTTTGCCGGTTTGCTCGTCACGACCATGGTCTGTAGTTACAAATATTACCCAATCTTCTTTAAAGTTTTTCTGGCGATATTGTATAGCCTGCCAGATGCGGCCGACCTGCGCGTCCATTTTTTCGATGGCATCATAATATTGTGGGCTATCGCCATACTGGTGGCCCATATCGTCGGTATACTCCAGGTATACCCATGAAAGGTCGGGCGCTTTATCTTTGATACAAGCTGCTGCCGATGACGCTACCTGCTCATCAATCAGGTGCATATAATTGCCGGCCTTATCGTGTGGGAATTTTACGGTATCCAGTTCGTAGCCATCGTAGGCATAGTCCGGGTGGATGTTGCCGGCTTCGGGCAGGTTATCGCCAATGAGTTTGGTGCGGTTATCGGTCCAGCTTGAAAATATGGCGGTTTTTTTATTGGGATAAACGTTTTTAAACATCCGGAAAATGTTCCAGTAGTTGTAGTTAGGGGCTTTAATGTCGTTGCCCCAAACGTTGTGCTTATTAACCCATGTAGCGGTAAGCAGGCTGTTGTAGCCATTGGCAGATATAGTAGGTGTTTGCGAGTAGCCGCCTTTTTCGCCACCAACATGCGCCCGTAAATAAGTGCCCTGCGATACTATTAATTTAAGATTGGGCGTATTTAGCTTTTCGATAACATCGGCAGGAATGCCATCCGCAATGATAAATACAGCTTTTTTAACACGCGTTTGGGCGTTTAAGGTAATGGTTGCCAGGCAAAGCAGGCTAAAGAATAATGATAATGGAGTACGCTTTTGCATTATAAAATGTTAATGTGCGAAGCTAAGATGAAGAAAAAACCGCTGAGTTAATAAATTGTTATGTTTTGGCTTAGCATATAGGTATACCAAAGCCTGATTGGCATTTTTTTTATCTTTACAACACAAATGACCACAGATACCGCAGCAACCCAAACAAAATGGATTTACCTTTTTATAGGGATGGCGGTTGTTATCAATTTCACAGGTCTGTTTACTACCATCATGGGGCCCGACCCAAGCCTTTATGCAACCATCGCCAAAAACATGGTGTTGCGCAATGATTATGCTGACCTGTATGCCTGGGGTACCGATTGGCTGGATAAACCGCATTTTCCATTTTGGGTAATTGCCTTATTTTTTAAGTTTTTTGGCTTTAAAACATGGGCCTATAAACTCCCCGCTATATTGTTTATGATGATGGGGGTGCTTTATACCTATTATTTGGCAAAAGCATTATACAATAAACAGATAGCGTTGTGGGCGGTGCTGATATTACTTACCGCCCAGCACATCGTCCTATCCAATACCGATATACGGGCAGAGGCTTATTTAACCGGGCTAATTATAGCAGCTGTATATCATTTTTATAAGGCCCAACATGGCAATAGCATCTGGCACCTGGTGCTGGCCTGCGTATTCACGGCCTGCGCTGTGATGACAAAAGGAATGTTTGCCCTCATCACTATTGGGGGCGCTATTGTTGGGCACCTGCTTATTACCCGGCAATGGAAACAGCTGTTTCACCGGCGATGGTTGTTGGCTGTAGTACTGGTACTCATTTTTACATTACCCGAAATCTGGTGCCTGTACCAACAGTTTGATCTGCATCCCGAAAAGATTGTATTTGGTCGCACGGGCGTATCGGGGGTTAAATTCTTTTTTTGGGATAGCCAGTTTGGCCGTTTTTTTAATACAGGGCCCATCAAAGGGAGTGGTGATCCGTCGTTTTTTATTCATACAACGCTTTGGGCCTTTTTGCCATGGTCGCTTTTGTTGTTTGTAGCTGTATTTCAGTTTATCAAAAAAGGTATAAAAAACGTACAATCGCACGAGTGGTATTGCACCTGCGGGGCAATGATCACCTTTTTACTGTTTTCGGCATCACAGTTTCAGCTGCCGCATTATCTTAATATTGTATTCCCGTTTTTTGCCATTATTACGGCTCAATATCTATATCAATTAAAAGCGCCAAAAAGTATCAAGGCAGCAGATATAACCCAAACAGTAGTAATAATAATCATGCTGATTATTATAAGCATGTTAGCTTACTTTTTCAGGCCTTCCACTTTTCACTGGCTAACCGGGTTTATCATTTTAGCATTTGTGCTGATGCTGGCGTTTGTGCCGGGCCGTATTTCGACGGGCTTGCAGCAAACCATTTTCAGGACATTGCTTGCATCGTTTATTGTAAACTTCTTTTTAAACCTGTGTTTTTACCCGGCGTTACTTCGTTACCAGGGTGGGAGCGAGGCGGCCACGTACATCAACCATCATAATCCCGATAACTTACCTGTATATGTTGCTGCAGGCCAGTTTCACGATGATTTTAACTTTTACCTGGATACGCCGTTTGTCGAAATAACGCCCGATGGGACTAATATACTTCCCAATCCGGCGATACTTTATACGGATGCCGCTGTATTGCAAACCTATGTTAAAAAGGGATGGAATGTAAAACTGTTAAAAACATTTAAGAGTTATGCCATCACCCACCTGTCCCCTGCATTTTTGAACAAGACCACCCGCGAAAAAGAATTATACGATGTGGAGGTTGCTATTATACAATCGCCAAAAAAATGAATTGGGTGTAGCATTACGAGGTAGCTTATCGTAATGCAGATATAAACCTATCTTTATGATCCGTAAAACAATTTCCATCCTAAGCTTATCACTCGTTGTAATTACTGGCTGTAAGAAAATTGACAGCACCCCCGATACCGGTAAAGATCTTGTATTAACCACTACAGAACAGCAAAAGGTTGCTGCAGATAATGCCTTTTCCCTTAAACTATTTAAAGCTACTTTAAGCGGGAATGGTAATGATAACCTTTTTATATCTCCGTTAAGCGTGAGCATGGCCATAGGCATGACCAGTAATGGAGCAGCTGGTCAAACCCTGCATGATATCCGCAACACTATGGATTTTAACAATTTTACGGAAGACCAGGTAAATAGTTATTACCACAAAATGATAACCGAGCTGCCGCAACTCGACTCAAAAACCACATTGAAATTTGCCAACTCCATTTGGTATGCCAATAACTTTACCCCGGTGCCAGCATTTTTGCAAACAAATTCTACTAATTACAACGCCAGGATTGAATCGGTCGATTTTAAGAATGCGGGCACAAAAGATGTTATCAATAATTGGGTAAGTAACGCCACCGACGGTAAAATTGCTACGATCATAGATAAAACGACGGATGGTGCAATAATGTACCTTATCAATGCCATTTATTTTAAAGGTAGCTGGGCAAACAAATTTGATGCGGCTAAAACCCAGAAAAGTGTTTTTTACCTGCCTTCAGGCAGTACTGTGCAGGCCGATTTCATGAATCAAACTGATGTGCCTTTAAATACTCATATTGTTAACGATGCCCGGGTGCTGGAATTACCTTATAACAATAAAAAATTCAGTATGGTAATAGTAACACCAACTTCTCAATCGGTACAGGAATACGCAGCCGGTCTCGATTCGGCCAAATGGCAAAGCCTGATGGCTGGTTTATCAGGAAGTTATGTTGATGTTAGCATGCCCAAATTTAAATTTAGTTACGATAAAGAATTAAGCGGTATTTTATCGGCTTTGGGTATGGCCAACGCATTTAGTGACGTTGCCGATTTTAGCCGGATAAGTGCCGGTGGCCTCACTATTACCCAAGTAAAACATAAAGCTTATATTGAGGTAGATGAAGAAGGTACAACCGCTGCCGCCGTAACTTCGGTAACTGTTGGCCCTACCGCTGTTTTGCCCCATAATTTTAAATTAGATCATCCCTTTATTTTTGCCATCCGCGAAATGAAAACCGGACTGGTGTTGTTTGCGGGAGTTGTGAATGATCCGACGAAATAATGTTGGTCTTATTACGGAGAGTTAATATACCAGGGAAGCTTTTAAAAGTTGATCCTGAAGAAAGGTAACTCCTAAGGAGCAAAAAGGATTGAACTATTCGTTTTCTACAAACAGGTAGCCTCTACGAGGCAGCTTAAAAGTGTATTATCTTGTAAAGGTTAGCCGTTTGTAGCTGAAAGAGTTTAAAAGCGATTTCCCTGGTTAATATACAGGCGGCATCACAATTAAGGAAAAAAATACTTATTTTGTACTTAAATAAGTACCTGATATGCAAGTTTTAAACTATACGGAGTTTCGTAAAAACCTTGCCCGCAATTTAGATAAAGTAAATGACGATGCCGAAGTTGTTATTGTATTGCGGAGTAAGGGAAAAAATGTTGTGGTAATAGGGTTGGATGAGTATAATGCGATGACCGAGACCTTACACATTGTTAAAAGCGAGGCAAACAGGAAGCGCCTTCAAGACGCGATTGACGAAATGGATAGCGGAGCATTTCATCAACATAAATTAATTGAAGATTAATTGGAACTGGTTTGGCAAACCCTGGGATGGGATGATTATTTATATTGGCAACAAGCCGATAGAAAAGTATTGGAGCGAATTAATGCCCCCATTAAAGAATGCTTGCGTTCGCCATTTAAGGGGATAGGAAAACCCGAACCGCTAAAGGGAAACTTTGCGGGCTGCTGGAGCCGGGGGATAACCGATGAACACCGATTGATTTATAAAATTAAAGATAAAAGGCTGCATATACTACAATGCAGGTTTCATTAGGGTGCAATTCAAATTGTCGCTAACGGACTATTTAGGCTAAAGCCTTTAACTGCCAATTTATGCTTATCCGCCCCTTAAAAGGGACGGCAATGAATTAAACCATTCATAGCTTATCCGCCCCTTAAAAGGGACGGCAATGAATTAAACCATTCATAGCCGTTGGCTTCAGCCAACGGACAATATCCGGCAGAAATCAAGGCTGTAGCCAAATTCGCAGATATAAACCGACAACTTTCAGCAATATTCATTTCGCGACAATTTGATTTACGCCCGTTTCATTATCTATAAAAAAGCCTTACGTGTTTTATACATTGTAAGGCTTTTTCATTTTTAATACCCAAAGCCCACCTATTTCGCCGCAAACAACGTCCACGGATAGGCTTTCATATCGCGCAAATATTTGGCCTGGTAATTATATTCAGGGTGTTGTTTCAGGAAGGGTGCTGCCAGGAAATCATCGCCGCTGGGGTGGCCCATGTGTGCCCACAGCTGGAGTTTGTTAACCATATCGGCAGTGGCCACTTTGCCTTGTACGGCGCCCATAGGGTAGTATGGGCCTTCGCTCCACTCGGGGCAGCCTTTGGGGTCTTTATCAATATGGCCATCAATAACGCAACGGTTCAGCGCGGTTTTATTGTTGAGCGCATCAAAGGTATCGCCTTCAATTGTTTTCCCGCTTGCGGCATCAAGCTTGCCCTTGTAATTAATGCAAACCAGTTTTTCCATCCTCAGCTTACGTGCGTTTGGCGAGTTGGTTTTGTCGTTTACATTAAATGTGGTTTCCTGTTTTATCAGGTTGGGGTCGGCCGGGAAGTTGGAGCCTATCATGGCGGTGTCCTTTGATCGCCATACTTTCATGGTTTTAAGGCCCAGCTCCAGTTTGGCCACTTCGTTGGTTTTGGTATCGCCAATAAGCCAGTCGTTGGCATAACCACCGTTATTGTCGGTAGTCATTATTTTTATCACATCATCAATAGTATTACTGTACTGGGCTGCTTTTCGGGCACGTACAAACTCGGGGGTGCGGGTGGTATCAAAACCTTTAAAACCGGTAATGGTGGTTTCGGTTATCACAATACCGCTGCTGGTTTCCACAAAATCGTCACCGCTGTGAATAAAGCCAGGCGCGGTATCCATTAATATATGATTGCCTTTTTCGGGTACGATATCGGCAATTACATTCCAGCGTTCGCCCACAATATAATCGGTCCAGTTATTATGGCCTATTACTATTTTGCCATCTTTGGTATACTTACCGGTGGCTATAAAGGCACTGCAATTGCCGGGGGCTTTATTATCGCCGCTGCCTGGTTTTACTTTATTCATCAACCCTGGTACATAATATTGGGCAAGCTCAATGTTGGCATTCAGCGCGGTGATATCCAATGTGTCATAATTCATACCCTTGGCTTTCAAGCCCTCGGTTATACCGCGGATCTCGTCCTGGTATTCTTTACCAATTTTGCCCCACATAAACCGGGCCGATGCCTTGCGGTAAAATGCCCAGTCTTTTTTGCTGGTATAGGGCAGATAATACTGCATCACTTTTATTAAAGTATCAATTTCTTTAGATAACAGGTAGCCGTGCTGGTAGCCAATATCGGCAGGCGAACCGGCCAGGTGCACGTAAACCCATCCGTTTTTGTCCTCACGGGAGGCTTTGCCCATGCGGTCATGTGCTACGGTAGTTTTTTCTGTGGGTTTTTGCCTGCAGGCAAATAATAGGGTAGTGATAAAGATGACGGAAAACGTTCGGGCAAAGTGTTTCATCGTGTTTAACTGCTTAATTGTTAGATGGATGAATATAGGGAAAGAAAATGGGGATAGCAATAGAACTTATTTTGCTAATAGGGAAATCACTTTAAAAGTTGATCCTGAAGAAAGGTAGCTCCAAAGGAGCAAAAAAGGTTGAACTATTCGTTTTCTACAAACAGGTAGCCTCTACGAGGCAGCTTAAAAGCGTATTATCTTTTAAATGTTAACTGTTTGTGGATGAAAAAGTTTAAAAGCAATTTCCTCGATGAATGTAATTTAAAAGCCAAGTACAACGTCTGTTATATTTTGTTATAAAATGTTTAAATTTGTTATATGACAACGCTTACAATAGAAGTATCTGAAAAAGCAGTAAAAACTCTGACCGACATGGTAGAGCAGTTAGGGGGGAAGGTTATGTCCGTTAAAGAGGATAAGAAACAAAGTAAGGAAAAAAAAAAACAACAAATATTGGATGACTTAGAAGCATCTATAAAGTTTGTTAACCAGTATCGGCAGGGGAAAGTGAAGGCTAAAACGATAGAGCAATTGCTTGATGAACTTTAAAATTGTGCCGACGCCCGAATTTGAGAAGGAATTGAAGAAACTTTCAAAGAAGTATTTATCTTTAAAAGGTGACCTGCTTAATTTACTGCTCTCTTTAAAAAATGATCCAACTACCGGAAAAGCTTTAGGAAATGAAGTTTATAAAATAAGGTTAGCCATAACCTCAAAAAATAAGGGTAAGTCCGGTGGCGCGAGAGTAATTACTTATGTAAAGATAGTTGATGAAGCGATTTATCTGATTTCCATATATGATAAATCTGAAACTGATACAATTTCAGATAATGAAATACTGCGTCGGGTAAAGTTATTAAATAATTGAAAATAAACTTTTCCGCAATAGGGATTGAAGTGGATACCGGCCAACGAGCGTAATGCCTGCAGGCGTATGAACAGAAAGCCCGGGCCAAAGGCATTGCCCAAATTGGATTAAGACTTATTCAGGACACCAAATACCGAATGAGCCGAAACTTAATACTATTCCTCAATCAAGAAAATCAGACCCAGGCAAATTTACGCCGACTGTTAAATGGCCATTTTCCGGCACCCTGCACTGGTACCCCGGAGAGGGAAGTAGCTATCCAATTAAACCACTTAACCTCCAACTAAATACCCCGAAACCTCCGGTTAAAACAACTACATAAAATTTATAAAAAAATAACTCACTAACTATTTGATTATTACTGTAAAGTTTCTATCTTTGCCGTCCCTTTCGGGGGGAATAATATGTCTTGAACGAAGCCCTACTGCTTCGATGGACACAAACAAATTAAAGAAATGTCAGGAATTATTGGTAAAAAAGTAGGAATGACCAGCATTTTCGACGAAACAGGGAAGAATATTCCTTGCACCGTAATCGAAGCTGGCCCTTGCGTGGTAACACAAGTTAAGTCTGTTGATACAGACGGATATGCTGCTGTACAGCTGGCATATGGCGACAAAAAGGAAAAAAACACTTCTGGTCCGTTAAAAGGACACTTCCAAAAAGCCGGTACAACTCCAAAGCGTAAGCTTGTTGAATTCAAAACTTTCGAGGACGAAAAATCATTAGGTGACACTGTTACCGTTGAGATATTCGCCGCGGGAGATTTTGTTGATGTGGTTGGTACTTCAAAAGGTAAAGGATTTCAGGGTGTGGTAAAACGTCACGGTTTTGGTGGTGTGGGTATGCAAACTCACGGTCAGCACAATCGTTTACGTGCGCCAGGATCTTTGGGTGCGTCATCATGGCCTTCGCGTGTATTTAAAGGCATGCGCATGGCGGGTCAAACCGGTAACGTTCGTGTAAAAACACAGAACTTACAAGTGATTAAGGTTTACGCTGAGCAAAACCTGTTGGTTGTTAAAGGTTCCATCCCCGGAGCTAAGGGTTCATTCGTAATAGTGGATAAATAAGATGGAAGTAAACGTATTAAACGTATCAGGTAAAGAAACAGGTGCCAAGGTGCAGCTTCCTGAGTCGGTATTCGGTATTGAACCAAACGATCACGCGATCTATCTTGATGTTAAGCAATTTTTAGCTAACCAGCGTCAGGGTACACACAAAGCAAAACAGCGTAACGAGATTGCAGGTTCAACCCGCAAATTATATAAACAAAAAGGTACAGGTGGTGCCCGTGCAGGTAGCGTTAAATCTCCATTATTTAATGGTGGTGGTCGCGTTTTCGGCCCGCAACCGCGCGATTATAGCTTCAAGTTAAACAAGAAGTTAAAATCACTGGCCCGTAAATCGGCTTTATCATACAAAGCAAAGGATAACAACATTTTAGTATTGGAAGATTTTAATTTTGATAGCATCAAAACTAAAAACTACATTAAAATGGAGGCCGATCTGAATGTTACTAATGACAAAACATTATTAGTAGTAGCAGGCGCCGAAAATAACAATGTGTATTTATCAAGCAGAAACCTGAAGAAAACGAAAGTAATTTCGGTTGAGCAGCTAAACACTTATGATGTGTTAAACGCTGGTAAACTGTTATTAACTACAGGCGCTGTTAAAACTTTGGAGGAAGCATTAGCTAAGTAATTATGGAAATTTTAAAGAAACCCCTACTTACTGAAAAAGTAACTCAATTAACCGAGAAACTTAACCGTTATGCTTTCAAAGTTGATCACAGAGCAAACAAAATTCAGATTAAAGGCGCCATTGAGGCAATGTATGGTGTAAACGTTAAGGCGGTAAACACCATGAAATACGTCGGAAAACTTAAAACTCGCAATACTAAGGCAGGCGCCGTATCTGGCCGTGCTGCTACGTATAAAAAAGCGATCATTACGTTAAATGACGGGCAAACAATTGATTTTTACAGCAATATATAATTATAGAGATGGCAGTAAAGAGATTTAAACCGGTTACACCGGGTACCCGCTTCAGAGTTGATGTATCTAACTCAGATATCACAACAAACGTTCCTGAAAAATCGTTGGTTGAAGCAGCCAACACCAGATCGGGCGGTCGTAACAACACCGGTAAAATGACTATGCGCTACATGGGTGGTGGTCATAAACAAGCATACAGGCTGATTGATTTCAAACGTAATAAATTTGACATCCCGGCAAAAGTGGCAACTATCGAGTACGATCCTAACCGTTCGGCACGTATAGCACTGTTACATTTTGTTGATGGTGAAAAACGATACATGATAGCTCCGGAAGGCTTAACAGTTGGAACGGTAGTTGTAGCCGGCGAGACAGCTACTCCAGA
>Ga0307515_10003376_pt1 | contig 33654 bp, 46 predicted proteins | sample 17_EM_MG_FD_194513 | JGI IMG/M metagenome (GOLD analysis project Ga0307515, IMG submission 194513) | Populus trichocarpa ectomycorrhiza microbial communities from riparian zone in the Pacific Northwest, United States - 17_EM | ecosystem: Host-associated > Plants > Roots > Unclassified | place...
TGCCGATGTGAACGGTAACCGGAACATGGATTTGACAAAGATAATGATGTCCAGAATGTATCCTGTCCGTCCACGCAAGCGCGATGCCAGGAGAGGTAGAGGTACTCTCAGTATCTCTGGATCTTCAGGACGCGGTCACGTGGCGGAGGATTGAACTCTGGATGGCGGTGCAGGGCTCAGTTCTACATTTTGTCGATACAGCCACTGCTGACCGCGCTTCCTGCAGGAAAATCAGATTTTGGACGTGTCGAGCCGTGAGCCTGGATCACGGAGCAGGCTGTGTCTGCAACGCACTGGAGTGGCACATCTGCCCTCTACCAACAAGGGTCCAATCAGATTATAAGCACTGGCTTGCTTCTGGCTGCGGACGATTTGTTGACCTCACGCGAGGAGATTTGATCAGACCGCTCCTCGCACTTGTCGGGCCGTTGTCTGCGAGGACGCGTCAGATGTAGTGTGGTCCAGGCTTTAGCTGTTCGGCTCTGGGGGTTTGATCTGGCCGTGACTGACGGCGTGTTCGTGGAGATTTTACGTCCTTGTCTATCATTAGCCCGAATCCGAGGATCCACCTCAACTTCCAAGCGAGCTGCGTTTTGTCGCCCGTTGTCCCAGTAACAAGCAAAAAAAATCCTCGACTCACCATATGGAAACGTTCAGAGATTCGCAACGTAAACTCTCGCATTCGGAATTCGACTTGATTTACGTGTGAGCATTCAAAGCGTCGTTCCCTGTCCGCCGCAGATTCAGTACCACACCGAAATGGGTCGCAAATGCAGCCGAGTGCCTCATTATGCATAGGATATGGTTATGTATGGTTGCGGACGCGTGTTGGCTCGGCCAATGGCAATGTCACGTCCAAATATCCAAACAAGGTTTGATCTGCCACAATCTGAGATTCCAGCAAGAACGTCCGCTGCGTGCGAATTTGTAGATTGGGGTTCAAATGGACGAATGGATGTCGTTATCACCCTCTTCCCTAACGTCCACCATCTCACCAAGGGACTACCGCTGTGCCCTATATAAACGTTAAACCTTTCCTTTTTTCCCTCTACTCACCGCTTTTATTCCAGTGATGATGGCCCCCGAGTTCTCCGCGGTAAGTCCTCACCACGTTCTTGAGTACTGCGACCAATCTGACTCCAACGTCCCCCAGATCCTTGAGGAATACGTTACGTTCGATCCCAACCAGAACAAGGACGACATTGGGGTTTGTTGTCTTTGACGTTCCAAACGAAAACCCCGCTAACCCCACTGCAAGGCATTGCTCGGCATTACTTCCATCGAGCAGACGGAGGATATTTTCTACTCCGACTTCGCCCTCCCTGCTCTCAATCTCCACGACTTCTTTGAACAATACCAAGTCCAACCGGATTTCTCCGCTTCCCCCGGAGCCCTCTCTCCTCCCTCCCTTCCCCCTTCCCCCTTGAGGTGGGCGCTGATTGATCTCAGCAAGTCATCCTTGCAACTAACACTGGGTGTAGCTCATCGGACGACCTGTCTGACCTGGGCGCCGCCGACACACCCGCTCCGTATAACCCTGACCTCTCTCCAACGGGGCTCTCCGCTCTCACCCCCTTGGTTGACACCAAAGAAGTCAGGCCTATCAGGGCCGATCTCGACGGTTTCGAGTACAACCCCTTCACTCACAAATGGGTTTGCACAAAGTGTGGAGACGATTTCGTAAGCACCCACGAGGCCCGGAGGCATGCGAAAACAGCGGCAAAGTGCACCGGAAGAAAGGCCATGTGCCTTCGCTGTGGCGACAAGGTCCACGCCGGAGACTATTCTCGCAAACGTCATTTTACGTCCAAGAAGTGCCAGAAAAAGGGCAGGAAGAGGGGCACACCCACTTACACCGTCAACAACGCGTACCAGGAATTGTAAAACGTCTCGCAAGTCATTGGTACGCTCGAACCTTCTGCGGTCTTTCGCTCGTTCTCACACACTCCTCAGGGAACGGCCGACCTTTGATCAAAGTGATGGTGCGAAACTACTAGATGGTGCATTATCCCGCATTTTGTAGTTTCGCACCATCGGTCTGTTCAAAGATTGTGTGGTTCCTTCTGCCTTCCAAAACCCAACAGGGTCTTGTCTCTATCTCTCCTTTCCTTTGCTCTTGTATATTATTAGCCAGCGCCGATACCGATTGCTCTTGAAATTGTTGATTCGATGATGAATGTCGTATACACGCCGACGTTGTGACAATTCCATGTCTTGTTTGCTTACTCCGCCGTGATAGCGACAACCAGAAATTATCAGCGTGGGGAAGATCGTCACGACGACGATGCTCCGCGCCACCATTCCAGGGGGTGGGACAAAGGCGGGAGGAGCCAGACGCTGTCAACCCAATACCCTCACTGTGTTTGAACCCTTCGCTCGCTGATCAGGCGGAGTTTGAAAACCCTAGGACCCGGCTCAGAACTTCAGGGCAGGTTTATTCGTCCCAAAATGGCATTCACCAACTCGAGCAGGTCGTCCCTTTTTTGGACATTCGGCAAGATTGTGATTGGTTCCGGGTCGAAAAGTACTCATCCTACCAGGCCGTCCGGGAACTTAGCCACCGGCCGGAAGGGTTGCAGAATCGGGCGAAGGGTACGTGGGACTATTCACTCGCTTTGCTCTCCCCATTATCCCTTCAGAATGTCCCAGCAACAATATCCGCTTCAACAAGTCAGTTCCTCCATCATCAACAGGTGAAAGAGCACAATTCACACGCTCCTACCCCTTTAGGATACGGTCCCCTTCTGGATCTACGTCCAGAACGCGAATAGCGACGTCGTGGACCAGGTCGAGGTAAGTACAATACCATCTTTGTCATGTATATCGCCACTAATCGCACATCTTTTTGCAGCAATATTACGACCAGTATCAACGGCTGCAGCCGCCTTACTCTTATGGAGGTGCTGATGATTCGGGCGTGGGACAACAATTCTATACCCCGTTCCCAAGTATTAACCTCGCGAGCGCCACAAACTACTTGCCGCCGCTACAAGCGTACCACCAGCCCCTGGTGACTCCATTCTTCACTCCACCATCGTCTTCGCCAATGTGGGTGACCACTGCCGCCCTTGTCATATTGTGGCGCCCACTGATTCAAATTCCTCAGCCCAATCCCGGACTCCCATGGCCCTACAACCAAACCATCTCCTCCCTCCTCATTAAGCACCTCAGCGTCTACCTCCTCTTCGGTTAGCACAGCGAACCCCGAGGTCTGTCGCCAAGCGCTGCCCAACTTCAACGAGGAGACACAGCGGTGGTTTTGTGGCGGATGCAAGAAGACGTTCAGTGACAAGTACGGGACCGATAGACACATCGCCACCGTGGGTCTCAAAGTTACTTGTCGTTACTGCAGTAGCCGGGTCAGCGCGCTCGAACATTCTCGTCGCCGCCACCTTGGAAGGGACTCTTGCCGGAGAGAAGCAATCCGACGAGGTTTTACTACCCGCGATGAAGGGGATGCCTTCCTTGAAGAGCATTGATTCGCGAGGGCTGCCAAATATCAGTCGATCCCTTCGACGATCCCTCCTTTCATTTACGCTCGTGATAGGCTTCCGATACACCAGCACCACGACGCATACGATTCTCAACTCCAATGTTCCCACCGTGCTTTCCAGCCTTAGAGCTCTCTATTCTGACATTTCTTCCTTTTTTTTCGTTTCCTTTGGACCAAGTTGGTGGAGTCAGCTATGTTATGTTCAATATGCTGTCATCGACCCATGGAGAATTTTATCTCGGGGGCGTGGTCATATGCAGTTGTCACAGAAATTCATCGGTACAAAAAACATGAATGAATGCCATCAAACCACAGTTCCAGCGTTGGAAGCGATACGGGGCCATAGATCCGCCTGGATAAGGGTGTCAAGGGGTAATAACGGAATAAAGTGTGTGAATACATACGCATTCTTTTGCCACAGGACCAGTAATAGCAGAACCCTTCATCTCACCCTTTGGGTTCACAATCACACCGGCGTTATCCTCAAAGTAGAGGAAAACACCGTCCTTTCGCCGCCAAGATTTTCGTTGCCTCACAACGACGGCGGGCATCGCTGTATAGCCCATAGACGTCAGAACCACAGTCGTAAAGATGGTCAAGCAATACGCACTCTTCTTTCTCAGCTCGGGCTTTCCCTTCTTCACCGACGCAACAACCATATCACCAACACCAGCGTCGGGCAGCCTGTTGAGGTGCGATCCGAATCCAAAAGGCTCAATAATGAAGAGGGACTTGGCGCCGCTGTTGTCAGCGCAGTTCAGGACTGCACCGACTGGCAGACCAAGGGTCATGCGGAATTTGTTGCCGGAAGTTCCTGCGCCTGCAAACGTCCAAATTTAACGGCTGTCATGCTCCATCCCGTAACATAGAGCGTACCTAGAAATAAAGATCAGTATCCAGAGCTCATGCGAACGAAATGCAGACCAATCGTACCTCGTTTTGACATGGTAAAGTTTTGCTGATCCTCTCAGTTAACTAAACGCGAGTGTGGATGTTGTGCGAAGGGTCAACTGTACAGTTTCCGGAAGTTTCCTCGCTCAATTCCCACGCTTGCTCATTCTCCCAGGGTGACAATCTCGCGTGGGATTTTGGAATTCATTACAAATTGACATTCGGACTTACGGTGTGTACTCCGGAGATAGAAAATTGACTCGATCCGACCGCTCAGTTAACACCACGCGATTTTCATGGCTCCAGCCTTGGTGGCCCCATATCCCTATCGGATTTTATTCGCTATCTACGGAGCGTTTGTTGTTGTACCTATTTGCTGTCTGGGTGATCGTCATTTTTTTTCTGCATCACCAACCGGTCACTTACAAAGTTTCTAGGAGATGCGTCACCCTAGCTTGCCGGAAGGTGTTCAATCTGGGCGATATTAACTTACATTGTGCACCGTGCTCGAAACGCACAATGTGTTTGTAGATAAATAAATGAGTATTGGTGTGGCTACGAGCATAGCAACATCACCAACCCAAGGCAATGTCTAAGACAAGGTATAAAGATGCGACTCTCCGGGATCTGGGACCTATGAAGGGTGTACTGCAGCCAGGGCGAGTTGCCGTTCTTTCTCTAACCCCATCCTACCTCTCCAATGGCTCAGCAAGAGCGGCGGAGTGGTGAATGGGTTCCAGTCTAGAGTATGATTCTCAAGGGCCTTGTCCAATATGCTTGGGACATTCTCCGGTTTGATATACCCAAGCCTACGAAGGATTAACTGCCTAAGATAAGGGAACGTAACGGCTAACGACTCACCATTCGCCCTTCGGATATATCAGCACGTTCGCAGCATACCTGAGAGCAGTTTAATTGTGTTTCATATAGGCGTTTGAGTCGAGAACCCTTTACTTGTGTCCCCCGACGTGTCCAGTTTCTCCGAGCTTCACTACGGAGGTCAGTCCGCGCCGGTCGATCTCCTTCCTGAAGGCCTCGGCCACCAAGCCACCGACGTCTCCGCAACGGCAGTCTCTTGCTGCGTGAGTGCAGACATAGAGATATAACGGCCGCACCGCATCACCAGACTGGACCGTCGACCTCGGGTCGGTTATTCGTTGAACTGCCTCTTGGACGTTGGACAGAGTCAAGCCCTCGAGCTCAATTACGTTCCCCCCCTTCAAGAACGCCGTCGCAGACAAGACCTCTTCGTCAGAGGAAGTCCGAGCGGGTGGAAGGCTCTGCTGCGGACTCCAAGAGAAGTTAACCAATCCACTCGAGGGAACCAAGGCGAGCTGAAGTGCCCTTTGAACCGGCGATGAAACAGCTTTCGGAAATCCTCGAGGCGGGTTTCGAGAGTGAAGCATGACGTAGTATTCATGGAAAGGCGCAGTCCCAGCGAGGTCCTGCACCGGTTTTGGGCCTACATTCGCTGTACTGAATCCTCGGAATTGATGTCGTATACAACGTGGGTAACGCATGCGCAACGATTGGCCTAAACGGAAACCGGTAAGATCTGGACTGATGTGCCGACGTCGAATATTGAATCGCAAGTGAAGGTGGAACGAACGTACCGGAGAATTCGGAGATGGTTGATGGAAGCAGCAAACGGTTCCGCGGTCGATCACGGAATCGTCCCGTTAGCTACCTGGTTTCCACCAACCACTACTGCACGATAGCCATATGGGGTGAGACCCTCAAATTCGGACACGGTTCGCTTCGGACGCAGCGGGTAGATGGCGCCACTTATATAAGCGAGAACATGATCTGGACGTGCATCATCTTGCCCTCCGGGTCGGGCCCACTACTGCCAACCACTGTAAAAAACCGTAGTGAACACTATGACCGTGTCCCTACAGGATGTCGCTGATGATATCCTCATTCACATTCTTTGTTTGTTGACCCTCGGAGACGTCTTGTCGATGCGACAGGTGAGCACCATCTGAGCGGTCCTCTCTTTCGTTCGGTACTCAAGTACTCACCCACTGGACCCACCAGACATCAAAACGGCTTGAAGCTATCACCCGTCTCCGTATGATATGGCGCGACCAGTTCTGTTTCGAAGTCCTTTCCAAGGGTCTCCCGATACCAGGAGCCGCTGTCCCCCTCCCGGAAATATCCGCTTCAGACCTGGAATGGCGTACTCGACTTGCTGCCCAGGTACAGAAGATGTGGACGCGCCCGGCCGGCCCACTTCGGCCAGTGTTGCAACGAAGTATTCCTGTCGCGCAACAGGCTGCTTTCCGAATCGGGGGGCGTGAACTCCTCACCCTCCACAATGATAGGTTTATCACCTGGCGCCTTGATGGTGCCAACGAACTTACTACCCAGAATATCATGCTAGAGCATGTATTGGGGGCTGACAGCGTTTGGGAGCTACACAAGGACTCTGGCAATTTCGATACCATCGCTATCTCCAACAGGTAATCTCACATAACCTGATTTCTATCTATGACACTAACGTGATTTCTGGACCAGTTCGGGGGAGGATGTTTTCATATTCGCAGGCGCTCTCGATAAACCACCCCTGCGGAGAAGCTACCCAGGACATGTGCTTGGACTTCTCAATCAGTTCGTACTCACTTCCGTCTCTCCCGGATCGGGCGACGACATCGACATCTACAATTGGGTGGATACCTCTTTCGGGTTCGCCACAATTCGGTCGTACCTCCAGTTTGTAAGTATCTCCCGCGAAATTTCGTTAATCCTAATGACTCATCTTGTCCAGTTCGGAAACCTCGTTGCGTTCACCAAGTTCGACTCCCACCTGATCTTCGTCTGGGAGGGCTGCCTCACGGTCTCTCCTGTGCCGGCCCTCCCTGAAGCGGGCCAGTTTACAGTCTTGCGCCCCATCCAGGTGTTATTCTTCCAATTCCCCATCCAATCTCTGGTCGCGTACAGCCCTTGTACACCATCAAACCTCCCTAACAGTGGCCTCGCACTTCCCCCGTACTTCAAACACACCAAAGCCCTCTCTATCTGCTATGGGGTCGCCGGATCAAGTAGAATTCGCGGTTCCATCCTCAGCAGGGACGCGTGTAGCGAGGCGGATGCTCCCCCTTTCCTCCTGAAAAGGAGCCCTTATATTATGGCAGAGGATTGCGTTTACATGGTTTTTGGGCGCGGTGGGCGCGGCCTCTGGCTGGACTCTAGTAACAACGTCTACCGTTGCAGTACCGTATCCATGGTGACCACCACCGGGGACGAGCACCCTACATTGGATGTGGGACAGCGGAGCCTCGTCCCTCTTTGCACATTTCCCGAGGTATTGAAGGATCATCGCGGCGATTGGGCCTTAGACTTCGACGAGAGTATGGGCAGGATCGTTTACTGTGACGAGGCGGGTTATGTCTCTATCATAAACATGGTTTATGGCCTAACCCGGTGTCCCGCCACGGACCGATAGTTTTACTGTACAGTGACGGCAACTTGGTGTTCTATACAACCCTAGACCTAATTGACATCTCTCTCTCCATAGGCAGCGAAGTGTATGCTCCGACTTGATCAACAAACGTAAGTACGCGAAAATCTGGTCACGTTCACGAGAATTCCTGACATGAGATTCAGGTTGATCTCCGTCAGCATTTTTCCCGGGGCGGTGGAGTTGCCCTACTTGCGGGGTTTCTCCACCCAAAACTGTCAGGCGCCGCTTTCGTATAACTACGCAAAAGATGTGGCAACACGATCCTCACAACCCACGACAGGTAATCTTGTCGAAGCTCGCAAGTCCCATTCCCAATGGAAAGTGTCTGACAATACACAATTTGAGTACGGAAGCGCAATGTCGATTAGAAGCCATCGGTCACCACGCATCACATCTGGCGAGCAAGGTTTTCGCCGGCGAAGTGGCGCCTTCCATGATAGTTACCAAGGGCTCTGGGATCGCAAGCCCAAACTTGGCCGAAGGACTGACTGATCTCCCGTGTTAGGCTGATCCATATTTCACTCGGGGCCGGCGCGGGCCGCCGGGGATATAATAGTGTCCATTCACGGGTGAAGGTTTCCACCCTTCACTCCCCGTTTCGCTCATGACTCTACCGCTGGTGAACCCCTCTCGGCAGTATGAGAAGAGACCGAGTGCTCTCAAGACCGCAGTGAAGAAGGCTTGTGTGCTTGAGAGGGAACGCGATGAGAAGGGGAAGGACGCGCGTCCTTTGGTGAGCTTCATGCCACCTGTGGACACCGAACACTCTGGTTTGCTCGACCTAGCGTCCGGTAGTGCATGGCGGAACCACATAATATGGAGAGCGGGGGTGAGTTCGATGTCGCAATTTTCGGGTGTAATCGCATCTCCCTAATCACCGTAGTTGATTTCAGATCATAGAAGGGATCGCCGCCGGGTCACTGAACTTCTTGTCCGGTCTCATGGTTGCAACGCTGTCGACTTGGCCACGCGCAGCGGTACCAGCAGGGATACTCATTGGCAACACGGTCCTCGTATCGATCCTCGTCTCCGCCACGGCTTCAGCATCAGGTGCACACATCAGCTCACTGGTGACGATGTCGACAGCGTTTTGCAGAACCTGCCATCCCGTCCGAGCGATCATCTACATCTTCTGTCAAGTTGTGGGAGGCACGATCGGCGGAGCTCTCCTTCGCGCAGCCCTGGGAAAAAGACTCGCAAACGAGATACGCAATGCGAGTTGCTGGATAGACCCGGAAGGAGAGGTTGGTGCATGGCAAGCAGCTTCGATTGAATTCACCTGCGCGTTCGTCATTCTGTCCGTCACGTTTCTCTTTTGATCAGAGTCGATCACGTACCCATAAAACCGGCATTTTTTTACCCAGGTTCCTAGCTTACGGAATTGGATTGGATCCCCATCAAGCCGAGTTATTTGGTGCGAAATATGGGCCAGTGCTCGTGGGATTGACGGTCGGTCTAATGTAAGCTCTAACCCGTGCACTCCTCCATCGTCCCTTCCCGATCACGCTGACCTGATCCACTTTTAAATTGCTAATCGTAGAACTTCAGTGACATCGACCATACATGTGGGATATACTGGAGCCGGCATGTTCCCCGGACGGTGCTTCGGATTGGCCGCTGGCTTTGGTGAATTCCAGAAATCACATTGGGTCAGTCCGCTCTCGTTAACTTACGGTTCCGGAGTCAAAACTCTGAAACCTTCGGGTGGAGTCTAGGTGTGGTGGCTCCCAGACATCCTTGCAGCGGCGGTTCACGGACTCTTTTATTTGGCAATTCCGCCATACATGAAGCCATATCCCACCCAAATACGGATTGAGTTAGGAGGGGCTTGAATCATCGTTCGACACTCGGGCGAGTTGGCATTGATTGCTTACCCTCGTCCAACCGACGGTTCAACCTTAAAGCTGCAGCGCAAGCCGGGGCAACGGATTATCACGTCCGTAATGAGTGGGAAACATCGTGTAACGCGAGTACATAACCAGTAGTATGATGTGGAACATTGTTCAATGTAAGTATATGGCATTGGTTGTCCACCAGGCGAGGGCTATCCAGGTCCACCGACCTTCGGAATTAATCGGCCGCAAGTTCCATCTTGATCCTCGCGATGGCCTGGGCGGGGTTCAGACCCTTGGGGCACGTGCGGGAACCTGCAAGCCATGAGAACGTTGAACGGATGGCAAAATTGAGGTGCTTACAGTTGAAGATGGTGTGACAACGGTACACGCTCAGCGAGTTCTGAAGTTTCTCCTTTCTATGATCGCTGTATGAATCCTGCAAAATAACATAAGCGGGGGAACAAATTCTCCGATCAACGGACCACAAACCCGAGAATCGGCGATCCATCGGTATGCTTGCATCAGGGTGGCGGGTCCAAGGTACTCGTCCTGATTCCACCAATACGAGGGGCAGGAGGTGGAACAGCAAGCGCAAAGAATGCACTCGTACATGCCGTCGAGCTTCTTACGATCCTCCTGCGACTGGATGTATTCGCCTTTCTTAGGAGGGTCATCGTTTTGCAAATAGGGCTCAATAGACTTGTACTGCTTGTAGAAGTGGGTGAGATCGGGAACTAGGTCCTTGACAATGTACACTGGATACGGAAGTCAGACGCATGCAATGAAACTGGTGGAAACCGCGGACTGTGTGGAAGTGGGTAAATCTTGGTGTCCTTGTTCGGTGTTCGGTCAATTCGGCAGAGACAGGCGAGAGTGTTCTGTCCGTTGATGTTCATGGCACACGACCCACAGATGCCCTCTCTGCAAGATCTCCTGAAGGTGAGTGTGGGGTCGACCTCGTTTTTTATCTTGATCAACGCGTCGAGAATCTGTGGAGGGGGGTGCCTTAAGGATGTGCGGCTCTTCAGTATGTGGAGAAAGCGGAGCTTGCCATGGGCCCACATTGGTTCAAGTCGATTGTGTACGACTGAAGTTTGGGAGGGGTAGCAGGTTCATCTGGATTCTGTTTTTCTAGGATTAGACTGGAGTTGTGTTTGGAAGAATAGGGACTCGCCCAGCGGTAGATTTTGAACTCCTTTGGGTGATGAGGTTTCTCTGTGGGGACGGCCAGAGACCGGGCCGCGGAGGAGGCGAAAGACCTGACACAACGGGCTCTAAGGAGCGAAGATGAGGACTTGGAAATGGCCTGCATGGTCGTCAGACGGAGCGGGGATTAGGGTGTTCGCATCTGAAATTGGAGAGGGAAATTACCGGAGACATCCCGGGCCAATCAGGGAGGGGGAGTTTCGGTGTGACATGGTCACGTGTAACGTGGTCACGTCGGCAACTGCAATCAGACTACGGCCGGGAGGAGCTTTGGGCCGGTGTGGGACAACCGTTAAGTTATGCCTGAGACGTAGGAGGGCAGCGCAGGCGAGGAAGGGGAGAGAAAGGAATAGGCCACGGGGATTCCTCATAAAGAGTCATCGCACCCACCTCCGCCCTCCAGATATCTGGCTCGACAACTTTGATACTTGATCCCTTCGTGATCCCCGGATTTTTTATCTCTTTATTTTTCATTTATGATGACGATGGATTCTTTGACCCACCAGCTAGAGTCTTCCCCACAGCCGCGACAGTCAATCCTTCCTAATTTCCTTCGTGGTCGTCCCCGCGGCCAGAGTGTCACGCAACACGACTCTAACCACGACTCTCCTCCCCATACTCTCCCACCCATCCCCGACGACCGCTTTTCTCCCCCCCTTGGTCTCAGCGGTCACAGACGTCGCCCCGCCGCCACCAACCCCACTACCCCTGCCGTCATTCAGCTCTCTCACTCCCACTCTGGTCTCACTCAAATGCTGAGGCGGCGACGATCAGCTGGCGCATTGGCCAGCCAGCACCCCCCGCATCTACAGTCTCCGCCCCTTCCCCAGCAGCCACAAACCACCCTCTCCGCCACCAGCAACCTCTCTTCTCGTCCTGGTCATCGCATCCGTCTCGTTCCTCATCTTGACTCCCGCCGCTCTCTCAAGTTCGACCCAATCGCCCGCGATGTCAAGGAGGGCGATGCGCCTCTCAGGATCGGTCGTTTTACCGACCGCTCCGGTCTTGGTATCGCCAACGCTCCTGGCTCGAACAAGCTAGCTTTCAAATCCAAGGTCGTCTCTCGCGCTCACGCAGAGATCTGGGCTGAGAGCGGCGGAAAATTTTACATTCGTGACACCAAGTCATCCTCAGGCACTTTCCTCAATCATGTTCGTTTATCACCCGCCAACTCAGAGTCTCGACCCTTCGAACTCAAGGATGGAGATGTTCTCCAACTTGGTGTAGACTACCAGGGTGGAACCGAGGACATTTACAAATGCGTAAAGATAAAGGTCGAGGTAAACAGAGAATGGCAAGCCACTCCGAATGCGTTCAAGTTTGTGCCTTTCTCCCATCTTTTCCGCCCCATTCTCTGAGCATGTTTTACTCAGCACAAATGCCATCAAACAGCTCCGAGCTCTCACAGGTGCCCCGAATCAGCCTGGGGGATCAACCAATAAGAAGATAAGCGCCAAATCCGCCATGGCTGATTGCTGCATTTGTAGGTCTCTCTTCCAGAAATGACAACTTTAGCTCTAACTTTGAGCCGTCGCCAGGCCTTTTTGCTGTCGCAATCAACCAGGCTCTGTTTATCGCGCCTTGCTCGCATACCTTCCACTACAAGTGCATTCGTCCCCTTTTAGACGCCCATCATCCGGCTTTCAATTGCCCACTGTGCCGAACATTCGCTGATCTGGAGGAAGACGTAGAGGTCGACATCGATCCCGAGTTAGACATGGTCGCAGACGAGGAAGGCTCAGATGTCCCTCCGAAGACGGCTATCGAACCGAAAGACGAGAAGGGCCTCCCAATGACTCCAGGAACCGTTATCGTGACCTCCATTCGGGATAGGATCGAGCGAGAGGCTGCCGAGGACGCCATTGTTGCTGGCGCAGAGACGGAGGTCGAGCACGATCTCGGATATCGACTGACCAGGGTGGGCGGGAGTCGCTGGCAGCGATCACCATTGATGCCCGGAGGGATGGCAGTTGATGTTGCTGAAGCTGATGATGAGGACGAAATGATGGCTAATCGGTCCCATTCGCCCTCCCCTGACCTTCGTGATGCCCTGGAAACTGCGAACCGTGATCAGTCCAGTTCCCCCATTCCCGTTACGATTCCACCTCACTTGATGGGACCCATCGACTTCATCGCGGAGGAGAGCAGTGACGTTGGGAGTGCTGATGGTTTTGGTGAGGAGCACCCCCTGTCGAAGCATAAACCGGTGATTAATTGATGTCCCCCCCCCACACGCTACCTTCTGTCTCGCGCTACTGTTAATATTCCTCGTTCGTGGTCATCAATACCAATAGTGGCGGCTAATTCTTTACGACGGTCGTGATATGCAGTTAACGCGCCCGTCCATGCACATCCGTACCTCAAGGCCTCATCGCAGAGCCGCATGCCTATTTTGCGACTGCCCGCTAATAATCTGCCTGCAACCTTCTCGTTGACCGAGGCCACCACCCCCCTCTATTCGATGTCCTCTGTCACGACTCCTGTACCCTGTGTACGTGCATTTGTAACTAGCTTACTCCATCTATCCCACCTCATTCGTCACGATTTCGGATTCTTTCCTTCTTTCTATCGGGGTTCGCTTATATATCTGAATAAAAGCGGGCGAGTGGACATTCTCAACCAAACGTTCCTTGTTCATTTACCACCGTGGTCGCAGGTCGTTGTTTTTCACTCCAAGGGACCACTACTTTCCTTCCTCATGTGGGATGCCCGAGTGTATCTTTGGATAGAAGTTACCCACCATCTCGAGCTTGTGGGCCTGACAAATAGGGTGAATGAACGTTTCGTGCTTTGTGTCAGACTCAGCCCTTGGAAGGAGATGCTCGACGGTGGGTGAACTTGGGACTCTCTTCCTCGGGGACTTTCTTTCGTACTGACGATATTGGTAGGGGTACTACCAGTACTGGATTCAGTTCGAGAACCCTTGCGACCGCTTGATAAGACTGAGCGTAGATCGACGATCAGCGAGGTGCCCGACTGAGGCGACTTTGAACTCACGCGACAAACTTCGGAGATTTCCTGTACACTTGTGCTATGGACGAAGTGTTTCTGGAATTCAGCGCGCCCGAATCGGCTGCCATGAATTTCAGGTCCCACATATGTCGTCATACGCTTCTCGGTCTCTCGATGCGAATTGCGCAATTGAGGGATATTCCAGGTTGTATTACTGCACTTTCCATGAAGGAAACGAGGACGGAACTCTGCGGGTGCTCGAGGAATGCCTATGGGTTCGGTGTTTTCCCCCCTCCCTCGCTTCCTGCTCCGGTTTTGGGTTGGTCCGCGGTTTCTCCGACGATGGGCCCGGGCAGGACAAGCCACCCGGCCACGCTCAGCAGGACCAAAACTCGGATGTCTATCAGCGTTGAGAACGACAAAGGGGAAAATTCCCCTGCCCTCTTGAGCAGGATACCGACACGACCTCGACTTTATTCTGTGGTCTCCGTCCTGCCGTACGAATTGTCGTTCACTATTTCAGATTCCAGGAGGGACGGATCATAGATTACTCTCGAGAGGGTCGGGCGCACATCACGCGCTCATAATTCATAGCGGAGGTTCCTGGCTGATACTAATGGACCGGTTCATTTGGGACGGGTGAGCGCAATTGAATTCATCTGGTGCTTTTGCCTGTTGCGTGTGCCTCGAGTACTGATGAAATTTGCAAGGCTCCTTGCGAACGGCGCCGGGTTGGATCTGAGGCGAACAGGAATGAATGTCCTCACGCTTGGATGATCGCTCGTCGACTTCACCATCGACCTTTCACCCGCTGGAACCAGAGGTCAACGATCCATGGGAGTGGTGAATATTTCCTGGGTGCTGGAACTTACCGGCCTGGCCGCGGGTATGCGAGAATTCCGGTCCTCCCATTGGTACACGGAATCCCGCTTCCGTTCGATCCTCGATATCAATTCCCGGATCGACGCGCCTCGCACACAGGTGTGGGTGGGCGCCGGGTAGGTATTGCGGCTGGATTCACCCGCTCTCTTTTCTATCGGTGGATCGTACCCCGTGAGTGATTTTGAACAATTATTGATACCGATCTCTACTTAAGGTTTACCCCACTCCACAACAGAGATATTACGGCCTCCACTCCAACGACCGTGCGACGTTATCTTCACCTGGGTAGTGATCACTTCAAACGTGTGTATTACCATTGCCGTCTCAGTTATGTACTTGTACGCACTCTCCATTCCAAATATGCGGTTTCTTCCAACGGAGGTATGAGATGTGCGGTCGCCAAGTCTGGGTTAGCGGGAAAATTATCTACGGAGAGCATACAAAGTTCATCACGTGTGTGGATCAGAGAATTGATTGTGACCCGTTTGGTCCAGTTCTGGTCCGGGGCGCTCGGACTGGGCAGTCCGACTCCACCCTGGCCAAGTGAGGTCCATTGCCCTGCCGCCTTTCACCGGACGCTATCATGTTCCCCCCCAGATACCTAGGACTTGGACTGGTCCTAGCAGCCTGCATTTGCGCCACAGCAGCTCACCAGTCCCTATCTAATCTCTACGAAGGCTGCGAATTCACCGTAGATCGCAGCCGGTACAATTTATGTCCGCTCTTCCATGATCGCGCGCAGGGCAGGGTCATCAAAGTCAATGCGGAAATCCCACCGACTACACAACTATCCTATGAAATATCCTTTGGTGGACCGCTCACCCCACAGAGTGGAGAGGAAGCTCAGCCACAGGTGAGAACCGGGGAGGCTGCAACACTTCATGAACGAAAGCAGGGCTGATGGTTGTTTCAGTGTCCCCCAGGCACATGGGTTTGTTTGAGAGGCGAGTGTCTACCTTCATTTGCCGACACCGCCCTGACGCGCCTTCTTCAGAACGTCTGGTGGACTCCAAAGATCCGGAATCACGATTCACCCAAGCCATCCCGATCGCAGGTCGCTCTGCGATCGGTGCACCCCACGCGACCTCTCCCCACCTCGAAATTGATGTTTATCACAGCACCCACAATGGTAGGTTCCGGCGCTAGTTTCACCGCAGGTTTGTGGAGGTTAAACGTTGTTGTTTCGCTAGGTGAATTGGGGATTGATCTTAAAGAGGGCATGTGGAGAAATAAACCCCAAGCTGCACATTTCCGATTCATATGTGATCAGCACACTCAAGAGGTACGCAAGCGGCCTTGCTTTTGTCTCATTGATGGTCGATGGTGACCTGTCTCTTAGCCTTCCATTCCAACGTTTACCGGTATAACTGCCGGAGCCCACAATTTCGAGTGGTCAACCCCACACGCATGTGCAAAAGAACCTCTGAGTTTCAGTGCACTTGAAGAGAACGAAGATGCCACGCCCCCAAGCGAAGACACTCAGCCGGAAGATGATGAGGGCCAGGACCTTGTCGACTCCCTGCCCACTCATCACACAGTCCGAAATCTCATGATCGGGTTCGCGGTGGCATCGTGAGTCACGCACTCTCCGTCTTCATTCAAGCCATACTGACCATGAAACAGGTTCGTATTACTTGGTCTTGGATACTTGATTCGATACCCTCCGCCTGAAGTTAAGCGGTGGGTTGGTGTCACGGCCAGAAAACTACCATTTCGAGTGGGCGAAAGTATCCTCGTCCAATGGGCAGAGGAGGCCATGTTCATCAACGACGAGGAGGACGTTATGGTGAATTACGAAGAGGAGTGCGATTCTGAAGAACATATCCCGCTGAAACCGACCCACACCCGGTTTTCTGTTCGATTTATGGATTATGGGAGCGCCAGGAGGTAATTGTTTCTGAGTGACTAGAAGGCCGTAGCGATATCGATGGAATGATCCGTGTACTATACCGAGGACGATTAATGACCAATATGCCTGGTTTTTCTTGTTTCCGACATACCAGAGCGACAGAAGCTGTCTGAAGTCACGTTTCTAACCCCAAGCAGCCGTCGTGCTGTGACATGTCTTAGTTTAGGGAACGTGAAGTACATGGGGCGAAAGAACGTACCTATAGTTCACTATCAGATGACCATCTGTGGAGAAAGACTGCCGGGATCGGTCGTGAAAAAGTACGTCAAGCCGTCATAAAACATCTATCCAAACCTTGTAAAGGTTCGACACCGTGTCGTCTGGGGCGGGTGAAAAGGCGAGGTTAATGTAGGTGAACTGCAGGGTGAAGCGAGGCGTCAGGAAATCTCGTGTTTGTTCCGTTTCGAAGCATTCGGGAAGCGTACCAGCGCATCTCCAGTCTTCCAGCCTAGCTCTCTTCGTAGGAACTGGATCACGGCCTGAAATCTGTTGGATGCAGTGATCTTGTAGAAGTTTTGTCGCATTATTGGTGCATTGCCGACAGCCTTGAACCGCACGACGACTGACGGAGGTCGCGTTCGGGGTGTTAGAGATCTCCGGACCGAGATGTGGAGAAATGTACCTTTGGAGGCATCCTTCTTCCTGTATGCTTCGAGGGCATCGAGCGCCTCGGCGATGTTATCCAAGTTGTCCTGGGCCGTCCAGGCAGTGGGCAGGGTACGAGTATGGGTGTCTGGGCTTGAGGAGTCCATAGGTGATCCGAGTCACCGTGACTAGCGTTGAAGGGTTCTTGTTAAGGTCGTTCCTGGGGAATCTCAGTCAGCCACCTGTTCCTCTCCCTCATGTTTACCGCGTTCCTTCCTTCATCGATCTGTGCTTAACCTCTCCTACAATTTCCCTCTCAAACTTTCTATCTCTAATGGCTAGGTCAGACACGACCACATCATCAACACGCTTCAGTCCTTTCTCCAACTGTTCCGCAGCCAGCGAGGCAACTTCGGATGGTGAGCTCGCCGCAAACACCAGCCACCTCGACCAACCCCTCGTCTTGACATTTCGGTTTCACTTTCCAGACCCTCCAGATCTCGGGGCATTTACGGATGTCTTCCGCGCTTTAAACGAGTTTCAGCAAGAACCTCGTGCAGTTATTGCAATACCCATCCCCATCACCCAACTCGATCACGGCCATCGCACGCCAACCTCATCTCTCGTCGCTCTTTCACCCGTAACCACCGAGTCCAATGTAACTCGCGGGCGCACCGGTCCTATTTTCCTATCCAGCTCCTGGCGAGGCGAACGACGGCCCCGCGCCAGATCTCTCTCACCGCATATGAACTCGGACAACTCGAACACTGAAGGGGAAGAACTCTTCCCTGAGACCGTAGAGGTTCAGTCGTACGACTTCGACTCTGGCGTGGATGTCCTGGACAAGGATGGAGACCAACCATCTCTAGGTTATCTCGACGAAGCCCTCGGATTTATTGCCGCAGAGCGTGCCAAATTTTTCGCCTCCCGTGACGCTGCCGGCGGTGCTGGGGCTGGGAACCGGAGTTCCACTTCTGACAGTGCCTTCCGCGCAATCACCTGGTCAGGGAGGAAACACCGAAGAAAGAAGGTGGTCAAATCCCGTAGCCAGGGCCCTGCAAAACGGACGCCCCTCTCTTTGGACAGCGACTCCCGCATAGAAGACACAGCCGGCGACCCCAGTTGTGCTGGCGGTGCAACATTAGAAGACACACCCTCGTCTTTTGAATTATCTTCTCCCGCCAAGGACGCTACCCCCGTCACCGCCAAGGGCCATAATTCGCGAAAGAAGGGGAAGGCAGTCGAAACGCCTACACCTCCCCTCCTTCATAGCAAGTCAACACCCAGTCTTCGTATCGCAGCCACATCCCTGCCTCTAGACCCACGAGTTTTGAAGTTACGCGCATTGGCGCACAAACTACGACTTTTATTCCCCGAGGACGCCGCTCGCCTATCTTCTATCTTATCTAATGACCAAGTTGACGGGGAGGATTTTGTTGATCCCCGAGGACCTAAACCTCGGTCCAAAGACACGCTCATACATGTTTTCATCGATCAGTGAGTCCGCGAATTTGTCCACGGTCACCACTTCGACTCAGACTTATTTTCTCCCAGTTCAAACATCCTTATCGGCTTCTTATCGTATCTGAGACGACACCCGGCGTTATTAACCGGACATCCAACCAAACGTCTGTCTCATGCCGCTCTCGCTTTGATACTCGAACGTGGACGGTCCGTGACGAGGCGGGTTCTCGTAACATCCTCCCCTCTTTATCAACCAATGGAATCGGCTATGCAGCTCGGATATGAAGTCCGGATCTACGCCAGAGTCCCGGATACGGGAGGTGGAATTGACAGGAATCCACTGCTGGTCGGTACCGCTAGCGGTAATAGTGGCTCTAGCGGGGATAACGGTCGTTCTGCGAACTCCAACAAGAGCAAGCGAAATTCTACCGGCTCTGGCACCACACGGACCATACTTGCTCGTGGGCACGCAAGGAACAAGAGCGCTGGTGGAACAACAGTGTCGGAGAACTCTGACGGTGCAAACGTTGGTCCAGGTTCTACACCGGCTCGTACGGACTCTGGTGGAGCGATCAGCACGGGCTCTCCTATTGGTACGCCCGGGGGATCGACGAGGGTTAGATACCGAGAGCAAGGCGTCGATGAGCTGTTACAGCTCAAGTTACACCAAGCAATCGCGGATGTTGATGCCGTGCCGCCTAATGCTACCATCGTTCTCGCGACTGGTGATGGGAACGTTGGACAGTTCAACGAGGAAGGGTTCCTCGGGTGTGTTAGGACCGCGCTGAAGAAGGGTTGGAAGGTAGAACTGTACGCTTGGGAAGGAGGACTGAGTCGATCTTGGAAGAGAGAGTTTGGCGAAGGTCCACATCGGCATCGGTTCAGCATCCATGGTTTGAGTAAGTTCGGCCAGGATCTGTTAGAAGTTTGACACCATGCTATAGCGGACGCACACCTGCTACTCCCCCCTTTCTTCCTTTCTTTTCACGATTTGTCACGAGGTTTTTCTCTCCGGCTCTCTCTCCGGGGTTTCGTCTCCTGATTTCCACCGGTGTATAATGGTTTCCTCCCGTTCTGCTTGGAGAGGCAGGGTAAAGCATTGGGCAACTTAACTAATTACCACGGTCGTGTATTTTGTAGTGGGATCATTTTATCATGGTTCCCATCCCCCGGATTTTGTAACAAGAGTGTGTAGTGTACTACAGTGTCTCCAAATTCCCTCCACTCCGATGTGTCCTTTCCACCTTTTCCGAGTGCCCGAAACACACTTTTCATTTCCAGGGTATGAATCGGATGTGGTACAATTGGGGAAGACAGGAACAGGGACGGCAAGTCATTGAACTTTTCCTGGTCCGACAGCGGGGGTCATAGGTCGCGTAGAAATGGTTCGGAACTTGTAATGTCGTGAGGTCCTTCTTCATGGTTTTGGTAGTGCCTCAATGGGTGAAACGGTTTTACCGATAACGAGAGCTGACGAGAACTGGGATGCCGAGGTTCGGTTGAGGCATCTTTACTCCGCCAAGTCAAACGAGTGTAGATCCGGTATATGTACTTATGGCACGCTCTCGCGGGTAGTAGCCAGTTTCCCTTCGGTTAACCGACGAACCAGGCCGCAAGCGCAAAAAAAAAAAAGAACTTGCAGGAGATATTGGACGTTGGATACCGTCGTCGAAGCTTTGAAAAAAAATCTAGTTTTCCTTTCTATCCGGTCGTTTTTCAGTTGGACTACACCCGCGGAACCAAAAAAAAAGAAAAACGCCCCGGGAAAATACTTACGGATTACGCCACTGGAGATCAACGTTCAACGTGCATGTCAGCATTTGAACAGTCTGTTCCGCGGAGGCTTCCCATCGTGTTTCGTGTCGGGCCTCGATACGTCCAGATCCAGTCGAGAGACAAGGATACGATCACCTGGGCAATGGCGCATCATACTCACGGGCCCCGTGGGGGAGGAGGGGTGTGTGGGTGGGCGGAATCAAGACGGATCCAGGAGTTCGGCGCTTCCCTAACCCCCCCACCCCCTGGCACGCGTATCCGAGTCCAACACGTGCTTCAAAGTTTGCAAATGGTTTTGAGTTTGCACGTTCGAGGAAGGGTCGAGGGACAAGAAAAGAAATACGACCTTGCCGAATGAAAGGGCTGTACCATTCCGCCGCGGTTTCGGAAACCCAAGATACTGTTGAGCCTCAAGGCATCACATAGACCGCATGGGCTTTTTCTGAACACGAGATGGCAGTGCTCGTTCAACTCAACACTGGGGGTAATGGAAGTTGGGGGGGAGAGTAGGTCTGGTGATCACCCAGTGTAGCGTAAGCGCTGCTAATTGAGAACCCCCCATGACGCATAAGATGATAAGTAGACAGTCAGGCATCGTGAATCATGATATAATGTACTTGGGTTTGAACTCACTTATGCGGTCACGACCCGTCTCTCAGACCCATCGCGAAGGGCATCATGGAGAATCATTAAACCCTGTGTGCGCCCATGATGATATACGATCGTGTGACCTCTCCCAGGTTCCGGGCATCGGCGGGGGTGTCCAGGCGCAGCAACAACAGTTGGTGACGGCCCTAATATTGAAGCGAATACATGAAGCGAATACAAAATCTAGATATGTGGACGAAAGGGACGAACTATGATGTAAAAAACGCTGCGTGCTGCCTCTGGCATAACGTAGAGGGAGGTCACGGTCATAGTATTGTGTAACCTGCTACAACGGCAGCCACGAGGGGCCATCCGCTAGAGTCAATAGTTAGAACCTTGCGGGAGGGGGATGCAATACCGCATTAGTATGGTCCGGAGAATTGCAAAAAATACGCTTCATACACCTATGTTCCCCCCGTATTTCGATATCTGACTGCAGCTTTGAGCTCCCGAGTTCTCGTCACTCGTTTCAGTCTTGGGACGACGACCGGCAAATAAGAGGGAAGGGGGGGGCGCACGGAAATGACAGCCAAAGCCACGGTACCCACTTGCCAACTTATAGCTTACCCAACTGTATGCCGTCATCCGCCATTCTTTGTATCAGCAAACCCACACACATGATCCCAATGATCTCACCCGCAGCGCGTTTCACCCCCTCCCCTTCGATGATGCGGAAGGCACGGAGATGGTAGTTCCCCAGCCCCACCCAAATTCGGATTTTTCAATGCGGTTTACGATATAATTGCAGGTACGGAGGCCATCCGAGGTTTCGTGAGTGAGCTAAGCGGGTCGTCACGGGTCCGTTGTCTCATCGGAACCTATTAGATGGTGGCAATCTGCTCTCGGACAACCGACGGGAACACAGGGCGGGATTTCTAGGTCCGCGAAGCAAGATGTCGCCGCCGGGAGTCCTAGTCATGGTTGACAAGCGTGAAGGGGCGCCGGTCGAGAACTGCAGCAAGGGGATGTAAAACGCAGTGTTGGAGGACAGCATTTGATAATAAGACGGTCGAGGTATGGTCCATCGCGCGGGCAGGACCCCCATAATACATACACCTAGGCCTCTAGACCTCGAAACAGTCAGGGAGTCAAGGCGGTTCCAGGATGTATACGAACCACCATCAACGCGGGGTCGTAACGTAAGACAGGTGATGGTTGAGCGTGAAAGACTAGGTCACGAGCGTTGTTGAGATACCGGTAACCTGGCGATCAAGGGAGAGACTAGGATCGAACTTCACCCGTCGTGATGAGGGGCAGCGAGGTACATATCAAGGGTGCCCTCATAGGCAACGTACAAGCCTGATCATACGAGCAGACCCGCACACCATTATCGGGCTTGTTTCTATGATGTCTCAGATGATGTATGTTTACATACATACCGTCACAGTGCGGGGTCAGCAGACCTGGGGGAAGCTGACAGCAGAGGTTAACATAATAGACGAAGGGCGAGATCTGCTATGACGACAGTGCGAAGACTCTGCCGCCCCCACTCGTAATGATCGGTTATGATTGTGGAAGGGGTTTGTCGGCATTATGATGACAGCGTGGCGGTCCAGACACTGTCAACGCCTCCAGCGTTCGAGGCAAATAAGCGAGAATGTCAGACAAAAGCATGAACCCCACAACGCATACCCCATACTACTACAGCGGTGATGTGTTTGTGGGGGACGGCGTATTAGTTCGAGATCCGATGACCGATCCAAGTCGCCTTTAGAGAGGTAATTTTGGGTCACACGACAGGTTAATACCGTCTGTTATCCGTCACCGGAAGTTCGTTCAGGCAGTCCTTGCGGCTGTTGTGCAGAAAAGCAGGTGAAAGGCGAGGGTCGTACGATGCGCTCACCTGAACGGGGGAGACGGAGATCAGGGAACTTGAGGTAAAAAGCGTTGACAAGACGTCAAACGCAATACCCCATGTCGTCACCGCAGCGGTCGGAGTATCCTAAATACGCGTGCCCGACGTCAAGCTGCCCAAACGGTGGGGTGACGGGGAGAGCAAAAGGGGGGACTGCGACTTGGAAACCTTTTACATTGCAAAACCGAAAGAGTAAAAAAATTCTCACTACGCTCGAGATCGGGAAAGAACAGGCAGTAAATCCCTAGACGGAGCGGGACGGAAATCTGACATCAGAGAAAACCCGAGGTGATGATGCGAGGCGGAGTGCGTGTGTGTTTGTGTGTGCGCTCTCTTTCGACCAAGAATAGGACGGATTCCAAAAGTAGGAAATCTGGCACGAAAGACGGGTGAGGGCGATTTGAATCGAGCTCGCTGGCTTTTCGAAAAAGTCCGCCCTCGTGAAAGAGAGCGAGAGGGAGAGAATGATCTCGGATTCGGAAGCGAAGATTACTGGATACGCTAAAAGGTACTTTGTGCATCGATTTCGCCGATGAATCAAAGCAAGTTACGTGTAATTTGGGGGTGGCCATCAGGGTATCAACTCATTGCCGTGCGTTGTTCGCGAGAGCGATTACATCGGACGGGTGAGAGAGAGTGAGAGAGAGGGGGGTGGGGCGGCAGGGCTGGGACTTTTCGCTAGCGCTTAGGGGAGTCAAAGTGATATGAAGAATCCGGATGCGGGCGGGCCGATTTCCTAAGTGACATGGACCACCCGGGCGTTGGAAATGGGCGTAGGGCGTCGAGGTGGATCTGTTCGAGGCCAACGCATTCAAGTTCTGGTAGCTATCACTCGTAGAGATCTCCCAAGAAGGCTAAGGATTGAGTATTGAGTTATCGCGCGGCAGAGCCGACCGATTGGCTGAGCGTGGACCTTGAGTCTAGAGCTTGTGGAGTTCGGACCCAAATTTCCAGGGTGGCCTACGTACAATAAACGAGACGAACAAGGCCTTGTGCATCCGCGGGTCGAAACCGTGTTGTATCATCCATGCGCATCGGGTCCGGCGTTCGCTCAATTATCCCAAAAAATACTCCCCACCAGGGCGCATTCAATGCATATCATCACTCATATCAACCCACGCATTCGTATCCGAACAGATGTTAACGCGATAATATCGATATAGATTGCGATATGACCCTTGTACAGTAGCCCTGCACTGTGAGCAAGCGTATGTACAGGAACCCCTAGCCTGGCTCCCTACTAATAATTAGCCAAGATTCGACGAGTATATGGATGAGATGGTAGCGACGATGAACGAAAGTGAGAGCATGCTAATGAAACAATTGGTGGGATGCAAGTAGAGAGTGGAAACCCTGGTATAAGTAAGAAATCTATACGGTAAAAGGAGAGGCAGCACTGAAAACCGGAAAACAAAGTGACAAGCGAGAGAGAAAACAAGGTGAGCGTTCGTCTCAATTAGAGAGGTGGGTGGGCGAGCCGCAATGGAGGAGCGTCGACTGAAACTGTCCCAGCAGCCGGCGAAAGTCTATGCACAACGGAGAGATGAAGGAGTTTATTTGGATTTGAACTGCGACGCGAGGTGAGGTCAGGAACGGTACGCGTCGAGAAATACGAGATTGCGGCTACACACCTTCATCATCAGTTGAGGAGAAGGGGACGACGGAAGGTTGGGCGGGGGCGTCACAATCAATGATGGGTGCGACGGAGTGCCTGATTTTGAAAGTACTTTGCGGAGCTATGACGGGGGTAAACACGGATGCGCAGGTTCAGCTGAGGAAGAAGCGTACCTTGGCTTCGCTCTCTGCAGCGAGTTGAGAAGACATGGAGGAGGAGTGTAACGAGACTTGTTCGAGGCTCCTTGCTTGTGGCAGCGAAGACAAGGAGCAAGACACGCTGGGCAAGGCCATGAGCTGTTCCTTGCGGAGGGTTTTGGCGTTTGAGGAAGCGTCCATTGAAGATGATTGGTACGAAGGATAAGTCGCAAGGGAAAGCTGCAGAAGAATGAAGCAGAGGACCTTGGATGGGAGGAAAGTAAGACGGGATAGTGAGCGGGTTTATATAACTCACGGGCCAGCACGCCAATCATGGACCACGACATACCCGAGGTTTGAAAAAAGAGGGTTGTGTCCAAGAATTTGAGAGATCGGTCGGATAACCCCGACAAAATAAAAAATCAAATAAATATTATTTCCCCCCCCCCTCCGATTTCCGTGCTCATGGTACGAACCCTTTACGATATTCGTAACATCCTTGCGTTTCGAGTCCAGTACGGAATCCCGGTCATGAGACGCTATTTCCCTGGTCATGCGAGCTCATTCCGCTATACCTAGAGTCTGAGGTAGCCACAGTCAGCTAGCCAGCCTGCAGGGAGCCAGTCTTTGGTGCGGGCGTTGGACGCCCCGGTCCATGCGGGGTAGGCTAGTTTCCCGAATGAAAGCAGCCTTGTCTAGCCATTCCCCCCCTTGGACCTTCGACCCCAATCTCGAAAAGTCAAAGGTGAAATGAAATCGTTAAATACGTGTATGAAACGGGACGCGTGTTTTTAATCACCCACCCCTCCTTGTGAATTTGAGAAACACCGTATGCTAACGTTCCCGTTTTTCTCTCGCCCGCCGCTACTAGTCCATTGTGCCGATCATCCGGGCCTGTGTGTCCCCCCCACCCACGCTTGCCGTGTCATCTCGATTCCCCGAAACCCACTCTCTCCCTTCATGCCCGGGGGGCTAAACCCACATCTAGCGTCTATTGCTTATCTCGGCTCGTTCAATGTATGTACGGGCACTTGCGAAAGATGACATGCGCCTCCTGGCATCATCATAAATCTCGCGAGATTCCTCCCTGTTAGTCTACGCGCCTGCCTTGGCGTGTTTTCCGGTTTGTATGTAACTGCTGTAAAGGTCTGTAATCCATCAACCACACCGGCTAACGACCCACATCCACGGCCATCCCTGATCTCTCGCAATCGTTCAACGTTCAAAGCGCGATCTCTGGTTTCCATTTGTACGGTATCAATTCGCGCCATATGGCGAATCGGATTCTCCCATGTTTATGCCATGCCTCACGCCTCAAGGCGTTGTTCTTATCACCCGGAGATTGGGAGATTTCTTGTCCAAGACAATGGACAATGGCTTTCTCTCTTCCCATCTCATCTGGTCGATACCCATGGTCACCCAAACAATCCCCCATGAGTGGCCGAGACGGATATGATCGGGAACGTCCTCCCATTATGGAAGGAATGCACCAACGCCAAAGCCCGTTTCTTAGACGGGTAGCAAAACACGTCGTGTCCATCTCTCCGTTACTATTCCGCCCACGCGATGAGAAACAAAATCCGTTTCGCCATGGTGACTGGCGGAAGTAAAACCGTTCTCTCACATGGCGGAACCAATCCCCCTCAGGATACCTCCGAAGTTTAGTAGCCGATACCTGTGTTATCGCGCGAGACCTCCCAACCGCAGCGGATATTCCCACTCACTTTCCACCAAAGAGGGGGGGAAGTTTGATCATATCATCCATCTCACTTGAAAGGCTCGGTGTTCTTTTGCACACTTGTTGTACAGGGTCATCCAACCCCCAACGCGCTCCGCCCAATCGGACGACTCCCGCGGCACAAAAGGAACGTTCCTCGTAAGACTCACACAGCCTGCACCCCTTCGTACGCAGGCAATCTCCGGCATGCCTCCGCCCAATCGATATCGCCTTCAACAAGCTCCGTGACGACCTTGATAACATCGTCGATTGGTCCAATGAGCTGTATCATTGTGTCCCGTTCCCTGAAAATTTTGAATAACCGTAGTCAGAACTTTTACGTTCAACAAACCCTCCAGACGAATCATCCGATAGGAGCATAAGTCACCCACCGAAGAGTCATGGTCTTGTTTTGTAATGCTGGCGAAGAATAATGGGCGTATCAGAATCGTGAAATATGTAAACAAGAGTGAAATGAAAAGAAAAAAAACAATCACAGGCGAAATCGAGCGTAACACCGAAAGGTGTGCCCAATTCATCGTTTCTGGCGTAGCGCTTCCCGATCGAGGTATTCGAGTCGTCCACGCGTGCAAAGACCCCGGCTTTACGGAACTTGGAAGCTACGTAGGGGAGGAAAGAGTTTGCATCAGGTCTTGCTTTGCAGAGCAAAAGGTAGGTGTGCTTACAAACTTCCCGGACAAGCGGATCGAACTCCTCTTTCGCGCTGAGTGGTACGATCAAAACCTTTGTCGGAGCAACCGAGGGCGGCAAGGACAGAACCTAATGTCACCCCAAATCGAAATGAAAATCGCTTCGGTATAGACGCGCGAAACCGACTCACCCCCCTGTCCACGTCCTCTTTCCTAGCCCAGTAGGAATGTTCGAGTAGGGAATAAAGGACACGACCGATTCCGAATGAAGGTTCAATCACGTTGGGAACGAACTCTCTGACTGAGAGATAATCAATCAACTGCTATGAGGCGAGAAATGAAGCGACCAAGTTGACACCCACTGGATTGTTTGAATGTTTTTCGCTCAACCTTGAGCATTTCGGGTGTCAGAGAGAACTCCTGTCCTTCTCCAACAGCAATCACAGCAGACCTGACAACTGATCAGTACGTCATTTCGTAAACATTGAAGCGGAGCTGCCTCACCCCTGAGCTAACTCGCCCTTGAGTCTCGCTAACCCGGCTTCACCCAAACTTTCTACCGTCTTCAAGATTGAAGCGGAATCCTTGCCGAAAGTCTTACCAATCACCTTCTTATTGAATTCAGGCGTCTCCTTTTCAATGACGATCGGCTCTTTCAAAGCCTGTCTAACAAGCAGAGGCTGTCCGGTCCTAGCTGAGTGTACGGAGAGGTCGTACGCGGCCCGGTCAGCGCAGCCAACACATTCGATCCATCCGTACGAGTTATGAATCTCTGCATCCCAACAGTCCGTTGCATAATGTGCCATCTCGTTACCCATGTGTTGTCTAAATCGCAGCCTCGTCGGATTGATGCCGATTTTGGTCAGGAATTCGTAAATCCTGACTAGGAAGTAGCCGAGTGTTTCGTTGGCGACAATGCCATTATCAACCGCGTCGCCGATCGTGAGTTTTTGGGGAACGGTGGAGCCAGCGTATTGAGTATCCCGATCGAGTAGGGAAAGGACGACATCTCTAACTTCGCAGAAGTGCTCATGACGTTTATCCTCTGGGTCCACGAAGTGCTCGATCTCGGCCATCGTGAATTCTCGAACGCGGAGTAGACCTGCACGGGGCGAGATCTCGTTGCGGAATGATCGGCCTATTTGTGCGGACGCGAAGGGGATACGTCCGTTGTTGAATTCAAGAAGCCGGTTGAAATTCAGGAAATGGCCTTGGGCCGTCTCGGGACGGAGATAACTGTGAAAAGGTGAATAGCCTGAACGCCCAGGGGTCTCGAACGTTGGAAACGCACCCAGGGTGTTGACCAGTGGGACCGATGCTACTGGCGAACATGAGGTTAAATTGTTGGGGTTCTGAGACCTCGTTTCCAGTGGCGGGGTTTTTTATTTCGTGCGTTTGACATAGTTCCCCGAGTTCCGTTCCAGAGTAGTCATCGAGCTAGAACCACAACGAATTCACGACGAATTCACATCACTCAGGGGAAGGTGGGAGCCATACCTTTGCGAGAATAACCTCGTATTTGGAAACAACCTCGTCAGCCAATTTAACGGGAACACTCTTCTGCTCGTCCTTCCTTTTCTTCTTGTTGGGTGCAGCCGCCTTGATAGCCCCTGACTGTTCACCCAGGGCGCGTGCCTCCAGATTACCAGCCAAGCGGGCCTCAAGGACGTTCTTCACCAAGTGATCGGCACGAAGGACTTCACCGGTTTTGGCATCCTTCACCATCCAGTCGGCGAACCTGGCGACGTGACCAGAGGTCTCGAATACTGGAGCGGGCGTCATGATTGTGGTGTCGAGTTCTAACATGTGATCTTGAATGATGAAGTGTTTCCGCCATTCTGAAATTATGTTGGCCTGGAGAGATGAACCAGGGGGACCATAATCGTATAAGCCGGCAACGCCTGGTTGATGCAGAGATTGTGAATTGGATGATTAGAGCTTCGTCTGGGTAATCGACATGGATTAAAAAATGTGTTCGCACCTCCATAGATCTCGAAGGCGGGCGCGTAGAAGAACCTTCTGCTCAACAGCGCTTCGAGATTGGCTTTATCAAACGGATGTGCGGTCCTGTCGACCTCGGCGGCGGTAGTGGTGGCCATGGTCGACCGGAAATGATAGTGGATGAGAGAGCGACGGTGAAGTGAAGGAGATATACTCGAGAGCAAGATATGACTGGGTGATCGCACTCGCGACTTGATTTCCAATCCTGGAAGGAGGAAGCGTGACATTGGGCGGAGGCTCGACGAGAGGTCGTCGGGGGTTGGTATCACGAGTCAGGTGTTGCCGGGGTGTCTATTGCACACCAGACCAAAAGAGACGCGCTTCTGCAGCAGTTGCTGGTCTTTACGCAGTCGTTTCATGAGCCATACCTAGTCCAAGTGGTCGCTCGCGGTGAGGTGGAAGGTTGAGCGTCACAGTGTTACGGAGTGAGTGGGAAGGATTACTGTATTAGGCTTCAAATCGATATATTTGGTAATATACTAGGGTTAGGGTTAGGACTAATTACTGGCCAAAAAAAAAAGGCCTGCCCAGCCCGAGGGCCGAAGCAGGACAGGGAAATATTGAGAGGGTGCATGAGCCGGAGCCCATACAAATCACAGGCCTCCTCTGAGGACAGGGTCGCCGTGCTATGGAAGAACCCTGCCACCCGTAACCCCAAGACATGAAGGGGATCACGCCCTCAAGGTAAGTATGAAGATTTCAATTCCAACCGCGGCTCCCTTTTGTACCGACGCTCATGCGCACGGACCACCTCGCGTCTGTTTGTTTGTCCACCTTGATCGATCCAAACAACGGCAGGCAAAATTCTCCGTTCATTCTTTTGGTTTACAATTACAATCGCGAACTGTTCCCTGAAATTTACGCCCTTCTGGAATTGATGATGTTCACGAACTCTGGCTTGAGGGAAGCCCCTCCGACGAGGAACCCATCGACATCGGGCTGCTTGGCTATAATACACCAGATCGATCAACGCTCTTCATCGAATTCTTGAACCCCAAAAACTCACACAATTCAGCACAATTTCCAGCGCTGACGCTGCCTCCGTAAATAACCCTGGTATTCTCAGCAACTGCGAGAGACACAGCCTGACGGAGGAGTTTTCTGATATCGTCGTGCGCCTCTTGGGCTTGAGCAGTCGTCGCGACTTTGCCCGTACCGATGGCCCATACGGGCTCGTACGCAATCACAATTTTACTACAAGATCACGCAGACATCAGACGTCAATCCTCTTCGCCGATAGAAAGAAACACACCTCCAGTCGGCCTCCTTGGTGACCTGGAAAACGGCTTGGAGCTGGGTTCCAATGACTTGCGTGCATTTGCCCGCCTCGCGCTCCTCAAGGGTTTCACCGATGCAAAGAATCACCGACAATCCAGCGTCGATCGCAGCCCTGGTCTTCTGCGCCACAAGTTCAGAGGTATCGCCGAAGAGAGTACGGCGCTCGGAATGACCTGGGTTCCGCGACGGGGCACGAGTAAGCGCTGGATGCAAATCACCTTCCGATAGATTGTAAGAACCTACCGAGAATAACGTATGGGATCCCAGAATCAGCGAGCTGGGCAGGACTGCGATCCAGTGATCGTTGAGTAAGTTCTTAGTAAACGGCGGTTAATCGAATCGAAATCCGACCTTATCTCGCCAGTGAATGCACCCGAGGCCTTGATATAAGCGTTTTGCGCGGCGACCTTGAAATCTTTGCGCAAGATATCGGCAAGAGAAAGAACGTACAACGTTGGGGGCGCGATGACGACCTCTGAAATTCAACATGGTGTCAGTGTCGTGAAAAAAATTGGGGGACGGGGCGGTGCGATTACCAGTATTAGGGTCGACATCGGCATCGTTGAGAATTTTGACGATATTCTTCTTTTGTTCCCTAGTGGTAGGGTTCATCTTGAAATTTCCTCCGACGAAGAACTGGCGAGGCATTCTAGTGACTATCAAAAAAGTTTGGTCGGGTGGTGGAGGTGTGGATGATTGGAAGATGATCAAGCTGAGATATGGAGGTCCCACGATAATTGCCGGAGAATGTAAATCACGCTCCCAGGACTCTGCCACCGAGTGCTTCCGTCAGTTTCACACCAGAGTCTAGGGCTTTATCGATCCCCAATATCATCCACTCAAAAGGTCTATCCACTTCTAGACGTCCCATTCAAGATTTTCATGGTAAACGTGGCAGACAAGGCCATGCGAAAGGAACGCGACTGCCAGGAGGCAACGTTTCACCAATCGAGATGCGGCTACAACTCTATGCTGTGGCGTTGCGAAAGATCAAGGTTGAATGAATTCACCCTCGCCTGCAACAAGTCACTGAAAACCCGAGAAGCGTAAATTTCTCCTTCATATCCGACCTGAGCCACCTCCGATTCGCGATACCAAGCAACTGCACCCGATCCGAGGTTATGAGTTCTCCCAAAGAAATAGCCGGCTTTGGAACAGATCGTGGCGGTTGTCGGTCGCTTTTCATCTCCCCTCGACAAAGTGCCGCATCGGATTCCCTGACTCCGAAGGACTGTCGGTCCGTCCATGAGATAGGAGCGGGATCGGTAAGAATAGTCGATCAAACGGAAGGCGAGAACGCGGAAGATAATATGCTTGCTAAACGTAATCCTTATCGCAATGTCGCCAGCTAGCAGCATGAGGCGGTACTCTATCAGGTACTTGCCTCGCCGTGATCGCTCTCAGCAGTGCACGAAATCTTCGAGTGACCACATCTCGAAAGCGCTCCGGGAGTCGCGATTGATTCCAGGTAGATTGCATGTTCGACCCTGGGCGACTTTCGAAATCCTATTGAACGTGTGGGAGCGGAACCAATTACTCAGCCGTGCCATTTCCTTACTCCAGTTAGAACCTACCGGCAGCGCTGCTAAATTTTCAATCGAGATTATGGTGTGAGGGTCATTGACGTATGATATATGAGGTATAACCTGTACGGAGTGTATTGTAAGTTTTCACATGATAACGCTTGCAAGGAGGCGTGGCCTCCGTGGGAATAAGGTGTTTGCTCTGTTGAAGTATTTGACCTGTGATTCGCCGAAGCCAGAGATAAGGTGGTCCCTCGGCCGGGGAATTCCTCAGTCGTCACATGGGCCAGAAGTTTATCCAAGGCGCCGCTCTCGGTCCGACCTTGCTTTGCATATCTTTTCGGGGAAACGCCCTTTCTCAAAAAGAACGATGAGGGTCGATAACGATAGGTGAGGCTACCAATGGCCAGGGTTGGGCCCCTCGTTGATCTTCGCCAGCAAACTCATTACCCTTGGGACCGAGATATCTCTCAAGCCGCCGGCGAGTCTGTCAGTAGGTCGCCGTCGGCGTGGTAGATAAGATCTGAGACCAACTGAGATGAACCCCCACAGGGACACTCCACTATGGCGCCGGACCGGAAGGGCCAGCCTAGGCTTGCTCCGGCGACCAAGACAACGGCAGCTTTGTCCACCCCTGGGGAGGTTTAATCTCGGCATTGGGCACACTCACGTGGATTTCCCCGTTTGATTGCCATCCACCCGTTTGCTGTGGAGCTCGTTCCGGATAAGGTCGGAACGTGAGATCTTGAGACCTTACCCCACACATTGCAGATCCGGGGGTGTGTCACATTACTGGTAGCCCATCATTTCGCGGTCCGGTTTAGACTTTCAATAAAAGGAACCTTTCCCATGGGGTACGGGCGGTGGCGCGCGAGAGCTGTTCGCGTTCTCCGATGCTCCGTAAATGAACCTTGAGTTAGAGGGAAAGGCGGAGCCAATCCTTGGCTCCCTGAGCGTTAGATCAGACTTCTCACGATCGCTCAGAGGGTACTAGATTGGGCCTTCTGTTTGTGACGCCAAGCGATGCAGGATTCGGAGACAGCTGAGCTTTTCTGACTTTTGTGGCGGTCAGAGGTTGCGACTTTTCCCCTGGGTCTCGCGCACCGGAGTTATCAGAACAAAGTTGGCTCGTGGCTAATGTATGTATATCCCGGTACAAGTTGTATCGTCGGTTCTGGCCTTTAATGGCCGTTGGCAGCCTGAGTGTCCTCAGTGGAGAACTTAGCAAACACGTCCTTTGGTTTTTCGATCGGGGTGACGAGAAACCCAGCAAAGGTCTCGTATTGTGGCTTATCGGGTACCGAGGGGTGGGCCCTAGAAGGTACGCGTGGGCGGATGAGATGGAATTTAGTGACATAGATTGGAACAGACTTAGTAGGAACGATTTTTTCGTGGGCTTGAAGTTCCTAACTGACTTCTCGCTCAGTTCGTGGCCGAGCTGAGCCTCCGACATTGGGATGTCGGTGGTTTCTTCAGAATCGAATCTGTTGAAAGGCCGACGGAAGCACACTGCGAACGAACGTGATGGCCGGTCCGATCGTAATCAGCAAGTCGACGACCCCCAACGTCGAGGTGTTTTTCCATCAAAGGGCAAACGACGATCTCTTCACCTGCGGCGTGGTGAGCGACTTCCCAGGTGGGCTGGCGGACCCAACGTGCGTGAGCGTCGACGTCACCCTCTGCGGCAAGGTAGTTGCCACAATACTCACAAGAGTCTGTGAAGGTGGGCGGTGTTTATTTTAACTGACGAGGCATTGAACCTGAAACGTAAACA
>Ga0307515_10003377_pt1 | contig 33653 bp, 3 predicted proteins | sample 17_EM_MG_FD_194513 | JGI IMG/M metagenome (GOLD analysis project Ga0307515, IMG submission 194513) | Populus trichocarpa ectomycorrhiza microbial communities from riparian zone in the Pacific Northwest, United States - 17_EM | ecosystem: Host-associated > Plants > Roots > Unclassified | place...
AGGAACTATCTAGGTAGGGACTAAGGGTCCTTAAATACACAACCGTACTCCTATAAAATCCTTCTTATATATAATATATATATGCTCTATTTACTCTATTACAGATTATACAGATCCTATAGATTATATAGATTACGTTATATAACCTTAGTTACCATTCCTTATTATATAGCTCTATCGGCTCCATCTTGGACCGTACCTAAATTAACTAACTAGCTTCTTTCGTCTCTTCTCTAAGTAGTTATAATATCGTACTTAAAGCGTCCGTAATACTATCTCCCTCCTCTTTATCTTCGTCCTTAAAGATTTAAAATATCTCTAAGTTGTTTACTAGAGGTGTAATATCCGTCTAATTAATTTGGTTAATATTATTGCTTATTATACCTAAAGCAATTTCTTCTTCTTTAACCGTTTGTTATACTCGCACCATTACTACAATACTATCTCTTAGTAAGATTATACCGTCTCTATATTCTCGCTATTTAAAAAAGGGGTTAGTCTATATTACGTTGGCGAATCCATCTTCATAACAACCGTCCTTTTACTTAGAGTGTACTAAAGCAAATATTTATTTATCCTATAATGTTCGCTCCGTCTTTAATACTAAATATATACAACCTATTACTCTTAATAGTCGTCTGGTTCCCTAATTAATTTATCTTAGGGTTTTATGTTTAATCTACTACTGCGCGGCTAGATAATAAACTGTCTATTACTCTGGCGGAGTTATACCGTTCCTATAACACAAAATAGGAGGCTACTAATGCTTAGTAATGGGCCCTTAAGTCTTGTCTTACGGCGTCCGCTTAGTTAATCCGTCTTAAGAAGGTACGTAAGAAGGTTTGTTTTAAGGAGTGGAAACTTATAGAATAAGGTTTATAGGAACTTGGTAATAAAAGAATAGATTCTCTTCTAATAGAGAAGGAAATAAATCTAAGTAATTTGGCAACTGCTCCTCTTAGGTCCCCCTTAGGTAACTTATTTTTTAGTAATTCTTTTTTATTAATGCTGCCTAACCTAATCTCTTTTAATACTTCTGTACCTTTTTTATAGCGTTCTTTAAATTTTCTAGTAGCTCCTAGGTAGTCTTAGTATAGCCTATCCACTTAACCTCGTACTATATTTTGTCGTTAATATCCTTATAACTAACAATCTTTAAAACTTGCTATTTGTCTTCTTCCTGCCCTCTATATATATCTACCTTATAAACCGGTGGCTTAATATTCCCATATGCTGGCTTTAGTATTGCGATATGCTGTATAGGGTAGATCTTTATTTTGGCTAGTAGGTTTAACTTAAACGTAACTAGTAAAATTTTTTATGTAATTTTAAAAGGTCCTAGTCTAATATGGTTTAACTTCTTACTTAGCCGTTAACTTTTAAAATTTTTGTGTAGTAGCTATACTTTATCTCCCTCCTTAAAATCTAGTCCCTTAGATCTCTTAGCATTATAGTACCTTTTTATTTTCTTCTATACTTCCTTTACTAATTCCATAAGGTCTATATAAAGATTTATTAACGTCTTTATTCTTTCTTTAGCTGTGCTACTCGTTTTTTTCGCTTATTATAGTAACAACGATATTCTTAGCTTATATCCATAATTTACCTTAAATGGTAATATGCCTATTCCTTCTTAAGGTGTTGCATTATATGCAAACTATATAACTGGTAATAGCGATACCTAATTATTCTATATATAGTTAATATAGTGTCTTAAATACTATTCTAGTGTCTAATTTAATCTTTCCGTTTAACCGTCTGTCTACGGATAATATGCAGTAGAAATTACTGCTTTAACTCATTGCTCTACTAAGAACACTTCCCAAAATACTACTATAAATCTTAGATCTCTATCCAATATAATTTTGCTTAGTACTCTATATTTTATAAACACTTCTTTAATATAGATTCTAGTGATATCTTCCGCTAATATTTCTTCTATATATGCTATAAAGTATCCCCACTTTATAAGCTTATCTACTATCACTAAGATCGCGTTATAATCTTATCTAGTAATAGGATCTTTTAACTTTAGTAACTTAACAATAAAGTCCTATAATATAACCTCCTATAGTCTCTCTGGTATTTTAATAGGTTATAACCTTCTATATAGCTTATACCTCGTTAATTTATTCCTTTAGCAATCTAGATACTCCTTAGTGACCTTCCTAGCTATCCTTTAGATTCTATTAATAATATACTCCTTCTAGAGTCTTAACACTAAGCCTCTAGCTTTATTATGTCCTTAAGTTAATCCCTTATAGAACTTCTCCATAAATTACTCTACTATGCTTTTTAGGATATACTTTACTTCTTAATTTTTATATATATCCAACTATAGATCTTCTAGCTATACTTTTAGAATTCTTTATACCTAAAAGCTCTCTAGTGTCTCGTAGGCTCTATCTAGTTCTTCTTAAGTTATTATAATTTTTAGATAATTATACCTAATTAGTCCATCTGTATCTTTTTGCAGTAAAGCCCCTAATGGCTTTTCATTATTTTATAGTTTAGCTTTACGGCTTAGAGCATCTGCCTATATATTGTCTGTACCCTTAGTATACTAAATCTTAAAATAGTATTCTATAAGTATCTCTGCCCATCTAACCTATCTTTAGTTAAGTTCCTTTGTTATTAGGAATCCTATTAGGTTCTTATAATTCGTTTTAACTATAAATAGTTTCTTTATACCTTATAAGAATACTCTCTATTTCTTTAATACTGCAACTATACCTAACAACTCCTTATTATAGATGTTATAGTTTAACTCTAGTAGTATTATTTTCCGACTATAGTATACCACTAGGTGCTATCTATTTTAATATTTCTATATAAAGTATGCCCCTAGTATATAATTTAATATATCTATCTCTATAACCGTCTCTAGTTCTAGTTAATAAATCTTAAGAACTGGCTCCTAGGTAAATAACTCCTTAACTTTCCTAAAGAGTTCTTATTATTCCTCCCCCTATACCTATAGTTCTTCTTTCTTCGTTAATTATATAAATGGCTTAATATCCTTAGACTATTATACTATAAACCTTCTATAGTAATTATAAAACCCTAAGAATAATCTTAACTATATAATGTTCTCTAGTTCTTACTAATTTACTATAGCCTTAATCTTCTTTAGATCTATATTAAGTTGGCCTAGTTTAATAATAAATCTAATAAAATTGGTCTTCCTAGTAAAGAACTCGCATTTCTTAATTACTACTAGTATTTGTTCTTCTTATAGTCTCCTTAAAACCTATTTAACGTATTCCCTGTATTCTTCCTTACTTATAGAGTAGATAATAATATCGTTAAGGTATACTATAACAAATTTATCTAAGTATTTTCCTAATATATTGTTAATACGCTTCTGGAACGTTACTAGTACGTTTATAAGCCTAAATTGTATAACTAATGGTTTATATAGTCCTTCCTTTAACCTAAAGGCTACCTTTTATTTATTACCTTCCTTAATCCTAATCTAATAGTACGCCTATCTTAGATCTATCTTTATAAAGATTTACATATTACCTATCCTGTCTTAAATTTCGCTAATTAAGGGTAAAGGATACCTATCCTTTCTAGTAATGCTATTTAACTATTTATAGTTAATATATAGCCTTAGTTTACCATTTTTCTTTAGTATAAATAGTACTAGATAACCCGCTAATAACTGTAATAGTCTAATATATCCCTTTCGTAGATTTTCCTAGATAAACTCTTTTAATACTCTACCCTCTTCTTCGGTAAGCTTATAGATTAGAAAAAACTTTAAACTTATTCCTAGTTCTAACTCTATTTTATAGTCCTATACTATATACTCTAACAGCTTTTTACTCTTTAGTAACTATAGTTTCTTACTATACTTATAGTATCTCTTTAGTATATAATTTAAGCCTTACTTAGTCTCTTTATATATCGCTCCAACTTAGTACTATACCATCTTAGCTTATTATTATATCTTACGGCGTTAAGTATCTCTAATATTAACCTAACCTATAATCCAATTAATCTTTGGATTATATTCCTATAACTAAGGTATTCTTAGTACTGCCTCATCCCGTCCTAATAGTAGGATATTAAAAGATATCTTAATTTGTCTTCTTTTAATAGTTAACTAAATAGGTCCTATTTTAAGACTAATAATCCCTCCTCTATAGGCTATTAGATCTCCTAAAATTATAACTAATAGGTAAGGTTATTCCTTCTATCTATAAAGTAATCCTATTTTCTTAACTACTGCTAGTAAAATATGGTTCCGTGTTACTCTACTATCTATTAGCGCTTTAAACTGTTAATCTTGCCATTTAACTTATAAATTTAGGTATTATTTTTAAATTCCTTTAAGGGTCTAAGGCTTTATTACTGGCTCCCTCTAGTTTTATAGGCCTCTACTTTTCCTAACTATTAGCTGCTTAATCCTTATACACTTAGCTTACTCTTTAGCTAATACCTAGTTTGCTTTTTGTCCTCTATATACTATAGATATGTATTTTTTAGGCATTCCTACTACTATTATCCGTCTAAGTATTCTTCTGTAAGGAATCTTTCTGGTTAAAGTATTAAGTTGCCTAACTTCTAAACTTCCGCTAGATGTTAGCCGTATATATACTTAGCATTCCTATATTATTGCTTATTTATTATCTAATATATCCTTATAGGGTATTTCCGATTCTTTTCCTTTGGATTCTTATATATTTTATATATATCGTCCACGTATATAATCTATAATAGCGTATAGTATACTAGGTGCTTTAGGTTAACTCTTAGCTCGTCTTTATTCTTAAGTTTAAACCTTTATTATATTAATTTAAACTTTGTAACTTTATTTATAGGTACTAAAATACGTCTCTCGCTTCTTTAGTCCTCTAATTATTTTTCTAAATTCTTTAATGTTATAATTAAGGCTCCCTTAATATAAGTTATAGCCTTTTCCGTAATTAGGTGGTCCTAGATAACTTTTTTATCCAACTATATATAGAAATCTTCCTACTTATTATTGTGCCTCTGCCTATACTACTTTTGGTATAGCTACTAGAGTGTATATAGCTTATCTATAAGGAAGGATCTTCTTATTACTGCATTGTAATAGCCCTTAGTGTGTCGTTCCTTAAACCTAGTAGGAATTTCTAGATCCTCTTTATCTTCCAGTTTAATAAGCCACTTAGCTCTTAGTGTGCCTACTCTTGGCCTATTAGTAATTCTTTATACTAGCGCTCTGTCCTTTATACGTCCTAATATACTAGATCTCTTATCTAGTTTCTGTTCTTACTATGCGATAATTCTTTACCTAAACTCTTTTATAGTTTCTTTTAGTTTATATCTTACGCTCTAATCCTTAAAGTTCTTTTACTTCTTAATCTGGGTATTAATTCTTTAATCTTTAGTCCGAACACTACGTTCTACTAGTAAGTCCTCTAGGTCTATATACTTGTCTCCTAGTTTAGTTACTGTTTATATTATAGATTCTCTAATCTATAAAGAAGCTCCTTACCTCTTATTTTTAGGTGTCCTAATTCGTACCCCAAATTCTTAACCCCTTAGATTCTTTAATCCTAAGCTTACTTCTAACTTAAGCTTAGCTCCAGCCTTAGTCTAACTAGGCTTACTTAGTATTCTCATCTCGTCTTAAGAGTCTTAAATCTTACTTATCTTATCTTAAGAATCTTGTACCTGTGGGAACTTCTATCCTAAGCTTATTCGTATATCCTTAAACTAAGCTACTACTCTACTCTATCGGTTTTCATCCGTTATAGGTCCTTAAGCTTACCTTATCTTATCTTAAGAATCTTAGTTATCTTTTATCTCGTCTTAAGAATCTTAAGCCTTTGGCCTTTTGCCTTTATTAAGTGCCGAAGTAGTTTACTGTCCTACTTCTCTTACGTCTTATAAAGCAATAAACATTGTGTCTAGTGGGGTCTTAATTCCTACTAATGTTCCCTGTTCTGTAGTAAAATCATCCTCTACCTCTAGTATAACATCTCTAATAGCTGCGTATTCCTAGTAAACCGCTTCTATTACCTTATTATTACGAAATATTTCGCCTATATCAAATTTATTATCCTTAATATCCGATCTACAAACTAGTTTATTAGTTCCTCTATATTCTATAGGTGCTAGCTCCTATAGCTAGTAGCTTACACCATACTTAGCGTCTTTATAAATTCGGTATATATTATTATAACAAAACGCAAAACTTCTAATTAAATATTCTTTTGTTCCTCGCAGTATATTATTATCCCTCTATACGTATATATTGTCTACTATTAGTCTAGTTCCCTTTATTACATAATACTTCTAACCATCTTTATAATCCCTCGCGAAGTAATCCTATTTTCCGCAATTTATATAAGCTCCTTCTCTAAACTATCTTTCTTATTATAGAGTCTACCTAAACGTCTTCTACTGCTAAGATCCCTGGTTTAGCCTCTACTTCTTAGACCTTTAATTACTTAATTTTTATCCTCTAGGTTTTTACAGTTTCTTACTCCATCTCTTATAGGCTTCTTTAGTACCACTTAGGTCTATTAACTCTACGCCATACTATAGTTTTTAACTTAGCTTTAGTTGTTGCGTACTCTACGCCTTATATAACTATAGAACTCTATCCTAACCTCTCTTAGCCTATTCCCTTTAGTAGATCCAATTATTAATCTTAATCGCTTAATCTATTAGTTCCCTTAGGGTGTCCATATCTTCCATTAGGATAATTACGTCCTAAACTTTAGCCTTAAGTCCCTATTTATTCTGTGCTATAAGCGCCCTATTATTCCACTTAACTTATATTACTAACGTCTAAAACTACATTATATACTTAATTACTAAGGTTTATTACGTAATATCTTAGAGTTTTCTTTCCGCCATAGTCACTGCCTCTAGGTCTCTAAATATTTATATAAGTTGTTCTATAAATCTATTCTAGCTTAAGAATATAAACCGTACCTCTTAGTTTATAGTTGTTATTTCGTTTACCTAGATCTCTATAAGGTAAGGCTTAAACTACTTAAGTGCCCTTCTTGTTAAGAATAATCCCGCGTACGCTATTTAATCTATAGGTATTACTAGCTTAGCTCCTTTTTGCGTAACCTTAAAGTGCATTTATATAAGAAATCCTTTAAGCTTTAATCTCTCTCCTAAGTATCTTTTAATCAATAGTAACTTAACCTTTACTACGCCTATCCCGTTAATCCTATTTTCTAACGTTATATTATTTTCTATTAGCTAGTTAACTATCTCTTATAACTATCCAACCGTTATAGGTTGCTATAAGTTAGTGTCTACTATACTAGTGTCGTTACCTGACCTTAAAGTAGTTGCCGCCGTTAATGGCGTTATAGTAGCTACTTTTAGTGGCATGTTATTCGACTTTCTACACTTATTACTATAACTAGGTAGTAATTATATAACGGAACCTTATAGCAAGTACTACGGTAGGCTTATTATTAAGCTAGGTATATAGGTAAAGCAAGTTAAAGTTAACAAGTAATAATAACTGGTGGAGTAGTTGCCTAATAGATTAACTCTAATTATATTTTAAGAATTACTACAAGGAAGGAACTATCTAGGTAGGGACTAAGGGTCCTTAAATACACAACCGTACTCCTATAAAATCCTTCTTGTACGTAATATACGTATGCTCTATCTACTCTATTACAGATTATATAGATCCTACAGATTATACAGATCACGTCATATAATCTTGGTTACTATTCCTCGTCACATAGCTCTATCGGCTCCATCCTAGACCGTGCCTAAATCAACCAACTAGCTTCTTCCGTCTCTTCTCCAAGTAGTCGTAACATCGTACTTAAAGCGTCCGTAACATTTACTATATTAGTTATATTTTTTTTAAACTTATAATCCTACTGCTATTAAAGCTTTAATTATATTAAGTTGTAATTATTAGTAAAAAGGCGCTTTTAATTATTCTTTTAGCTAAAAATTGGCAGTAAACGCGCTAGAGGTTTGTAAGTGCAGTATAATTAAAATAAATAGTAAATAGGATTAAGGTATTTATTTTTAACTATAATTAAATATATTTAGGGGCTATAATAATAATAGAATTATAATTATTAATGGGTAAATTTAGAAACAAAGCCCTACTTACTAAGAGTTTAGTAGTAATATAATAGTATAAATAATAATATTACGGACCTTATAGAAGAAGTATTACAACAATTATAACTAGCTAAGGTCGTAAGGCAAGGGGTTAAAGATCTGTAGAGTTTAAGTTATAGGATAGGCATAGGCAAGTTATATAAGGTATTTACTTAATATACTAATATATTAAGTATATTAATATATTAATATAAAAAAATGTATTAATATATGAAATCTACTAACGTATTAACGTACTTAAATATTTTATAGAAGTTAGGATATATATTCAAAAACCATAGTCCCTATCTTAAATAGTTTATATTTTATATAGTCAATATTAAAATATAATTACAATTAATCTATTAAGTATATACTCTACTATTAGTTAATTTTATTTTATTGCTTTACTTGTATTATTTAGCCTATTAATAAGTCTACTATAATATATTATTTATAAGGCCTTATTATGTATTTATTACCTAGTTATAGTGTAATAAGTGTTAATAATAATGGTATTAAGAGTATAATAGCGCTAGGGTATATTACTTGCTAAATTTTATTAAATTCTGCTATCTTATTATGGGCTCGCTTATCGCTAGCGCCTTAGCAGTCTTCTTAAGATATTTGCTTACACTATCTCTTATATATACTTCTTTTTCTTCTCCCTAGCTTACTATTTTTATATAATAGCAATTTATAAGCTTTAGTTTTGTTAGGAATAAGGCTATTATATAAGGTAAGTTGCCGTTATATAAGGCAAGTTGCCGTTATATAAGGCATGTTGCCATTACATAAGGCAAGTTGCCGTTACGTATTGCCGCAGCACTAGCGTAGCGAGGAGCCTTAAGCTCCTTGCCCTCCCTTAGAGATAGACAGATAGAATAATAATTATCATACTACCTACAACTTGTAGATATATAATATTACCTTATATTACCAATACTGATTAGTGGTTAACTTTACTATTATACTATAGAATAGCTAGGTATTCCACTAAAAAGAGACAAGCTACTATACCAGTATTACTTATACTAGAGGAAGCTGTCTTTTAAGGTTAGAACTAGCCCTAAACTTTAAATAGAACTCTTTTACAAATCTAAGGATTTAAAGGCTAGAACTGGTCCTAAGCCTTTCCTAGATTATAAATTCTTACGTCTATTATATAGAACAACACGCTTTATAAGTCTTTGCAATTTAAGGCTAGAACTAGTTCTAAGCCCTATAATCGTAAATACACGTCATAAACGTGTACTAAATAACAATCCCTACACTAATAATATATCCCTTCCTCTAAAAATATAGCTACTCTAAATAACTGGAAAGACTTCTTACTACTAGGGGTAGCTAAGCACGTAAAACTTATCAATAAAGATTGGGATAAATTCGCCTTTAATATAACAACTTATACCGTAAAACGGGTTAGTAGCTTTCTCCTATACTATATTATATTCTACTAAAATAGATACTACGCTAATTTATAACTATAGGAGTATTTTAGTAAGGATTTTATAGAATGGACTGCTAATACCTAGGCACTTAGCAACGTTAATATTGTTTAGGATTTTTAAGACTTCCTTAATAGAAATGGGGTATATATTACTAAGAACGGTAGCCCAATTACTAGTAATATTTAGGCCGTTATTATTAGTATAGAAGAACTAGTATAGACGGAAGCTAAGATTATATGTTAACTATAGAAACCTAAAACCAACCTATATTCTTTAAAAGGCAACTTTAATTTATATTAAAACCCCTAAAACGCTAATCCCCTACCTAGAGGTGCTCTCCTACTAGAAGGTGCCCTCCTACTTAGAGGTACTTTTCCTCTACCTCTTCCGCTACCTTTAACTCCTCTATTCTAGTTAACTAGCGAGCCTCTATTATAAGAAGTCACGAATTTAATAAAGGTATATTTAGACAAAGAGAAGAAGTTTAAAGGAGAATTGTATAATATACTCGGAACAAAACTATAAGTCTTTTATAACTGTTATAATAAAGTTAGAATTTAAGGCCACTAGTACTATTACGCTTTCTCTATTATATTAAAGGGACAGGCAGCAATGTTTTATTACGACTATATTATAGGTAGAAACTATAGCTTTAATATAATACTTTAGCTTACTAGAGCCTACTTTAAAACTAATAAAAATCGCTAGCTTTATATATCTGAATAGCAGAAGACTATATTTTAAAGAATTATCGCTTTTAACTTAATAAAGACTTATTTAGAGTGCCTTTAACTACTCTTTAATAAACTCTAGAAAATCTAATATAGCCTTACTAAAACTTACTAAAATAAGAACAGCCTAAGGAACTAGGTTATCTTAGCCTACCACGGCGTTCCTAAGTGTAATTTAGCGCTATATAAACCTATAGATATATTTAAAGGAGTATATACTAAGCTACGCTCCGCTATAGGTACTATAATATAAGTATAAGAATTTTAACAGTTCTATACTAAAAACCCTACCTAACTAAGTATTCCTAACTAATATAATAATAACTAGACTAACTAAATATATAGTAGCCGTAGTAGAGAATACGGTAAAGGGTATAATTAATATTAACTATAAAGCAATTGTAGAGGTCCTTATAGAGGTTTATTTTAAAGTAATCGCCAGAAGAAATGCTATATTTATAAGAAACCAAATTGCTAGTTAACTAGGCATTCTTTTAATAAATAAAAGGAGGAATATAATAAGTTTCACTAGAGTATAAGAAACGTTAGAAATTATAAGGTTACTATAGCCTACTTTTAAAGCTTCCTAGTTTAATATAAAGGTATAAAAGATCTTAAAGGTAAGGTTAATAAGGCCAAATAGCTCCTTATAAATATAGAAATTAAGGACTACTTACCTAACTAATACTTTACTAAGTATAGTAAGGTAAATGGCATATAAACCGTTGCTGTTCTTAATAACTACTGTACGCTCTACTTTATTACAAAGTTAGATATCTTTAATAAGCCAAGGGAGAGTTCTACGTTCTCCTTTAATAATAGATACTTAGTAAACGTCTTTTATAGTATTATACTAGATACTAGAGCCGCAGAAGTATCTATAGTAGGAGAACCTTAAGTTTAAGCCCTTTAGTAGCTTAATAGCTTTATTTAGATTAACTATTTAACAATAGGCCAATACACAATTTGTTTTAGTAAGGGTACTATAATCTCTCTTAGCATAATTAGGGTTTAAACCCCCTTAGGGTACATTACTTTTTACATTGTTCCTATAAACACCCTATTTCTATTTTATATTAAAGATATAGATAAATTAGGCGTTAAGCTTAATAACCTTAAGAATATACTTATTTAAGGAGATAATTGGGTGCCCGTTATATACAAGTAGGGTTACCCCTAATTGCTTCTTTACTAACTAGAAAAGAGTATTACTTAGAACTACTTAACTAAGTTAGAGTTACGCTAACTATACCGTCGTTTTGGCCACCTATCTATTTACTAATTACTTAGTGTAACGGAACCTTGTAGTAGGAACTACGGTAGGCTCGTTATTGGGCTAGGTATGTAGGTAATATAAGTTAAAGTTAATAACGTAATAATAACTAGTAGAGTGGTTGCCTAATAGATTAACTCTAATTATATTCTAAGAATTACTATAAGGAAGGAACTATCTAGGTAGGGACTAAGGGTCCTTAAATACACAACCATACTTCTATAAAATCCTTCTTATACGTAATATACGTATGCTTTATCTACTCTATTATGGATTATATAGATCCTATAGATTATACAGATTACGTTACGTGATCTTAGTTACCATTCCTCATTATATAGCTCTATTGGCTCTATCCTAGACCATGCTTATATTAACTAACTAGCTTCTTTCGTCTCTTCTCTAAGTAGTTATAATATCGTACTTAAAGCGTCCGTAACACTTAGGGTTCTTTAGTAAGTAGGCTATAAAGTCAAGGTTAAGGTAATTAAGTATCTTATAAAGTACTACTATTACTACTAAATAAACTAGAAGTCCCCTAGCCGATTTAAGTTTACCCTTAAAAATAACTACAACTTTAACTTTTATATTATTATTAACGTTATATATCTTAGCGGTAAGCTAATACTCTAAGTTATTAACTTCTTAACCTCCTTTTAAGCCGCGCGTTTTTTTAAAAGACATATTAGCTAGAAACGCATAGGATACCCTTTAATTATATTAGATTAATATTTATTTAAAATCCCCTAACTAAATCGTCTATAATATAGGAAAGAACCTCTTATCTATAAAGTTCCGATAATAGATAAAGGCAATAGCAATTAAGGTTAAGGAAGTCCCTATTAAGGTATATAATAGTATTAAAAAAGTAGAACAATATTACGTGCCATTACGCCGCATATATAAGATTATCTCTTTAAAACTAAAGGACGCTAGCGAAGAACTTATCTTATAAATAGCTATAAAAGCTATTAATAATTCCGCTAGCCCGGATAGACTTATACCTATATTACTAGTCTTTAGCGCCTACCCTTAAATAACTAATAATTCTTTACTATCTCCCTTTATTATATAATAAGCTAAGGCTATTTATAAGGCAATAAAGGAGGTGCAATATTTTTACGCTATACGCTAGGTTAACAACGTACTAGGAATAAGGAATGGCCTAAACACCTTAACTACGCTTAATCTGCCACTCTAGTTAGAGGTACGCGTATAGTATAAAAAGGGAAGGTAGTTAGGCCTATATTAACTTATTATAATTAATAGTTAAACTTATATTATTTAGATACCTTATAGACCCACTTAATTCCATTTAACTGTTATTAAGCCTTACTATAAAGATAATGGTTTTAAGCCTTTATAGGATGCCCTAAAAGATACCCTAAAGGAGAACTATAATTAACGTTCTCTAGAAGGCGACTACAATTCTAATATAATTATAGTAGATATACCGCAACTATAACGCGGTAGAGGTCGCCTAAAGGGATTATAAAATCGCTAACACCTTATTAATTTTAAAGAGCAATTTATTACTACCATTAAGAATAGAGTTAAGTTATTAATGGCCTTTATAACAGCTAAAAAAAAAAGGCTAACTTTTAAAAAAAACTCGCGAAACAGCTCTAAAAGGAAGGTTATATTATAACTTTAGGACCCCCTTTCTAAGCATCTAACAAGTAGGAGATCGATAGTCTTATTATAAGAGGAGTCTTTAAATTTAAGAAGTATAACCCTACTAAATTCGATGGAGTTTATATCTTTAAGTTAAGAATAGTTAATAAGATTAAGGGCAAAGCTACTAACGCCCTATTTAAGAAATTAAGGGTTATTATCTAAGGCTACAACAATAAGGGTAAGGAGGTAATTCTTATGCAGTTTCCTATAATTTAACGAGCTAGTTAGCGAGTTATTATTATACTAGCTCCCTCCTTAATAAAGAATAGAATAGCGGTTTATTTATAAGATATTACTTAAGCTTATACCCAATTAGAGACGCACCTTTAGCGCTTAATACTAGCATACCCTTTAGAGTAAATTCGCTACTAATATCCCAAAGATATAATTATAATTATACTTAAGCCATTATATAGAATTGCAGAGGTAGAAACTTATTAGTAGGCTACCTATAGCAAGCACTATAAAGAGAAACTTTTAATAACTACTTTTATATTTAATTTATACTTCCTTATTATAACTATAGGAACCCTATTTAGAATTATTGGCATATAAACTAATAATATAATTATCTTAGGAGACGACCAATTCTTAGCTCTTAAAGAAGATAAGCTAGTAAAGGTAAATCTTATAGTAAAGCTAAAGGAAAAGCTTAATTTAATAATACCATTACTTTTTAATAAATATATCCTCTCCCTAAACGAGGATTCTATTGCTTTACGCCAGAAGGGTTAAGGTAAGAAGATTAATATTATTAACGTTAATTCTCTAAAGCAAGGATATATAGAGTAACGCGCTTATAGAGCTTATATTACTTCTATCTCTTAACCTAAGGCTTTATTTAATCTCTTTGTTACCGCCTAATACTAGAAACTAACTAAGAATAACGTTCTTACCCTAAATAAACGCCTTTCCTAGCAAATAAACCATCTTAATTAGGGACTACTCTACGTACCTATTAATCTTCCTACTACTAAGCTCTTTATATTTATTGATAGATCGTTTATAAATAATAAAGATTTTAGCTCCTAGTTGGGATATAAGATTATTATTATAAATAAATCTACTAAAGAAAACGACTTTATAATCTACGGCAATCTTATCTATTAAAGCTTAACTAAGAGTAAATATATTACTTAAAGCGTTTTAGTGTTAAAGATATATAGAATAATTAGTGAAGTTAATATAGCAATCACAATTAGAACTACCCTAAAGATAATTATAGATTAACTCAAACTTTCCGTTATTCCTATAATTATATATACCGACTTATATTCCCTCTATAAGTGTTTAGTTAAGCTTAGTACTATAAAGGAGAAGCGCCTTATAATCGATATTATGGCACTTTAGTAATTCTATAAACGGTAAAAACTCTTTAAGATTTAATAAATTAACGGTTAAGATAACCTAGTAGATATAATAACGAAGGCAAACCTAAATAAGGCTCTAGAAGCGTTTGTTAATATAAATACCCTATATATATAAGTTAAAGGTTAGGTTAAAAGGGAGTAAGAGTATAATATCCTATAGACCCTAATTCCCGCTAGCTAATTAGGATTTTCCATCCCCGAGATAAAAAATTGCTATTGGCCCGCTTATAACTAGCGCCTTGGCGGCCCTTATAAGAACGTCTACCTACAACTCTAAGATAAGAAAGCACTACGCGCTAAGAGGCAAATTTTAAGATAGCGAGACTTATATTATAATAGTAATAGTAAGTAAGGAGGATTAATATTCGTTACACTAGCTAAGCAGTATTTATATTTAGATAGCAACTATAAAAGAAGAGTTGCTAGTGTTGGGAATAAGGCCATTATATAAGGCAAGTTGCCGTTACGTAAGGCAAGTTGCCGTTACGTATCGCCGCAGCACTAGCGTAGCGAGGAGCCTTAAGCTCCTTGCCCTCCCTTAAAGATAGACAAATAGAATAATAATCATTATATTACCTACAACTTATAGATATATAATATCACCTTATATTACCAATAGGTTTAAAGGCATTTATATAAGCTTATTATATTATACTAAGATTTTACTATACTACCTAGGAAAGCCTTAAAAATATCCCACTTTAAAAGAAACTTCGTTTAGAATACTATGTTAACACATTATACCTAAATACTAAAATTACTTAACACCGCTTAGAAAGGCTTTAAAAATGACCTACTTATAGACTAGATAGTATTAAACCTATACCTTAAAATCAACACTAAATTGTATAATACTAATAATAGTATTTAATATAAGCTAATCTAAAAAAGCCACTTTTATTTAAAAGGGACCTAAGATCTAATTAAAATTAGAAATTAAAGGTAATAATAATACTATAAATATATGTAAGTAGGTTTATATCTTTATAGCTAACAAAGTAACTAATTATCTTAAAGCTTAAAATATATAAAAGACATTAAAGGATGTTTTAAAAACCATTATAGCCTTATAAAGTAGCCTAGCTTCCCCTTTTAAAAGCCTTAATTAGTTTATTTACTTAACCAAATATAATATACTAGGAAGTAGAAGAGTATAAGTATCTAGGCTCTTTTAGCGCTAATATATAATATAACTCCCTTAATATACTTAGTAAAATTTAAATACTTAGAAAATAGAAAGAAGTATAAATCCTTATAGATAGCGGAGCTACTAGTATAGGCTTTATTAATATAAACTACGTAAAAACTTAACGCTTAAATTTAAAGAAACTTAATAAGCCCTAAGGCCTATAAGGCTTTAATGGCAAGCCTTTAATATACGGTAAACTAACGTACTACGCTCTTATAAAGATATAAATAGGCAAATACCTTAAATATATTTCCCTATTTATAATACCCTTAAAGCATTATAAGGTAATACTTAGATATAGATAGCTAAAATAATATAACCCTTTAATTAGCTAGGTTAAAGAAATACTAAAATTCCGTATAACCTACTACCGAAGTTATTACTTAAAATACTACTTATCCTATAAATATATATATAACTATTTAAATTTAATATAATATAAATTACCCTTACTATAAACCCTAAACTAATATAATAAAGTTATAACTATTAATTACGGTAAAGAATGCAAAGGTAATATATTAAAACCCTTTAAAATTTATATAATATAAGCCGCCCCCTTTTATTTATTAGTAAGAAAATAAGACTATAAGATCTTTACTATAACACTAAAAGATATTAAGAAGGTATTAGAACTAAAGTAATATATTAACCCCTAACCTTTTATACCTAAAGAATATTATAATCTAATTAATACGTTTAAGAAACAATTTATAAACTAACTACCCCTATATTAAGATAAGCACAATTTTAAGATAAAACTTAAACCTAGTATAATACTAAAGTTCGGCCTGTTATATAGTATATTATAAGAAGAGCTATTTATAATATAATAATTCCTTAAAGAGCACCTAGAGAAAGGATTTATTTACCCTAGTTAATTACTATTTATTTTACCTATACTATTTATTTTACCTATACTATTTATTAAGAAACCTAAAGGAGGCTTAAGGTTTTATATTAATTATTAAGCCCTAAATATAATTATAATTTAAAACCAATATCCGATTCCTCTGCTTTAAAAAACGCTTAATTATTTAGTAAAAGTATAATACTTTATAAAGCTTAATATAGTCGCTGTCTTTAATTAAATCTATATTTATAAAGAAGATAAAAAGTATATGGCTTTCTGTATATAATAGGAACATTTTAAATACTTAGTAATGCTATTTAGTATAAAGAACGGTTCTAGTATATTTTAGTAATATATTAATAATACGCTTCGCGAATTTCTTAATATATTTATTACCGCGTATATTAATAATATCTTAATCTATTTATCTTTATTTTTTAAGCATTAAAAATATACCTAAATAGTCCTTAAACGCCTATAAGACGCGGGCTTATAATTTAATATTAAGAAATGCAAGTTTTACGCGTCTAAAGTTATATACTTAGGCCTAATTATATTCCGCGACGGAATTAAAATAAATCCTAAGAAAATTGCTATAATTATAAACTAGGAAAGTCCTAGTAGTATATAAGATATCTAAGGATTTTTAAAATTCGCAAATTTCTATTATTAATTTATTAATTACTTCTTAAAAATTATTTAACTATTAGTAAACTTAATAAGGAAAAATATAAGATTTAAATAAACTACTAAATATAAATAAGCTTTCAATAACCTAAAATATTATTTTATAACTACTTTAATCTAGACCTTAAATATATTATTAAAACAGACTTATCTAATTATATACTAGAAGGAGTATTATCGCAATATAATAAGAACGGCGGGCTATACCTAGTAGCCTTTCTTTCCTAGAAACTTACCCCTATTAAATTAAACTATAAAATCTATAATAAGGAACTGCTTATAATTATTAGATGTTTTAAATAATAGCGTTTAAAACTTAAAGTATTATTATTTCTAATACGCGTATTAACGGACTATAAAAACCTATAGTACTTTATAACTATAAAGTAATTAATATAATGCTAAATTCATTAGGCTAAATACCTTTTATAATTTAACTTTAAGATTATATACCAACCTAGTAAACTTAATTAGAAGCCTAACTTATTAATATAATAATTATAAAACTTACTTATTAATGCCTCTAATAAATAGATTAGAAATTAATTAGAAATTCTACTACCCCCTAAACGCTTTAAGAAACTACGCCTTATATTTCTAAATATAGAACTTAATAGGAATAAATTAGAAATTAATAAATTAATAAAGCACAAATATAAGAATAATCTTTAGATAGTAGATATAATAAAAGTAATTTAAATAGGGAAATAGTAATATAAGGATATTACACTCGCTAAATGCGAAATCCGTAATAATTAGTTATACTATTAATTGTTACGGACGCTTTAAGTACAATATTACGACTACTTAGAGAAGAGACGGAAGAAGCTAGTTAGTTAATTCGGGCACGGTCTAAGATAGAGCCGGTAAAACTATGTAACGAGAAATAGTAACCGAGGTTATATAATATGCTATGTATTAAATAAGAGGAATAAGAGGAACTTACGTACCTTATATATAAGACATATATTACGTATAAGAAGGATTTTATAGAAGTATGGTTGTGTATTTAAGGACCCTTAATCCCTACCTAGATAGTTCCTTCCTTATAGTAATTCTTAGAATATAATTAGAGTTAATCTATTAGGCAACCACTCCACCAGTTATTATTACTTATTAACTTTTATACTTGCATTTCCTATATACCTAGCCTAATAATAGGACCTACCGTAGTTCTTACTACAAGGTTCCATTACACAATCACTACCTAGTTATAGTATTAATATAGAAAGTTAAATAATATGCCACTAAAAGCAGCCACTATAACGCTATTAACGGCGGCAACTACTTCGAGGTTAGGTAATAACACCAGTATAGCAGATACTAACTTATAGTAACCTATAACGGTTAAATAGTTATAAGAGATAGTTAACTAGCTAACAGAAAATAATATAATGTTGGAAAATAGGATTAACGGGATAGGCGTAGTAAAGGTTAAGTTACTATCAATCGAAAGGTACTTAGAAGAGAGATTAAAGCTTAAAGGATTTTTTATATAAATGCACTTTAAGGTCGCGCAAGAGGGAGCTAAGCTGGTAACACCTATGGATTAAATAGTATACGTAGGATTGTTCTTAACAGGAAGAGCACTTAAGTAGTTTAAGCCTTACCTTATAGAAATCTAGGTAAACGGAATAACAACTACGAACTAAGAGGTACGGTTTATATTTTTAAGCTGGAACGGATTTATAAAGCAACTTATATAAATATTTAGAGACCTAAAGGCAGCAACTACGGCGGAAAAAAAACTCTAAAATATTATGTAATAAACCTTAGCAATTAAGTATATAATATAGTTCCAGACATTAGCAATATAAGTTAAGTAGAATAATAGGGCGCTTATGGCATAGTATAAATAGGGACTTAAGGCTAAAGTCTAGGATGTAATTATCCTAATAAAAGATGCGGACACCCTAAGGGAGTTAATAGATTAAGTAATTAAGATTAATAATTAGATCTACCAAAGGGAACAGGCTAAGAAGGGTTAGAATAGAGTTCTATAGTCGTATAAGGCGTAGAGCACGTAATAACTAAAGCTAAGTTAAAAACTATAGTATGGCGTAAAGCTAATAGACCTAAGTGGTACTAAAAAAGCCTATAAGAGATAGAGTAAAGGACTATAGAAACCTAGAGGACAAGAATTAAGTAATTAAAGGTTTAAGAAGCAGAGGCTAAACTAGGGATCTTAGTAGCAGAAGATGTTTAGGCGGACTCTATAATAAGAAAGATAGTTTAAAAAAAGGAGCTTATATAAATTGCGGAAAATAAGGTTACTTCGTAAGGGATTACAAAGATAGTTAGAAGTACTATATAATAAAAGGAACTAGACTAATAGTAGACGACATATATATATAGAGGGACAATAATATACTGCAAGGAATAAAAGAATATTTAATTAAGAGTTTCGCGTTTTGTTATAATAACGTATACCAAATTTATAAGGACGCTAAGTATAGCGTAAGCTATTAGCTATAGGAACTAGTACTTATAGAATATAGAGGAACTAATAAACTAGTTCGCAGATTAGATATTAAAGACAATAAATTTAATATAGGCGAAATATTTTATAATAATAAGGTAATAAGGGCGGTTTACTAGGAATATATAGCTATTAGAGATGTTATACTAGAGGTAAAAGATAATTCCACTATAGAATAGGGAATATTAGTTAGGATTAAGACCCCACTAAATACGATATCTATCGCTTTGCGAGACGTAAGAGAAGTAGGATAGTAAACTACTTTAGCACTTAATAAAGGCAAAAGGCTATAGGCTTAAGATTCTTAAGACGAGATAAAAGACGACTAAGATTCTTAAGACAAGATAAGGTAAGCTTAAGGACCTATAATAGACGAAAACCGATAGAGTAGAGTAGCGGCTTAGTTTAAAGATATACGAATAAGCTCGGGATAGAGATTCCTATAGGCATAAGACTCTTAAGATAAGATAAGTAAGATTTAAGACTTTTAAGACGAGATAAGAACACTAAGTAAGCCTAGTTAAACTAAGACTAGAGCTAAGCTTAAGTTAGAAGCAAGCTTAGGATTAAAGAATCTAAGGGGTTAAGAATTTGGGGTACGAATTAGGACACCTATAAGTAAGAAGTAAGGAGCTTCCTTATAGATTAGAGAATCTATAATATAAATAGTAACCAGATTAAGAGACAGATACATAGACCTAGAGGACTTATTAGTAGAATATAGTATTCGGATTAAAGATTAAAAAGTTAATACTAAGATTAAGAAGTAAGAAGGCTTTAAGGATTTGTTAATAAGATAAAAACCAAAAGAAACTATAGAAGAATTTAGGCAAAGAATTATTATATAGCAAGAATAGAAACTAGATAAGAGATTTAGCATATTAGGATATATAAAGGATAGAGCGCTAGTATAAAGAATTACTAATAGGCCTAGGGCTGGTATACTAAGAGCTAAGTAGCTTACTAAACTGGAAAATAAAGAGGATTTAGGAATTCCTATTAGGTTTAAAGAACGACATATAAAGGGCTGTTATAACATAGTAATAAGAAGATACTTCCTTACAGATAAGCCGTATATACTTTAATAGCTATACTAAAAGTGGTATAGGCAGCGGCATAATAATAAGTAGGAAGATTTCTATATATAGTTAGATAAAAAAGTTATCTAAGACCACCCAATTATAGAAAAGGCTATAACTTATATTAAGGGAGCCTTAATTATAATGTTAAAGGATTTAGAGGAGCGTTTAGAGGACTAAAGAAGTAAAAGACGTATCTTAGTACCTGCGAATAAAGTTATAACATTTAGGTTAACATAATAGAGGTTTAAACTTAAGGATAAAGATAAGCTAAGGGTTAACCTAAAGCACCTAGCATACTATACGCTATCGTGAATTGTATACGTGGACGATATATACGAAATATATAAAAATCCAAAGGAAAAGAATTAGAAATACCCTATAAGGATATATTGGATAATAGGTAAGTAATAATATAGGAATGCTAAGTATATACATAGCTGGTATCTAGTAGAAGTTTAGAAGTTAGGCAACTTAATACTTTAACTAAAAAGATTCCTTATAGAAGAATGCTTAGACGGATAATAGTAGTAGGAATGCCTAAAAAATATATATCTATAGTGTATTAAAGACAAAAAGCGAATAAGGCATTAGCTAAAGAATAAGCTAAGTATAGTAGGATTAAGTAGCTAATAGTTAGGAAAAGTAGAGGCCTACGGAACTAAAGGGAGCTAGTGGTAGAGCCTTAGACCCTTAAAGGAATTTAAGGACAACACCTAAATTTATAAATTAAATAGTAAGATTAGCAGTTTAAAGCGCTAATAGATAGTAGAGTAACGCGAAACTATATCTTACTAGCAGTAGTTAAGAAAATAGGACTACCTTATAGATAAAAGGAGTAACTTTACCTATTAGTTATAATTTTAGGAGATCTAATAGCCTATAGAGGAGGGATTATTAATCTTAAAATAGGACCTATTTAAATAACTATTAAAGAAAGATAAATCGAGATATCTTTTAATATCCTACCGTTAGGACGGGATAAGGTAGTATTAGGGATGCCTTAGTTATAGGAATATAATTTAAGGATTAATTAGATTACAGGTTAGGTTAATATTAGAGATATTTAATACCGTAAGATATAATAATAAGCTAAGTTAGTATAGTACTAAGTTAGAGCGATATATAAAGAGACTAAGTAAGGCTTAAGTTATGTACTAAAGAGATACCATAAGTACGGCAAGAAACTATAGTTACTAGAAAGTAAGAAGCTAGTAGATTATATAGCATGGGATTATAAGATAGAGTTAGAACTAGAAATAAGTCTAAAGTTCTTTCTAATCTATAAGCTTACTAAAAAAGAAGGTAGAGTACTAAAAGAGTTTATCTAGGAAAATTTATAAAAGGGATATATTAGACTATTATAGTTATTAGCGGGTTATCTAGTACTATTTATACTAAAGAAAAATAGTAAGCTAAGGCTGTGTATTAACTATAGATAGTTAAACAGCATTACTAGGAAGGATAGGTATCTTTTACCCTTAATTAGCGAAATCTAAGACAGGATAGGCAACGTATAAATCTTTACGAAGATAGATCTAAGATAGGCATACTATTAAATTAAAATTAAGGAGGGCGACGAATAAAAGGCAGCCTTTAGGTTAAAGGAAGGACTATACAAATTATTAGTTATACAATTTAGGCTTATAAACGTACTAGCAACGTTCTAAAAGCGTATTAATAATATATTAGGAGAGTACTTAGATAAATTTATTATGGTATACCTTAATAATATTATTATCTACTTAATAACTAAGGAAAAATATAGGGAACACATTAAATGGGTCTTAAAGAGACTATAAGAAGAATAGATACTAGTAGTAATTAAAAAATATATATTCTTTACTAGGAAGACCGATTTTATTAGATTTATTATTAAACTAGGCTAACTTAGTATAGATCTAAAGAAGATTAAGGCTATAGTAAATTGGTAAGAACTAGAGAACGTTATATAGTTAAAATCGTTCCTAGGGTTTTGTAATTACCGTAAAAGGTTTATAGCGCAATAGTTAAAGGATATTAAACTATTTACGCGGTTAATAAAGAAAGAAGAACTATGGGTATAGGGAGAGGAACAGTAAAAACTCTTTAAGAAAGTTAAAGAGTTGTTTACCTAGGAGCCAGTTCTTAAGATCTATTAACTAGGACTAGAGACGGTTATAGAAACGGATGCATTAGACTATATACTAGGGGCGTACTTTATATAAAGGTATTAGGATAGATAGCACCTAGTAGCATACTATAGTTAAAAGATAACACCACTAGAGTTAAACTATAACATCTATAATAAAGAGTTATTAGGTATAGTTGTAGTATTAAAGAAATAAAGAGCATTCTTATAAGGCATAGAGAAACTATTTATAGTTAAGACGGATTATAAGAACCTAATAGGATTCCTAATAATAAAGGAACTTAATTAAAAATAGGTTAAATAGGCAGAGATGCTTATAGAATACTATTTCAAGATTTAGCACACTAAGGGTATAGATAATATAAGGGCAGACGCTTTAAGTTAGAAGGCTAAACTGTAAAATAACGAAAAGCCATTAGGGGCTTTACTGCGAAAAGACATAGACGGATTAATTAGGTATAACCACCTAAAAATTATAGCAACTTAAGAAAATAATAAGTTAGATAAAGTCTACGAGATACCAAAAAGCTTTTAGGTATAAAGAATTCTAAAAGCATAGCTAGAAGATCTATAGACGGATATATACGAAAATTAAGAAGTAAAGTATATCCTAAGAAGTATAGCAGAGCAATTTATAGAAGAGTTCTATAAGGGATTAACTTAAGAACACAATAGAGCTATAGGCTTAGTATTAAGACTTTAGGAGGAGTATATTATTAACAGAATCTAAAATATCGTAAGAAAAGTAATAAAGGAGTATTTAGATTGCTAAAGGAATAAAATAATAAGGTATAAGCTATATAGAGGGCTATAACCTATTAAAATACCAGAAAGACTATAGGAGGTTATATTATAGGACTTTATTATTAAGTTACTAAAGTTAAGAGATCCTATTACTAGATAAGATTATAACGCGATTTTAGTAATAGTAGATAAGCTTATAAAGTGGGGATACTTTATAGCATATACAGAAGAAATATCAGCGGAAGATATCGCTAGAATTTATATTAAAGAAGTGTTTATAAGATATAGAGCATTAAGTAAAATTATATCTAATAGAGATTTAAGATTCGTAGTAGCATTCTAGAAAGTGTTCTTAGCAAAGTAAGGAGTTTAAGTAGTAACTTCTACCGTATATTATCTATAGACAGACGGTTAAACTAAAAGATTAAATTAGACGCTAGAGCAGTATCTAAAATATTATATTAATTATATATAGAATAATTAGGTATCGCTATTACTAGTTATATAGTTTGCATACAACGCAACACCTTAAAAAGGAATAGGTATATTACTATTTAAGGCAAATTACGGGTACGAGCTAAGAATATCGTTGTTACTATAATAAGTAAAAAAAATAAGTAGCATAGCTAAAGAAAGAATAAAGATGTTAATAAATCTTTATATAGACCTTATAAAATTAGTAAAGAAAGTATAAGAGAGAATAAAAAGGTACTATAATATTAAGAGATCTAAGGGACCAGATCTTAAGGAGGGAGATAAAGTATGGCTACTATATAAAAATTTTAAGAGTTAACGGCTAAGCAAAAAGTTAGACTATATTAGACTAGGACCTTTCGAAATTATATAAAGGATTTTACTGGTTATATTTAAGTTAAACCTACTAGCTAAAATAAAGATCTACCTATATAGTATATCGCAATACTAGAGCCAGCATACGGGAATATTAAGCCACTAGTTTACGAGGTAGACATATATAAAGGACAGAAAGAGGATAAATAGTAAGTTTTAAAGATTATTAGTTATAAGGATATTAATAATAAAATATAGTACGAGGTTAAGTGGATAGGCTATACTAAAACTACCTAGGAGCTACTAGAGAATTTAAAAAACGCTATAAGAAAGGTATAGAAGTATCAGAAGAAATTAGGTCAGGCAGTATTAATAAAAAAATATTGCCAAAAAATAAGTTACCTAAGGGGGACCTAAAAAGAGCAGTTACCGAGCTACTTAGATCTATTTCCTTCTCTATTAAAAGAAAGTCCGTTCTTTTATCACTAAGTTCCTATAAACCTTATTCTATAAGTTTCTACTCCTTAAAATAAACCTTCTTATAAACCTTCTTATAAACCTTCTTAAGATGAAGTAAATAAGTAAACGCCGTAATCCGAGTATCTAGGGCCTTCTATTCCGCATTATAAGAACGTTCTAACTTAGTAAGGGCTTAAGATAGTTTACTATCTAGCTATATAGCAGTAGATTAAATATAAAACCCTAAGACAAATTAATTAAGGAACTAGATAACTATTAAGAGTAATAGGCCGCGTATATTTAGTATTAGAGGAAGAGTAAACATCACAGGATAAATAAATATTTGCTTTAGTGCACTTTAAGTAAGAGGACGGTTGTTATAAAGATGGGTTTGCCAACGCAATATAAACTAACCCCTTTCTCGAATAGCGAGAACATAGAGACGGCATAATCTTACTAAGAGATAATATTGCAGCAATAGTGCGAGCACAACGTTAGGCGTGTAAGGAAGAAATTGCTTTAGGTATAATAAGTAATAATATTAACTAAATTAATTAGACGGACATTATACCTCTAGTAAACGACTTAGAGATATTTTAAATCTTTAAGGACGAAGATAAAGAGGAGGGAGATAGTGTTACGGACGCTTTAAGTATAATATTATAACTACTTAGAGAAGAGACGGAAGAAGCTAGTTAGTTAATTTAGGTACGGTTTAAGATAGAGCCGGTAAAACTATATAACGAGGAATAGTAACTAAGGTTACATAATATGCTATATATTAAATAAGAGAAATAAGAGGAACTTACGTACCTTATATATAAGACGTATATCACATATAAGAAGGATTTTATAGGAGTATAGTTGTATATTTAAGGACCCTTAGTCCCTACCTAGATAGTTCCTTCCTTATAGTAATTCTTAGAATATAATTGGAGTTAATCTATTAGGCAACCACTCCACCAGTTGTTATTACTTGTCGACTTTTGTACTTGCATTTCCTACATACCTAGCCTAATAATAGGACCCACCGTAGTTCTTGCTATAAGGTTCCGTTACATTAATAAAAGATAGTAATCCTAAATTCCAACCCCTTATAATTTAAGATACTCGAATTTATATATAATTCCCCTATAATAAGGTATCTTAGCTATATAAAGACTTATAAGATTATTTAATAAGTATATTACTAGCTTATAATATATAACTATATACAAAAATACATTTAAGTATATAAAATATACGTATATAGAAAGACCTCTTATATAAAGAAGTAAGGAGTACTTTAACTATTACCAATTCTAATATAATAATAGCAAGATATTTTAATTAACTTTATAGCTAACCTACCTAATAGTAATAGGTTTACAAATATTATAGTAGTTATTAACCGTCTTATAAAAATACGATATATAATTCCTATAGACTTAATTAATATAATATTAGTAGCCAAATATTTTATTAAGTATATTTTTAAGCTATACGGACTTCCTAATTTAATAATATCTAACTATAGAAGCTAGTTTATTTTAGACTTTTAGTAAGCCCTATATAAATAATTAAGTATATAAATGCAACTCTTAACCGCATTTTATCTAGAAATAGATAGTTAAACTAAAATTATAAACAGAATTATAGAATAATACCTATAAATATACTACTTCTACCTACAAGACGACTAGGAAAAGTAGCTACCATTAGCTAAGTTTACCGTAAATAATATAAGAAATAAATTAATAGGCATAACGCCGTTCTACGCAACCTATAGATAAAACCCTTAACTTAGATTTAAACTATAACCTAAAATTAATATAATAGGACCTATAATTAAGAGGATTTAACTAATTAATATATATAACTTCGCTAATTAAATAAAGTAGTTAACGGAACTATTATAAAGTAAATTAGCGTACAATTAAACGGTATAGGAATGGCATATAAATAAAGGATAAGCTCCTATATAGGACTTTAAGGAAGGTAATATAGTTTACCTAAATATATAAAACCTAAAGACTTAATAACCCTTAAAGAAACTAGACTAGAAGTTTACGGGCCTATACTAAGTTAAGAAGAAACTAAGCCCGTATGCTTATAAACTTAAACTACTAACTAAGATAAAAATATATCTAACGTTTTACGTAAACTTGCTATAACCCTTAAAGGGTAAACCTATAACTTATAAAGTACTACCGCTACCTTCTATAATTATTAATAATAGTAACAGTTTTTACTTTATTAACTTAATTAATAATATATAATAGAAGATATAATCTAAACGATTTAAACTTCTTATTAAATAGGAAGGATATAAAATATAAACTTAGGAAATCTATAAAGACTATCCTTTACGGCCTACTTTAGCTAGATAGATATAATATAAAAGCAAATAATTGCTACCTAATATAAATACATAAAACATAATAGCAGGAAGCTTGAAATTAAAAAGAACTTAAAATATATTATAACGTTTATAATACAATTATATAATATATAAGATATTAAGGAACTTTAACTACCGGTTAAAGTTATCTAATTAGTTAGATCCGCCTTACTAAGACCTACTATAAAGATATTAGTTCTGCTTACCGCCCTAACCAAGCTAATAGCGATTTTCTATACCGGGTATAGAAAATCCTAATTAGTCTATTTACGATTAAAACTGGTAAAACTCTATACTACTACTTAACGTGAAAACGCGACGCGCGATAAGTTATAAGTCTTAACTAAAATTAAATTATTTGGACCTTTGGCTAAAAGGGGGAGTACTATAATAGGACTAGCCTAGTTATAGTAGGAATGTCTTAGTTAAATACTTAATAGATAAATTCTAACGCTTTAACCAAATTCTGCTAGATTAATTAAATTCTACTAAAGTCTGTTAAAGACTGCGTGCGTATATAGTAGATTCTTTAATTAACGTCTAATATGGATCCTATTTAGGCCTACGCAGACTACTCCGTATATAAGGGGAAAGTAATATTAATAGGAAAAACCCCTTACTATTGGGGGGGAGGAAAAACCCTATAAGCCACCTTAGTTAGATAAAAACCCCCAAATTGCCATATTTGCACGTAGTGCGGCCCTATAGGCCTACAGCTACGTCCTCCTCCTTAGATATTTCAAACTCCTTAGAAACTACTACTTCCTTCTCTAGCTTATCCTAGCTAGGGTTTACTATATCCCAGCTAGGCCTTGCCAATTAATTGCCCTACTATTGTTTCCTATATCTTAGCCATCCCCTATATACTATCTCTTATCTAACCATTACTATATACGCTATACCTCCCCCCCCTAGGGCCTATTAAAGGCATAAGGGGGATTTATTTATAAACTACTACTATATTAAAAGGTAAGTAGGACGTATGTATATATGCCTAGGTATCTTTTATGCCTAGGCCCTAGTCACTAGGCCCTCGCTAAGGGTTACCACTCCTTAAAAGGAGATAGGAAAACCATACGGTGTTATCTAGGCTGCTAGGTAGTATTTAATAGTTAATAGTAAGTGACCGTATACTCCGCGGGCGATCGCCCTAAGGGTTAGGAGGGGCCGTATATTTACTTATTTGTTTATTTATTCGCGTTTATTTATTTATTAATATAAGGTCATTAATGCTTTCTACTGGGGGTTAGGGGATGTTATTAAATACTATGCATCCATGTTGGATCGTACAGGTGCCCTAGATAGGAAAATAGCGTAGTAGTCGTCGTATATAGAGAGCCAACAGTAGTGTTCTTTAAGATCTCACCATCCGAAAATTTTTCACCACCGCCCTCAACGCCCACAACTACCACTAGGTCCTGTCCGCACGCTATACAACGTCTCTACGTTGGCTCTAGATCTGAACTTTAAAGACTAGGTTCGTAGCCGTCACCACATATAGGTGCAGAGTCCGATTTTAACGGCCTGCGTGCGTATATACGCACGCATTAACTACTAAGCCCCTAATTATTTAATTATATAATTCTCTTATTATTCCCTTCTCTTCTTTACGCAACGTCTTGTTCTTAGCGAGAGCTATATACCCTTAGATTTAGATAGAATTTATATCGTTCCTTTAAATCTTCCCTAAAGTCTTTTCGCGCCCTTATATTAGCCTAAGCACCCTAATACTATAGATATTAACACCAGGACCCTAGAATACGCTCTACTAGGGTCCTTTAAATAAGATTAATATATTAAGCTAGGCCTCTACTTTAAATATAAAAGTAACTCTTACCTCTTTAACTACTACTCCGCCCCTTTTTAAAAAGATCTATAAATAGCTAATACTAGCAGTCTACCACCCTAATCCTCTAGCTATTGCCTCTAATCTTTATCTAGTTCCAGCTTAGTAATTAGTAAGCACTACTTATAAGGATAAAGCTATAACTAATATACCTTAAAAACTCTAACCTAATTACCTCTAAAAGGAAGGTCCTAGAGCTAAGTATAACGGAACCTTATAGTAGGTACTACAATAGGCTCGTTAATGGGCTAGGTGTATAGGTAATACAAATAAAAGTTAATAATGTAATAATAACTGGTGGAGTGGTTGCCTAACAGATTAACTCTAATTATATTCTAAGAATTACTATAAGGAAGGAACTATCTAGGTAGGGACTGTAGTCCTTTAAATATATAACCGTACTCCTAAGAAATCCTTCTTATACGTAATGTACGCATTATATATAAGGTACATAAGTTCCTTTTATTTCTTTTATATACTGCGTAGCATGTTATATAACCTTAGTTACTATTCCTTATTATATAGTTCTACCGGCTCTATCCTAAACCGTACCTATATTAACTAACTAGCTTCCTCTAACTCTTCTCTAAGTAGTTATAATATTATACTTAAAGCGTCCGTAACACTATCTCCCTTCTCTTTATCTTCGTCCTTAAAGATCCCTAGTATCTCTAATTTATTTACTAGAGGTATAATATCCGTCTAATTAATTTGGTTAATATTGTTACTTATTATACCTAAAGTATCTTCTTCTTCGTATGCGTAATGTTATACCCGTACTATTACTGCTATATTATTACTTAGTGAAATAATACTATCTCCGTATTCTTGTTATATAAAAAAGGGGCTAGTTTACGTCGCGTTAGTGAGTCTATTCTCTTGGCAACCTTCCTTTTACTTAGAGTGCACTAAAGCAAATATTTAATCGTCCTACGATATTCGTTTTACTTCTAACGCTAAGTATACGCGTCCTATAACTTTTAATAGTCTTTAAGTTCCCTAAGTAATTTATTATAGGGTCTTATATTTAATCTGCTGCTACAAAGCTTAATAGTAATCTAGCGCAGGCTTTTTACTAAGCTTAAATGTTCTTATAATGCAGAATAGAAGGCCCTAAATGCTCGCATTATAGCATCTACTTAGTTGCTTTATCTTAAGAAAGTGCGTAAAAAGGTTTATTTTAAGGAGTGGAAACTTATAAAATAAGGTCTACAGGAACTTAGTAATAAAAGAACTAACTCTCTTCCTATAGCGAAGGAAACAACTCTAAGTAGTTTAGTAGTCGCTCTTTCTAGGTCCCCCTTAGGTGACTTATTCTTTAGCGATCCTTCTTTATTAATATTACCTAACCTATTTTCTTCCGATACTCTTATACCTTTTCTATAATATTCTTTAAATTTTCTAGTAGTTCCTAGGTAGTCTTATTATAGCTTATCCACTTTACCTTATACTATATTTTATTATCGATGTCCTTATAACTAACAATTTGTCTTCTTTCTGTCCTCTATACATGTCTACTTTATATAGTGGCTTAATATTCTTATATACTAGCTCTAGCATCGTAATATGCTATATAGGGTAGATTTTTATTTTGGCTGGTAGGTTTAACTTAAATATAACTAATAAAATTCTCTAAGTAATTTTAAAAGGTCTTAGTCTAACATAGTCCAACTTCTTACTTAGTCGTTAACTCTTAAAATTTTTGTATAGTAGCTATACTTTATCTCCCTCCTTAAGATCTGGTCCCTTAGATCTCTTAGCGTTATAGTATTTCTTTATTCTCTATTATACTACTTTAGCTATTTCCGTAAGGTTTTTATAAAGATTTATTAAAGTCTCCATTCTTTACTTAGCTATACTACTTATCTTCTTTACTTAACGTAGTGATAATAATGTCCTTAGCTTATATCCATAATTCGCCTTAAATAGTAACGTGCCTATTCCTTCTTATGGTGTTGTATTATATATAAACTATATAACTAATAATAGCGATACCTAATTATTCTATAGGTAATTAATATAATACCTTAGATACTATTCTAGCGTCTAATTTAATCTTTCTATTTGGCCGTCTGTCTACAGATAGTATATAGTAGAAGTTACTGCCCAAACTCCTTATTCCGCCAAGAATACCTCCTAAAATGCTGCTATAAATCTTAGATCTCTATTTAATATAATTTTACTTAGTGCTCCATATCTCGCGAATATTTCCTTAATATAGATTCTAGTAATATCTTTTGCTAAGATTTCTTCTATGCATACTATAAAGTATCCCCACTTTATAAGCTTGTCCACTATTACTAAGATTATATTATAATCTTATCCGGTAATAGGGTCTCTTAACTTTAGCAATTTAATAATAAAGTCCTATAATATAACCTCCTATGGTCTTTTTAGTATTTTAACAGGTTATAACCTTCTATATAGTTTATGCCTTATTAGTTTATTTCTTTAGCAATCTAGATATTCCTTTATTACTTTTCTTGCGATATTTTAGATTCCGTTAATAATATACTCCTCCTAAAGTCTTAATACTAGGCCCATAGCTTTATTATGTCCTTAAGTTAGTCCCTTATAGAAGTCCTCTATAAACTACTCTGCTATGCTTTTTAGGATATACTTTACTTTTTAATTTTTGTATATATCCGCCTATAGATCTTCTAGCTATACTTCTAGAATTTTTTATACCTAAAGGCTCTCTAGTATCTTATAGACTTTTTCTAACTTATTTTCTTAAGTTGCTATAATCTTTGGATAATTGTACCTAATTAGTCCATCTATGTCTTTTTGCAGTAAAGCCCCTAATGGCTTTTCATCGTTTTATAGTTTAGCCTTTTAACTTAAAGCATCTACCTACGTGTTATCTGTTCCCTTTATATACTAAATCTTAAAATGGTATTCTATAAGTATCTCTACCTATTTAACTTATCTTTAGTTAAGTTCCTTTATTATTAGAAATCCTATTAGGTTCTTATAATCCGTCTTAACTATAAATAGTTTCTCTGTTCCTTATAAGAATGCTCTTTATTTCTTTAGTGCTATAACTATACCTAATAATTCCTTGTTATAGATGTTATAGTTTAACTCTAGTAGTGTTATCTTTTAACTATAGTATGCTACTAGGTGCTATCTATTTAGATACTTTTATATAAAGTATACCCCTAGTATAAAGTCTAATATATTTGTTTTTATAACTATCTCTAGTCCTAGTTAATAGATTTTAAGAACTAGCTCCTAGGTAAATAACCTCTTAACTTCTTTAAATAGTTTTTATTACTCTTTCCCCTATACCTATAGTTCCTCTTTATTTATTAGTCGCGTAAATAGCTTAATATCCTTTAACTATTACGCTATAAACCTTCTACAGTAATTATAAAACCCTAGAAATAATCTTAACTATATAATATTCTCTAGTTCCTGCTAATTCACTATAGCCTTAATCTTCTTTAGATCTATACTAAGTTGGCCTAGTTTAATAATAAATCCTATAAAATTGGTCTTCCTAGTAAAGAACTTGTATTTCTTAATTACTACTAACATCTACTCCTCTTATAGTCTCTTTAAGACCTATTTAATATGTTCTCCATATTCTTCCTTAGTTATTAAGTAGATAATAATATTGTTAAGATATACTATAATAAATTCATCTAAGTATTTTTCTAATATATTATTAATACGCTTCTAAAACGTTACTAGTACGTTTATAAGCCTAAATTGTATAACTAATAGCTTATATAGTCCTTCCTTTAATCTAAAGGCTGCTTTTTATTTGTTGCCTTCCTTAATTCTAATCTAATAGTACGCCTATCTTAGATCTATCTTTGTAAAGATTTGCGCATTACCTATCCTATCTTAAATTTCGCTAATTAAGGGTAAAGGATATCTATCCTTCCTAGTAATGCTGTTTAACTATTTATAGTTAATACACAGCCTTAGTTTACTATTTTTCTTTAGTATAAATAGTACTGGATAACCCGCCGATAATTGTAATGGTCTAATATATCTCTTTTATAAGCTTTCCTAGACAAACTCTTTTAGTGCTCTACCTTTATCTTTAGTAAGCTTGTAGATTGGAAAGAACCCTAGACTTATTTCTAGTTCTAATTCTATTTTATAGTCCTATACTATATATTCTAACAGCTTTTTATTTTCTAGTAACTATAGTTTCTTACTATACTTATAGTATCTCTTTAGTATATAGCTTAACCCTTTCTTAGTTTCTTTATATATTACTCTAGCTTAGTATTATACCAACTTAGCTTATTATTATATCTTATAGCATTAAGTATCTCTAATATTAACCTAACCTATAACCTAATTAATCCTTAGATTATATTCCTATAACTAAGGCATTCCTAATACTGCCTTATTATTCCCTAATAGTAATATATTAAAAGATATCTTAATTTATCTCCCTTTAATAG
>Ga0307515_10003378_pt1 | contig 33648 bp, 36 predicted proteins | sample 17_EM_MG_FD_194513 | JGI IMG/M metagenome (GOLD analysis project Ga0307515, IMG submission 194513) | Populus trichocarpa ectomycorrhiza microbial communities from riparian zone in the Pacific Northwest, United States - 17_EM | ecosystem: Host-associated > Plants > Roots > Unclassified | place...
ACCAAGAGCTGGGAAAGATAGACACCACCTGCGGCAGCACCGATCTTATTTGAGAAGAAGAAGGACGGCGGACTGCGGCTGTGTGTGGACTACCGAGCTCTCAATAAAGCCCCGGTGAAGAACCGATATCCTGTCCCACTGATCTCGGAGATGCTCGACAGGACCTCAGGAATTCTTATCACCTCATCCGGATCAAGGAAGCCGACGAGTACAAAACCGCATTTCGCACCCAGTACAGGCAGTTCGAGTACCGAGTCATGCCGTTCGGGTTGACGAATACACCAACTACCAAGCTACAATACCGATTAGAGATAAGTCGTCAGTAGAGCAACGACGTTTAAAGAGAGGGATGACCCTACCGGAGATGCCGGAATGAAAGACCAGAGTGCACTTAACGACAGAGAAGTCCAGCGGCACCCAGAGAGCGGGGATAAGCGTACCTAGAGAAGAATCAATATACGCACCTTGCATCCGGAAGATGATAAGCCCACCTAGAGAATTCACGGCTAACGCCCGAAGAGACGTCGAAAGGTCAAGGCGAAGCAAGTCGCAACACGAGGCTAGTCGAAACACGAAGCAAGTCGAAACACGAAGCAGGTCAACAAGAAAGGCCAAAGCAAGTGGAAAAACGGGACGAAGGCAAGTGTAAAAATGAGACGAAAGCAGGTGGAAAAATGAGACGAAAGCAAGTGGAAAAATGCTACGAAGCAAGCGAAGTCGACCAAGACCAGCCAAAGAACAAGCGAAGTCGAAGACCTCCGAAACCCAGAGACGAACGCTGCCGAAAGACGCGTCGGTCAACAAAGATCACCCAAAGTCTACTGGAAGTTCATAAGTCTACCGAACTACGACGGCAATCAACAACCGAAGTGAGTCTAAGTCGTCGACGGAGCAACGAACATCAAAAGGGGGGATGACCGTGTCAAAATGCGTCCTACCGACAAGCCAAAAGCCCACTGGGAGGCAATCTACTGAGACGCACCAGAAGTCGACCGTAAAGTCTACCAAGTTGATCAAGATTCTATTGAAGCCTCCTTTCGAGAGCGCAACCATGAAGTCGACCGGATGGTCACCGAAGCGGACTTCCAAAGACGACTACCTAGTCAAGCAGCATCTGGAAGTCAATGCCACTTACCGATGACTACCGGCTGCAAGAGATATTCTACAAAGCACACGGAAGCACTGCACGAATGCTCAACAGAGCGCAGGCACGCTTGAACTTGGTAAGTATAACCATTGTAGGGAAACTTACGTGTTAGATATCAACGAATACGACCCCATTGACGTATATGATTGACGGCTACGACCGATGCCGGCAGCGGAAGCTCCCATCGATGCCAAGTCACGAGCGGAAGCACTACCACCCTGACAATTTCAACAAAGACCTACGCGGAGAGACGAGCTACGGGAATGATGGTCGTTGGAGCATGGGTTCAGTTAGGAAGTCGAGATGTGGAGATGGGATCACTTTTAGATGTTTTCTTGTTTCTCTCTTCTCTTCTTTTCTTCTTTGGATCTCGGCCCGGTACAAATGGCGTCGGCACGGGTTTTTACCACCAGTCAATGGAAGTGCAGTTTCCCCGTGCGCCGGATCCGCCGAAAGGTCGCCATTGAGCTGTACCAATCGGTAGCGGGACTTATGATTTCGTACAGGTACGTACGCGGCAGGAATGCACGATGCTTCCTTCCCTTTCCTTTCCTTGTCTCTTGTACGGTTATGCAGCCCAGGAGGTCTGCGCCTAAAGAGGGGGATAATGTAACGGCGACACGTGGCTGTGGCCGGGTAACGGCCATTCTATATAGTCGGCTCGCCACGAGACTTAGATCTCTAGCGATAATCTTACCTATACACCTATATTTACTATCACTCGAGTCCACGTTTGCAACCGTATACCATAATTACCATACGTATGCCTATAAGGCCGAACGCTGGCGTATGTGCCCTTACAGCGTATTGGTGTTAAAGCAACCCTGAGGGGCGTAAATGAGATGCTCGGCGGAGGCTTGCTGCCGCATCAACCATCTCATGCTTTTGATGATGTCTCCACTCCAGTATTTGATAGGCGATTGGTGATTGTCATTCCATCTCATATCCTCGAGAGTGTGTAGTTCCCACTCCCCGAGAGCCTGATCATCTGGCATGCTAGCCACAAGCTTCTGGGCGCCTTCCCCGTTTTTCAAGCTTGGGAAACGCAGAGCGGGGTTTTCTTCCTTCAGCACGTTGTCATAGTACGTCTTCATACCCTTCTTTTTGATCCCACACTGGATATATTTGTATTCTTCACGCGTCGCAAACGGGAAGTAGGGATTGTTCCGTAGGTTCGTCTCAAGACAACCCTGAGCGTCGCGTTACCATGGCTCAGCAATGTAATCGCTCAGCGAGTGCCGGTGCCGCAGTATGTTTCCGTCCGCGGCAGAGGAGGTGGCGGTGGTTAGGACTCCGAGTCTGCAAATGTTGACAACTTGTTCGAGATAGGGAAATGCGTCCAAGTCTTCGACTGAATCTTTGTTAGCGTTGAATTCACGATGCTGAGCGGGTTCAACTTGTCGGGCCACACTGCAAACAGTCAGATTCTTTGCAACTTGAAGGTGTTCAAGATGGTGTAATTTGATATGTTAAAGTCGCCAGCTGTCTGAGGTGAACTTCTTTCGGCATTAAAATTCGCGGCAACGGAATGGGGTCTTCTCTGGCATTGTCGACATCACGGGAAGAGTGGAGTATTCACTGTAGAAAGGGACGAAAGTTGGAGCTGGGCCTGAGCAGTCTGGTGTGGGTATAAGCTCACCATACTTGAGAGATTTATTCAGCCTCAACACCATCACGCCAGGAGTTGCAAAAACACTGCATGCGCGATGTCCCATAATGCTATGAATAAATAAAAAATAAACCCTGAGCAATCCAAAAACCTCGCGACGCGTGTAATAATCAATGGCTGAGATACATAGATTAGAACAAAGGAAACGAACAAGCCCACAACCCTAACCCAAACGAACAAAACACCTCCATGCGTGCCTTAATCAGTGCCTGAGATGAATAGATTACAGCAAAGGTAACTCACAAGACAAGAACCTGACTCTGACCCAAACGCAACGCGAGGACTGGTTCACTCCTCGCCTACCGAGCCATGCAGGAGCACCTCAGGGAGTGGGACATCGGGGAGAGGGACATCGGGGAGAGGGACATTGGGGAAAGGAACATCTGGGAGAGGGACACCCAGGAGACTGTCGCCACAAGCCGATTCGCCGAGTAGCTCCTGCTCCACACCGACATCCGCGGTGTCTCTGGCTGCCTCAGCTTCTCGCAGAGTTGGCACCGCTGGGCGAGGTTTTTGAGGCGTCGCAAGCCCCAAAAACTCCAGCCCACTGAGGGTATGAGTCTCCGGAGTTCGTGGTCGTGGCGAAGGCTCCGGGGTCTGTGGCCGTGGGGCAGGCGCCGGAGGTTGTGTCCATGGGGTATGCTCGCGCATCTCCTGGCCTCGCTCAGATAGGACGGTTGGCACATCGTCTACGCTGGTATCAGCATCGTCAGCCGACGTATTTACCATCTCTCCCTGGCCAATCGTCCGATGTTCTTTGCCATCATCCTCATCCTTATCCTCCTCCTCATCCTCATCCTCCTCCTCATCCTCATCCTCCTCCTCATCCTCATCCTCCTCCTCATCCTCATCCTCCTCCTCATCCTCATCCTCCTCCTCCACCTCCACCTCATCTTCCTTCTCTTCATCTTCCTCCTCTTCATCTTCCTCCTCATCATCGTCACAATCCATTTCCATATCCACATCGCCGTCCAAACCAACGCCGTCCGGTGCGTCCACATCATCCTCCATGTGCATATCCACATCAGGGTGAAGTTCGGAGTCATATTCGCCGTCCTATTTCTCTGTAAAGTCGGTATCATCATTTGAGGAGATTGACAAGGCTGGAGATGCTTCCGGCTGTAAATCTACCCGCTCTGGTTAGCCCTCCTTGTCCGAGTCTGCCTCATACCTTGTCTTCTGCAACTGCAAAGCAATGGCATGAGAGATATCATCTCCCCCTGGGGTTTGTTTAACAATACCTATCTCTTTACCATTCCCCTTCCACTTCCCCTTCCCTTACCCATTCCCCTTCCCGTCTTTTATTCCCTTCCCTTTCCCGGTCCTTTGCTCACCGCCCTGCGTGTCCTGATCACGATCGCCATCGTCATCGTCATTGCCATCGCCAGGACGGCTCCTTCCACCGCTCGGCGCTCCAGGATCCGCCCAGTTCTCATCATCATCATCCTCGTCGATAATGTCATCCCAATTCAGTGGTCTTACGGCCAGGAAGTCGCCTGGCTTGTAATGCCGGCAGCTTGGTGGCTCAATCTTTGCCCTCAGATCATCGCTACTGTACCAAGGGAATCGCTCGCCGGTGCGTTTACCTTGCCCCAAGCTGGTTGTCTGCGGATTGGAGCGATCGAATTGATCCCCAAAGGCATGGGGGTTGTCCCACCTCCAATTGTTCATTTGGTAGCGGGTTTTGTTAAACATTTGCCCCATATATGAGTGGAAGGCAACCCACCGCTCCCCAAAAGGCGAACTCCTGGTCCTGCGGTGCGGCCACATCAGCTGGAATTGTGTAAAGTGCCGAGTCGTGACTGGATCAAGAAAGATTATATCATAAAAGAGGTCCCATGCCCTCACGTCATTAACGCCGCTAACATTGTATATGAATATGAGTCCACGGATGTGTTCCGATATGAATCCCTTGATACGGTCCCGATCCAACGACAAGCGTCGATTTATAACCGATGTCGGCATCTTTTTCCTAGCCTTCCCGTTTCCTTTCCTGCTGCCCTCTGGTGCCATCGCTGTGAGTTGACAATGAATCTACATCCGAAACATTAGCATTATGATACAGTTGCATGTAGCGGAAGGAAGCCCAGAAGGAAAGTACAAAGTTGTGTAGGTTATTGGGGGTGTTTTGGAACGAGAGGCGTTGTTTTGTGCAAGTCACGTGAGGTCGAGATCAGGATGCTGTCGGGGTGCATAATACGAGAGGAAAAGGGAATGGAGGTGTACTCAGGAAGAAGGGATATATATACTCGAGTTCCGGCGATTTCTTAGTTCAACATATGAGTTTTGTTGGTTAACGAACACAAAATGCCCCAGCATTCGTCTTCCAGAACCACCTGGCACCTGATGAATGACAAGCATCGAGACGAGATTTAGTACTCGCGGAGAGGACTGTTTATGATGCCAGGCGTTGCGTTTGCATTACACATCATTTTTACCGCTCAGACCTTGTGCATCTCGGAGGAAACTGAGTAGTTCTCAGTTTGTCCCAACTGTGCAACCATCGGACACGGCTACCAACGCCTAGCAGTGGAAAAAGCACACGCCACTGATGTCATAGGATAGAGAATACGTCATTGTTCGCTGTGCGATGCTTTTAGCTCTGCCAAAGGGGGATTTCCACCGGGAAGCTGAAGATATACACAATCGATGGTTCGAAGTATTGTGCCAACAACGAGTGCGATTCGATGATTATCGCGGCAAGATGGCATGAACACCCTTCAAGCGGTGCAAATAGACCTTCAGACATTGCTGTAACAGTGAATATCAATGCTCAGTTGAATCTGAGTTTAATCTGATGGCAGTAAACCCCATAATTGAATACTTTTGAAGGGATCTCGTCCATGAGTATTTCCAGGGTTTAGAGTCTAGTGCGGTCTACACTGCGCCTCCCTTTTTTGTCAAATCCGTCCATGGTCGCTTAAATAGGAGTCTACCTCGCCTGCATTTGCATATGCATGCAGAGGGTATTATTCCTACCATCTTAAAGTCAAACATCAATATTGGAATTTGCCTTCCCAAAACCCTCACCCTGACTCGACTCCGGGCGTATGAAACGTTCGAATTCCTGCTAATAGTCACAATCAACGAAAACGTGGGCCTTCGGGGAATGCTCAACTTCTGCCTTCTAAGAGACGCGTTTCCGTACCGGCTGGCGAGAGGGATTCTTCTCAAGGAGGGAGTTTTGTACCCTCTACATTCCAAGGTCAGAACTCCACCCCCTCATCCTCACTGAACAATTCATGTGTTGCGGATATCACTCAACGCGTGGCTTCCACCCCGACCACTACACAGCAACAGTCAATAATCAATCCAACCGCCACGCCGGGTACAAGCAGTCGTAACACACCAGCTCCCAGCGCAACCATACAGACAGACCCAATGCCTCGCGTTGTATCCAGCCCAGAATCCGGCATTGCTAGCACTCCCAATCCTCTCAGCGATCTTGAAAACCTTCCTACCCCCATCCCGAATCCAGAAGCCTGCGCGATCATTGCAAATCCACTGCCAACGCGAGCTACCGAAAAGAATCCGAGACAGAGGCAGTAGCAATTGCTACTGCAGGCGGTGCCTACACCTCGATTCATGGTCTCCGGCAGTCCCAGCATCCATCGATTTGGTCACTCAGACATGACGTGTCTTGTATTTGCAACGGGCAGACTCCTGCAGCTCTACATGTGGAACAGCCGGCCGTTTATGAGTGCAAGCGACTTGGAGATGGTAAGTTATGCAACGCGATGCATTGTGAAAGGATTAGCTGAAGCCCCACACTCGCAGATAATAGAGACGTACTGGAACACCGCTATGCAGCAAAACAACATTTGGTCCTTAGCATTCGAGGCACGCACAAAGAAGATTTTGAAAGAGGTAAGCTGAGTCAACGGCCCACGGTGGATATTACACGCTCCAACAGGTACCAGGTTCGCGCACAAGTCAATAAGGTTAAATCCCATTTTATTCAATCAGTAAGGGACAACATTGCAGAGCGTTATGATCTCCAACGCTTTGAATCCGCCGCAGAGCGTTTGGAATCCATTGATTCCCTTCTGGCAGAGAATAAGTATCTTTTTCCTGTAGCAGAGCGTGTCGAAGGTGGTGTACACAGTCCAAAACCAACGCAGAGAGAGTCGAAAGCTGATAACGAATGGCTAAGGTCCACTTTACTTCCTGGCGATAGCAATCCCCCAGTTTATCTACATTAAATTTTATCATCCGGCGACTAACCGAGGTAAGTATGCTGATGGATTTTATAATTCCATGATTAACGACAAGGACAGTCATATACCCTCGCCACTGATCATGTTTACATGCACCGCGTTGCGCCATGCTCCCCTGGAGTGGCAAAAGAACAGTGGTGTTCATCTGAAAGCTTCCAAGTCAAAGCTGAAAGCGAACAGACCTGATCGCTCGAACTACTTCAACCACAAGAATGACGGTGGTACGATCTCATCATGCTGCCCTGTAACGGGTCGCAAGCTGTTAACCTCGCCTGGCATTGCAGACATGTATACGTTCTTGATGAATACCTGGGACACACTACCGGAGAGCTATCAACAGACGGTGTATAACAACACTCTTGCTACAGTCAAGCGTCAGATCCAACAGGCGGAGAACCCAACGCCTGCCGTGGTGATCAGAGTGGAAGCAGCGCGTGTTGACAATGCTATTCTTCTTGATTATTTGGCCTCCGAAGTGGCGCTTGAGGAGCCTGAGATCGGAAGCACTGACCAAAACATCCCGATAGACAACAGTTGCACGGATGACGAACTTCATTTCTGGATGCCAGCGGCCAGTGGGGATTACGAAGATGAAGGAGAGGAAAGCAACGATCGCGATGCCATCCCCACCGCCAGCCGGAGATGACGGCCCACGGCGGAACTCGAGAGGTTTGACCTGGGAACCAGTGATGTCGACAGGTATGAGGGCGAGGATGGCGACGATGCGGATGCGGATGCGGATCAGCAGGAAGAAGCTTCGCAACTCGATGATGGATCAACGCAGAATGTGGAGTATTGACCTGGGGCCCAGTGATGTCAATGGGTATGAGAGCGAGGATGGCGACGATACGGATGCGGATGCGGATGAGGAGGAAGAAGCATCGCAAGTCGATGATGGATCAACGCAGAATGTGGAGGACTGAGGGCATAGTACTAGACAGTGTGAAGATTGGACTGTATATTTCAGACCTGTAAAATATGATAATGGCAAAGCAAATGCAACGGCAAGCGAGGTATCCAAAGCGAAGACTGTATTGCAATATGTGACAAAATCACAAAGCTGGACATATATGGGGCGAGTACGGCATCCAATATATTATAGCAATAGCGGAGAAGTGAGATGTGGTTATCGGCCGAAGAAAGGCATAAACATCGCCAGGCATTGTGTGAACGGCTACAGCATAACTGCAGACCCTGCGAAGAGTGTAACACACGTGTCGTTCAGATGGTGCGTATACCGGGCGCATAGTAATGGAGGTGAGTATGCAACGCGACCCGTCGCCTGGGCGACGGGAAGCGTGGAAATCTCTGTCAGAGGGTACGAGGTTCAGTCAGAGCCGTCAGCGTCGTCCGGAACACCCAGGTGTTTCAAACGGAAACTAGGGTTGTTGCTGACGAAGACTCAACAGAATGTACAAATCGTTCACAATCTGATATGAGACACTGCAAAATCTTCTGTTAGTAATTTCCATTCATGCAGTCGCAAATTGCTCTTCTCAGTTACTTTGGCTTGATTGCATGGTACTTGATCTTCAGTGGTAATACTGCTTAGCAGTTTTGTATCCAGCCAACTAAGAATAAGACCAGCTCAAGTATCATCTGTCAGCCACAAGCCAACTCAGATCAATTATGTCCAGCCAGCCAAAAGCTAGCAAAGCTCCATCATCTCCAGCTCAACATAAGCCAGCCCAGAAGAATCACCTCCATTAATCCATAGGTCAGCCCAACACAAATGCAACTACTCAGCATAGAGCGAACCCAGCTCAATCATCTTCAGTCGGCCCTGAGCCCTCCGAGCTAGCAGCGGGCCAACCCAGTGTCACTGAATTGATTAGGCAAACAGGTATTTCGGTTTAATTGTATGCAGCCAGTTCTAACCAAATCCACCTCAAAGCTCTACCGCCAGTCTTCATCCAACTTGACAGAATTTCCTCTCTGCATCTGCTGTGGGAGATTCCACATTGAGCATTCCACACTCTACATCCTCACATTAAACTTAATTTGTGCCCTAAGTTCAAAGTTGTATATTGTATGTTCTAAGATCAACATTCAACTCAATAATTCTTCACTCTTACTCACTTAAGATTACTTTCTCTTTTTACACTATTGACCAATGTAAAGACAACGGTAATTGCAGTAATGTGTGAGTCCTGAAAGATTATTGGCCGCCAACAGTAAGCCAGTCTGATAACATTGTATCGAGCAAGCTGAGAGTCATTTCACCATGATTGTGTACAAGTAGCGACGAACTAACTCAGTTCAATTATATCTTGCCAACAGTGATCCAGACCTTTCAAGTAATTATTATACTCCAACCAATTGAAATGCTGATGCATCTGTCCATATCTGAGACATCTCTTCCAACCAGTCAAGATTCAGACCAGCTTGAGTCTTTCCAGCCAGCTGAGAGTAATTGCAGCTTGATTATTGCCAACCAGGTAATAGTAAGCCCAGCATAATTGTTTGCAGCCAACTGCAAGCCAGCAAAGTTCAACTGTCTTCTACCAGCTGAGAGCCTGGTCTAACCAACAATTTCCACCCAGCTTATAGTATTCATCTACATTTATTTTCCGGTTCCAACTGTACCTGCAAGTGAGTGAAAGATCTTGCATACAGTTTGTTATATAGTAAGCAATGATTCCATGAATCAAGTATAACAATCAATTGACTGCCCGGACAAATCAAAGCTCTACCAGTGACAAAAAGCTGTAATCATCGTTCAATGCTGTGATAGTAAAGTATTCTGCATCTGGAAACAAATACCAGACCTGGCAGCAACTGCTATATCAGGAAGCTAATGCAGCATCTGGAGGCATGTACTGTAACTGGAGGCATATACTGCATCCAGAGGTGTTAGTGCAGTACCTAGGTATGACCAGGCGGAAGAGGTTATGTATTCAGCATTCAATGTACCCCAGATGCACACGTGTCTGCTGTGCAACATTGTTTGTTTCCAGATACACTTCTGTATTGCCTTGAAATCATAGGCACTTCTATTCAATCATCCTCGGGCAATTGTGTGTATATTATACAAACTTCGCTCATGGTTGGTAATTGCCATTTTGATATCAAACGTGACCAAACTATCAATAGTTTGCATTGGATGATCGAAAGTCTTCTACTATGTGATTTCCACTACATTGCATTCACCAAACCATCTGATGCCAGCTATGAGATAACCCATTAAACGCATATCCTGCCATCTTAACAAGTGCATTCATATTCTCTCCAGCCAGCTGTTATTTGGTCCATCCAGATTGATTCCCAGCGCCCGCCAGCCAAGCTATTGTCTGTCCAGATTGTCCCCAGCTAGCACAGACCAAACCTGCACGGATTGTCATCAACTACCCAAGCATTAACACATCACGATCGTATCCATCTAGCCTAAGGCAAACACATTCAGATTGTATTCTGACTCCTGCCAGTGGAGAGCACCAGTTCAGATCATGCATTGCCAGCTGAGAGGCAGCCTATCCAAATCATTTCCAACCAGCCATCAGCTAACACATTAGGATCATGTCCTGCCAGGTTATTCAGATTGTGTCCAACCAGAAGCCTGCTATTCTACACAGATTGCATCTGGGCAGACCATCCAGCACATCACGGTTCTCAACCATCTGTTCTATCTAGGTAGAGCCATGCCCAATTGTGAAATACTGCTTTCCAGACTGAGAATGCACAACCACTTTTACCCTAGGACCTTGAGTTTTGAGACCTACAACCTTGCAGGGCCTTCCAGTCCTTATTAGACAAATTTTTGTGAAGTTATTATAGGTGTGTGGTATAAGTTTCAGGGGAAGATTCTTTCAACCACACCATCCAACTTTGCCACCCAGGGGGCGGCAAAGCTGCCACCAGTGCTAGTATGTATCTATATAGCTACCCATCTAGACACGGTATATTTGGACTGGCTACAGGCGGTGCTTGGGAGCAAATCGAGGTGCGCCTGAAGATGATGATCGAGTGAACTCACAGATACACTTGGAGGCGGTTATTGGGTGAACTTAGAGATGCACTTGGAGGCCGTGATCGAACAAGTTGGGAGATGCACTTGGAGGCCGAAATCGTGAAACTTAGAGATCCACTTTGAGGCCGTGATCGAGGGAATTTGGAGATGCACTTGGAGGACATAATCGTGTGAACGTGGAGGCCGTGATCAGTGAGGTTTGGAGATGCACTTGGAGGACATGATCGTGTGAACGTGGAGGCCGTGATCAGTGGAGTTTGGAGATACACTTGGAGGTCATGATCGAGTGAACTCAGAGATGCACTTGGAGTCCGTTATCGAGCTGGTTTGGAGATTCACTTGCAGGACGAGATCAAGTTGATCTCAGAGATGCACTTGGAGACGGTGATCGGTCGAGTATGGAGGTGCACTTGGAGGTCATCATTGTGTGAACTCAGAGATGCACTTGGAGGCCGTGATCGACCGAGTTTGGAGATGCACTTGGAGGCCATGATCGTGCGAACCTGGAGGCCGTGATCAGTCGAGTTTGGAGATGCACTTGGAGGTCATGATCTAGTGAACTCAGAGATGCACTTGGAGGCTGTGTTCCAGCGAGTTGGGACATGCACTTGGAGGCCACGGTCGTGGGAGCTTGGAGGCCGTGATCAGTCGAGTCTGGAGTTGCAACAGGATGCCATGATTGATTGAACTTCTAAATGCACTTGGAGGCCGTAATTGAGCGAGTTCGGAGATGCACTTGGAGGCCATGATCAAGCAAGATTGAAGGAGTACTTGGAGGAAGTCGATAGGAGGCGCGCCGGGTGCTGCGACTCTATCCATCACTGAGATAACTTGCAACTGTGGGAATGAGATGAGGTGACTTTACATTGGAGCTCTCATGGAGAGCTGGCTGGTAGCGGTCATTCTTGAAGGGAGGCACGCTGGAAGCTGAAGCTACATTCAGAGGTCAACTCGTAATTGTGATAATGTAGACAATGGTGGGTGCATGCATTACTCGGTGTATGCCGTACTCGGTGTATGCTATGCTCGGTGTGTGCTGTACTCAGTGTTAACTGATGATCATGCCATGGAGAGATAGAGAGGGATGACTTGACTGTGTGTTCTGCGATGATGGTAGGGAAAGAGAGATGGGGGATGAAGATGGGAACGATACGGAAGATACGAGCGGATATGAGATTGTGGGAGTAGGACTTGCCTGATTGGGCTTAGAAGACCTCGTATCAGTGTTTTACCCGCCGGATCGGGAGTAGGACCTGCTGTATCAGGAATGGTAAATTGACTTGCACACGGAATTCTCTTAAGTCCCAGTTTCTCAATATGATATCCCCCATCTCCTCTCATCTCTCTCGTTCTCTACCATCACCTAAGAACACGAAGTCAAGTCATCCCTATCTATCTCTCCATGCAATGATCATGAGTTAACACTGAGTACAGCATACACCGAGTACAGCATACACCGAGTACTGCATACACCGAGTACTGCATCATCCCAAGATCAACTGTCTCCAGCTCCCAACCAGTCTCTCATCTGTTGGCGGACCTTATTGTACTCAACTCTCTACATTCCCATGATTACGAGTTAACCAATGAATAGAGTCTCAGCTGCCGTCGCACCTCCCTCCCGATCTACCGCCTCTAGATCGACCACATCCAAGTACTCCTCCAATCTCGATCGATCATGGCCTCCAAGTGCATCTCCAAACTCGCTCGATCTCGGCCTCCGAGTGCATCTCTGAGTTAAACGATCTCGGCCTCCAACTGCATCTCCCAACTCGCTCGATCACGGCCTCCAAGTGCATCTCTGAGTTCAACTTGATCTCAGTCTCCAAGTGCATCTCCAATCTCGCTCGATTACGGCCTCCAAGTGCATCTCTGAGTTCACTCGATCATGACCTCCAAGTGCACCTCCAAACTCGACCGATCACGGCCTCCAAGTTCGCACGATCATGGCCTCCAAGTGCATCTCCAAACTCGCTCGATCGCGGCCTCCAAGTATATCTCCCAGTTCACACGATCAATGCCTCCAGGTGCATCTCTGAGTTCACTCGATCAGGGCCTCCCAGTGCATCTCCAAACTCCCACGATCACGGCCTCCAAGTGCATCTCTGAGTTACTCGATCTCGGCCTCCAAATGCATCTCTGAGTTACACGATCTCGGCCTCCATATGCATCTCCCAACTCACTCGATCACGGCCTCCAAGTGCATCTCTGAGTTCAACTCGATCTCGGCCTCCAAGTGCATCTCCAAACTCGCTCGATCGCGGCCTCCAAGTACATCTCCCAGTTCACACGATCACGGCCTCCAAGTGCATCTCTAAGTTCTCTCAATCAGCGTCTCCAGGTGCTCCTGCGATTACTCTCCAGTACCATCTGCCGCCAGATTGGCCGTATGTATATATATAGAGAGACTTAGATAGATAATACATGCCATATTATGATGCAGCGAATCTTGTGACTGTAACAAAGATGAATCTGATACACGAAATGCCTTGTGGTTATGGAACCCTAAGAACCACTACTGTGAGAATACGACACTAAGTCTCCCGCAGACCTTCGCAGAGGTCTCTGCAGCTCCAAAATTTGACTATCCTATAAGTCAAATCTCGTAGCATCCTGAATGCACCTCCATAACTGCAGGTGCTCTCAAGAGCACCTGAGAATCCTCTTGCAGAGTCTGAGAGCACTTTGCTTAGCTCCAGGGGGGCCTGGGAGCATCTGGAATTACTTGGGAGCACCGGTGAGGTCTGCCGGAGTGTCTGGGAGGTTTGCGTGTGGCTTCCGGACCGATTAACATTTTGCTGATGTACCGGAATCGCAAACAAACCCCTACCGCAAACAATTACCGTACCGGAAGTGCAAGAACGAAGCACCGTGAGATACATTCACCAATTGAGAAGGCTAGCAGCGGCAAGTGCACCTGGAGATGAATCGACTAGTGGACACAGAGAACGACGATAAGTGCACCGAGTCAAGTGATGGCAAGCACACCTATAGATGAATCAACAAGCACACCCGGAGGAGAGCCAGCGAGCGCACCCCGCGATCTGAAACGATAAGCTCACCTAGCATACGATGGACGTCCAATATACCTGCAAATGCACCGGAGAGAAATGATAAGTCAAACGAGCCCGATCCTGCCGAACGAGTGCAATATAGCTACCGAAGCATTCCAAACGAGATTCCGAATGAACACAAATACGGCTACCGAAACAGTTCCGAACAAGATACCGAATAACTCTAATATGACCACCGAGCGTACCGAATAGACTACCGAATGGCACCACGAGAGACAGTCGAGATAACTACCAAGAGATGATCACTGAGATCTCACAGCGACGGATATCATTGCCGAAGGATTCCACATCGAGTTCAAACGAGAGGATTACCGGGAACCCTACCGTACCAAGCCACTGACCGAGACGCTTACCGAATGGTGTACCGAAGGATCTAGAAACTATCACCGAACGGCATACCGAACTCAATGCCAAACGACCATACCCGAGGCCTATCAAATGACTACCGAGAAGCCAACGAATATTTTGCCGAAGCTGCCTACTGAGATTGCCACAGAGAAGTCAACCAAGAACGCACCGAAGCTATCATCCGAATGACTTCCACTGAGAAACGGTCCACCGAGACTCTACCGAATGCCGAATCAAGAGATGCCGAGATCTGCATATGCAATGAACAAAGCGGCTTTCCGAGAGCAGAAATATGGATCAATGATATACCGCCCACGCCCGATACAATTGGCGTCCATTCTACCACCCTCGAATGGCCATCAGCTCGCCACATATGAGAATTGATGGCTATGACGATACCAGGAGCGGAAGCTCACATCATTGTCCAAAGTCAAGACGAGATCCATGTGATGATCGACTATTTCACCGACCAATTCCGACGATGGTCTCTGCCGAGACTCAACTTTATAAAACGAAAACCGAACCGAATTACATGGCGAATCACAGAGAGATTACAATTACAATCCCGAATCACCAATGAATCCCACCTCCAATTCGGAGATCCAAGTTACACTGCTACTGAGCCAGGATGGCAATCAACAATCAATATGATGATGAAGTCGTCGACGGAGCAACGAATTTTCAAAGAGGGAGATAGCCGTGTCTACACGATCAAATCCTACCGACAAGTCGAAGCCCACCGAGAGGCAATCCACCGAGACACAACGAGAAGTCGACCGAGATGTCTACCGAGAAGTCGATCAAGATTCTACTGAAGCCGCCTATCAAGTGAAACCACAAAGTCCGCCGGATGGTCACCGAAGCGGACTTCGAACGACGATTACCGAGTCAAGCAGCATCACCGAGTCAATGCCACTTACCGATGGCAACTGACAGAAATATTCCACCAAGCACTGCACGTAGGCTCGGGAGAGCGCAAGTGCAATTGAACTTGTTAAGTATAACCACTTTAGAGAAGCTTACGTATTAGATGTCAACGAATGAGACGCGACTACATGCACTTGACGTATACGATTGATGATCACCGATGGCTATGAACGATGCCGGCAGCGGAAGCTCCCATCGATGCCAAGTCATGAGCGGTAGATCTATCACCCTGATGATTCTGACCAAGAACCACGCCGAGATATGAACTACGCCGAGATATGAACCACGCGGAGAGATGAACCACGAGTGCGGTACTGGATGGCACGTTGGATGCCGGATGAGTTTGGGAGTAAATATAAGGGGGAATTGAGGTCCGGGACTCGGGAGCGGAGGAAATGGGTCGATAGAGTTTCGGAACTCGGGACCGAGAAAAGTAATCAATTGGGCATTCCTTTCTTCTGTATCTTCTCTTCTCTACTCTTCTCCATACTTCTTTACTTCTTTGGATTTCGGCCCAGTACAAATGGCGTCGGCACGGGTTTTTACCACCTCCAGATCACAGCCAAGTGGAGGTGGAGTTTCCCCGTGCGCCGGATCCGCCGAATGGCCACCCTGAGCGGTCCTGATCGGTTGTGGATCTTATGGGTTCGTACGATTACGTACGTGGCATGATTGTTTAATGCTTTCTTTCCTTTTCTCTTGTATGGTTTATGCAGCCCAGGAGGTCTGCGCCTAAAGAGGGGGATAATGTAACGGAGGCACGTGACCCGGGCCAGGTAACGGCCATTCTATATAGTCGGCTCGCCACGAGCCTTAGATCTCTAGTGATAATCTTACATATACATCTACACCTACTATCACTCGCATCCACGTTTGCAACCGTTTTCCTATAATTACCACACGTATGCAAATGAGGCCGAACGCTGGCGTACGTGCCCTTACAGGAACCTGGTACACCGCATATACACTGGACGCTGGAATTTCTTGTGGTGTCGGGACTGGAGCACTGTTCATGGTTGAAGTTGGGAATACTCAGACATACGGGCACATCCAGACTAAGCGGAGCTATTGGCAACACGGATCGCTTGGTGTGGTCACAACCATCAATTTGCTGGCTTATCAGCACTGAGACATTTTGAATAACCATACATACATTCATGGGGCATGCAAAACCGCTCACAGGGATCAATCAGGCTGCGAGTGGCAGTTCCTGGAACCCCCTTGTGGTGTGACGTACAAGGATGTGTAAGAATACCGTGGGGATGTGGTGATAGCAGCTGGTGCCAACTAGGTTTTGTTGGGTTATCGTGAAGGGCCTATTTATGTGAGTCAATCGATCCATCATAGTACACCTAGCATACCAATCAGGCTGCTGGTAGTCAATCTGCGCAAACAAACCTGGGGAAGAACCCTATTCCCACAGTGAGATTCCTCAACATGGTGGAGACCAGTTCAGTAACGTCCTCCCTGCTAATCTTGACCTCCTGCCCAACCAATATTACAACAGTCGCGCCGAGATGCCGATTAATCTTATTGAATGGCACTGTGTGAATCAAAGCCAGGTATGAGAAAGTGTTCAGCGCATTGTGGCATTTAACGACTTTCACCTCGTTGACCCAGACATGGTTACGCTTCCGTGGTCTATGCTTCAGGTCTTACCTGCGGATTAAGGCCAAATATGGCAACAGACTTCTCCCCTTCATTTTACAATTATGAGTATACATTCTTAACTCTGTTTCTTTTGGAGTTCATTATTGCCGTTTCCTTTGTGTTTGCGATGTGTCTTTGGGTCTGTTGCTGGGATTATGTTTCAGGGATTGTAGTTCAGGAGTGGTTTTTCTTCGCTGGGGGATGGAGATTGATACCAGTGAATCCGTATAGGGTGCCATTTGGTAGCTCTGGGTTGGCAGGATATCCAGGGATTTGGTTCCATTCACTTATGCGGTGGGATTTTGCTTGCCAATGTAAATAGCTCAGGCACCAGAATAGATACTCGGATTCATAATGGGACAGGGGTATTTGGACCCAGTGATAGTTCTAAGTATAAGGGGACTCATGGTAAACTTACTCTTATATCAGAAGCAGAGCTGCTGTATTACAAACCGCCAATGGCTAAATGTAGCACCATATCGGACTTGTCTAAAGAGATTAGTTCCAGACTCTCACAATCCCCTGGATCGTCGCGGTGCTCGGCCCATATGGGCTGCCCACGCAACCACCTCACTACAGGTCCAAAAATGGTCATCAGAGGCCGTCCTTTTTACCAAGTCTTCTTTAGTAGCAAATACAACCTTCTGTGAAAGTGAATTGTAAATTATATGTGATGTGACTTTGAAAGTCTTACTGCCCCACCAACATTCGCTCTCTGAACTGGCAACTCACCCCATGTCTATGCACCACCACCCACCTTTCTCCTTTACAGGTGATTGAATTGCACAAAATGATGCCTTTCGTTATTGAGACACCACAGTTACCTCCATTTTGATCATGCTTAGCAAAGTTTGAGTGGAGATTTGGTATTTCTGGCTGGGCTTTCCTGCTGGCAAAGCCACCATCCCAGCTACTTTCCCATCTCAAGGTATACTGAAAATTGCCCATGACTCCAGCTCTGGCTGAGGGGTAAAGATATGCCCGCTTTGATATCTGACAAAGTGGATTTTAGCCTTGTTCACTATGAGAGCTGTGCAATGGGTATTGGTATCCCCCCTCTGAGCCTCAACTCTTGGGAACATTGCAGATGGAATTCCTTGTGTATAATGATATTGGAACTTCAGAGCATGTCCTCAGCACTACGCTTGAAGGATATTTTGGGGTGTTATAGGCAGAGTTGTCCATCTGGGCTGCACCGTGACATTTTCGAGTTTTTGGGGAGCTGAGCTTCAGACAACCCACCCAACAAAAACCGCACTTTTTATCGGCATCCCATTTCTATACAGTCCTTAATTTTGGTCAAAATACTCTCAGGACATAAGAAAGTAAGTATATAATGCTCGCAGGCCACCCCTACAGAGTACTGGTTGCATCGCTAAACATTTGCAGGTGGGGAGTCGGTTGCCAAGCCCAAACGGGCCGGGATTGCCAAAGTTACGATTCCAGGGATATCGGAACTCATTCACCAGCAAGTAGCTTGGATGCTAAGAGAGAGTCTGGGGACAAGACTAGTACATATTATTGGAAATCTAGAGGAATATACTAAACTACCGTGAAGGGATACCGATCTTTCCAAAGGGGCGATCAATACAACATGCTACAAGGCCGGCTGAAGCCATTCTCGGGACTATTGAAGATCTGCCGACAGTTGCACCCAGGAGAGCCTCGACATTGCGTTAACCGAATACGACCAACTGACACAACCTTAGATGTGACCATCTGATCTCACTCAACAAGATATTGCGGGAAGCTGTTGCATGTATACTTCGGTCGTCAGTCTCAGCACGATCTGAGGTCTTGCATGAGAATGAAGACATGTATGAAGATGGTGGCTGTATCAGGAAATGCATCAGGACCAGGCTGATGTGTCTCATGCTTGATGGAGCATAAGAGCACACATCTGAGAGATTATACATATACGGGCCTTAGGCCTTCGAGATAGAGGAACCAATCAAGCCAATTAGAAGTCACAGAAGCATCCAAAGTAATAGGTTATGAGCCCAGCGCTCACTCTCAGTTAAAAACTCTATGTGTACTTCAACATCACAATCTGTCAGAGCCTCAAAAACCCTAACCCTCTCTTAAACCTCAACACCATCGATCAAAATCTCAAGATGTCTGGTACTGAGCCTGCTCCCGCCTTCAACAAAACCGAATGGGGTAATATTCCTCTACTCACCTATCTTAACTATGAAATATGGAAAGAAACTATGACCATTGTTCTGGAAGCGATGGATGCATACGACATCGTCACCGGCCAAAAGCATGAACAACCTCAAATTGACATCGACTACCACAATTGGAAACTCCAAGCTGCAAAACCCAAAGCAAAGATCCATTTTTCATGCTCTCCCGCTATACAGTTTGTTCTCAAAGGCCTTTGATCTCCAGGGGCAATGTCGACAATGCTGCTAGCCCACCTGGAGGAAAGCGGCACTCACATTGTCAGAACTACTATTCAACATAACTTTCGAGCATGCCGCCTGCAGAAAGATCAAACACTTATACATTACTTTACCCTACTTTGCGACTATTGTATCCAGTTGATTGGTACACCACAAGATATCTCCGACAATGAAATGCGTAAACACATCTACAATAACCAACCAGAACAGTTCTCGACCATGAGCAATATCCTAGAGAACCAAATTCCCTTACCTATTGTCCAAGAAACCATGGACGCGCTCCGAAGAGACCAGCAGGCCGCCGGCCTTACGATGCAGAGGGGAGATGGAGTCCCCGGTTCATCCCTTTTGTCTTGCGGTCACTACCTTGAACACGGAGGCTACCGAGGACGATGACGTTATTCCGGATGCGGAAATGACGCTGGAAACAACGATCGCAATGACGATAAGGAATACACCTGCACTCACTGCAAATTGAACAATCACACTACCAAAAATTGTGGCATTCTCAAACGACTCAACAGCAAAGAAGAGATGTTATGCTATCACGGTGGAAGACCTGGTCAAATACGGCCCAATTGCCGAGCACACCAACACGGCTTTGAAGCTCAAAACAGGGTTAACAAAAGAAGCATAAAGGACAGAAAGTCAGATACGAAGGCATCACTCTCACAGCCAACTGCATCGTTAGTGGAGCACGGGATCGCAGCCAGAGACCGTGATCTCATTTGACAATCGAATTATGCCACTTCTGCCACTCTCAGATCGTTATCATCAACAGCGGTATCTCCGACATGCGTGGTGGACTCGGGAGCATCACAAAATATGTGGAACGATAGGGGCTGGTTCATCTCATTCAAAAGACTACCATCGCCCAGTACCATCAAACTTGGCGATGAGACGACAGTAATTACAACCTTTCATGGGTTTGTTAACATATCACAGGGCTTACAATTGAACGCACTTTATACTCCTATGTTCCGGCTCTCTCTACTCTCTATAAACCAACTTGATCTTGCCGGATATACAATGACTTTCAGGCGTGGAAAATGCTCCATATTTACCGTTAAGGCACCGACCATCATTGCCAATCATACTGGTAATCTCTATATACTATTATCACGTTATGCTCTCACCTCCGAAACTGGAACTGCAACTCCAATGACAGTACAACTGCGGCTCCAACAACTGATCCTAAAATTGCCGAACGAAAGAAGAGAAAGAAGGACATATCGTCGACAGTTGAACTTACTCCTGATTCCACAATTACAATGAGGCTCTGGTAGAGACAACTAGCACATCTACATCCAGCATCAATGCGATCACTTATAGAGGGATTCGAAGACTTAGATACAATGTGCGATGTCTGTCTTCAAGCGAGACACAAGCAACAATTCATTCAAACTCAAGTCAAGACAACTACACGACCATTCGGGCTCGTACACTCCGATACCTGCGGTCCATTCTCTATATCGACTAAAGGTGGCCATCTGCACTATCTCCTATTTGTCGACGACTACACCCGAAGGCCCACCGTATACCTCCTGCCTGATAAGAAACAAGGGACATGCATCGCCGCGTATCAGCGCTACCAAGCCAAGGTTGACGCCAGAGGATACAACATCAATCATTTTTTGCGCGACAACGGCAGTGGAGAATTGGACAATCGGCTCTTCGGACAGCTTCTGCCCTCAGGTGGTACAGCCCTCGAGTTCTGTCTGCCTTGCGCCCACCATTAACATGGAGTCGCAGAGAGAATGATTCGTAGGATTACAGAGAACGCAAGAGATATGATACTGGACTCCCATGCACCTCTCGAGTTCTAGGGGGAAGCAATCAACACTGCAGTATATCTCCGTCAACACCTACCAAACGAAGGACTCACCAAAGAGACAATTGCGACGAATATAAAACTCCTGACAAAACTGCACACATGATGCTAAATTCATATGGCAACCCTGAATATGACAAGCCGCATGATGATCCCGCTCAAATGAAAATCAGTTACAGAGCACCACCTCATCGGCTGCGCCAATTTGAATGCTATGTTAGCCGACTCATCCCAAAGAAGCAGAGAACAGACAAAACGCTTGGGGCTAGATCAAATGCCTGTATGATGGATGGATATGTACACGACTCAACAACTCTATGGAGAATTTGGGATCCAGAGCACAAAACGGTAAAGGCCCAATATGATGTGATTTTTGTCGAAGACAGGAATACATAAATCTCGTTCCCGCAGTCACTCAAAAACTTGAGCAAAAACGATCAACTTGAAGAAATTACCAATATCGACGTATTTGACCTACCACAGGAAGAAATACACATTCAAGAAATTGATACAGTTTGGAGGGGAACAGATGAGAGCGTGGACCATGGCCGCACAGGCTCTATGAGTGGAACGTAGGAACGCATGTCTCATGGCTGCACCGAAGATGCTCGCGGAATAAATGACGCAAATCCCGCGGCTACAGAAAATCCTGATCTTTCTTTAACTGTGCATACGAATCGGCACGAAGATCGAAGACCGCTTGATACAGGTGAAATAGATGGCCACCATATATATTCAGCTCCTGCAAAGGACGCTGACGAATATAAAGAACGACAAAGCAGTCTCTGTCCAACTCTCAAGTCTCACACACAAGTCCCAAGAGACAAGGTCATTACCAATAGCAATACAGGAAGACAATTACGTCGAGTAGCCACTGCTACCAAGGAAGAGAAGAAAGCCCTACCACCTACTGATAGAGTTACACGAAGCACAGGCAGAGCACGGGTAAATATCATCGAACTAATACACACTGCCTTAGAATCGACTACGACAATTAATGATCCCCGCACTTAGAAAGAAGCGATGCTCAGCCAACAAGTGAAGAAATGGGAAGCTGCGATCATGGACGAATACAACTCTATCATACGAAATAAGACGTTCACACCAACACAAGCACAATTCGGAAATGAGCCTATTAGATCACAATGAGTGTTCAAGACCAAGAGAAACCCCGATAGCTCAACAAGGTACAAAGCCAGGCTTGTGATCAATTGATATGAACAAATGGAGTATGGTGAGACGTATGCACCCATCAGCAAACTTACTACCTTTCGTTTGCTAATAGGCCTTGCCGCACGAAATAATTGGAAAACCATCCAAGTCGACGTAGTCACGGCTTTTCTCAATCCCAATGTGGACGATGACACTCTATTCATGAAACTCCCAGAAGGATGGCCGGAGCACGGACCAAACAGTGGACCAGACAAAGTCACAGTCGTTCGACTACGAATAGCACTGTATGGCCCCAAACACGCGCCACATCTTTGGTATCGGCATATCAACGCATTTCTCCTATCCCTAGGCATCATCCAATCTGAAGCGAATCCCAACCACTATATACGAAACCTCGGTGCAATGCTCCTACTTCTCTACGTTGAAGATATGGTCTTGGCTTACCCACCGAGTCAGTCACGGATGCAAGACTTAGTCGCAACATCGACCCGAGAAGCACAATATGTCGCATGGTCGGAAGCCTCGAAAGAAGGAAGATGGCTGCTGCAACTTTGAAAAGATACTAAACGAGACGACAACAACAATAATGACGATAATAAACCGCTTGCAACCCTCTGCGATAATGAGGGTGCACTCACTCACATCATCAATGGAACTATCAAGGCACGAACGAAACACATAGACGTTTGTTACCACAACACTCGAGATCTACACGAGCTTGGTATAGTCAAAGACTCCTGGGTATCAACAGAAGGAAACATTGCCAACATCTTTACGAAAGCACTACCGAGAGAGAAGCACGAGAAGTTTACGAAGGCTATGAGTTTATGGTAGAATGATATGGAATTGGTTATATTTGGGTATATTAGAACAGATTTTACTGTACGTGATGACTACGGACTGCACTCGATCCCTTCATACCACAGCCAACTGGGAGGAGGGTTTTGATGAGGCACCAGAAGACGTTTCAGATCGACTTTGTTTTGAACCTTGTTTTTGTAGACTCATGAAGATATGCACTTGCTACGGAATGCAGCAGGAGGGGGAAGTGTTGCATGTGTACTTGGATTGGAAGTCTCAGCACCATCTGATGTCTTGTATGAGAATGAAAACATGTATGAAGATGGTGGCTGTATGAGGATAAGCATCAGGACCAAGGCGATGCGTCTCCTGCTTTATGGAGCATACGGGTACACATATGAGAGATTATACATATACGGGCCTTAGGCCCTCGGGATAGAAGAACCAATCAAGTCAATTAGAAGTCAAAGACACATCCACAGTAACAGAAGTCCTGCCAATCTTCTCGCTCATATGTTTCAATCCACAGATCTTAAAGCGGGCATTGTCATCCGACACTCAAGATAAGCCATGCTTACCGTGTAATTTATCATTCACTCCCCAACACCGGTGTTCAAGTTCATAGAGTAGCAAAGGGGTTTGTTTTTGTTTTTGTTTTAATCATACTCTATTCACTCTATTTAGAGTATGACAGCCCCTTACTCCCCTCCACCGCTGGGCTAGCCGCCTAGATGGCAGAGCTCCGCTCCTGATACCCGTCATCCCCTTCTGACAAATGAAAGCAAAGCATCTGATGATCTATATAAACTACCAAGAAATTGTGATGAAAACAGGGAGAGCCCGCTGGCTCTCACTCCTCGTCCTCCTCCACACGTTTGTGTGCGAACTTCCCGATATCGGTAGCTATCAGGAAGTCCATCACCGCCTTATCGCACTTCACCATGGAGAGCAGCTCAGGGCTTTGCACGTGTCGGCATCTCCCCGCTCTCCATCCCATTGCTTTCCCCACCTCCGTCCAGAGCGTCTTCTGCTGGTCTCTCCTTTGCCTACCGTGGCAGAAGATATTCTCCCGGGTCTGGGCCACCGTCCTGCCTCCGCTACCGCACCACCAGCATTTGTTGTCGCGTCAGCATCCGAACTGTTTTAGGTACATTGCCACTGGCGCGTGTCCGGATTCCAGCCGGCAGAACCTGCCCGACAGTGATTTGGCACTATTCTTTGGGATGTGTCTCTTGCTCCCAGCTTTGCCTTTAAGTCCGTAGCCGTACTGATTGCCACATCTATCAGCCTCCCATTGAGCCTTCGTCACCGTCTTTGCTTGTGAGATTCATCTTGTCCTGTTCGCCACTGAGGTATATACTCACACTCACACTGTGCCTGACCTGCGCCCCTCTCTCACTAGATGCGCATGGCGATCTGCTTCCTCATTTGCAGGGTTGCCGGTGTGACCTGGGACCCAGGAAATATCTGACTGTATACCGGCTTCACGAAGAGTCCTCGCCCTCCCGGTAATCCACCTAGCCAGGGGCTGCCCTCGCCCCAGTTCAGGGTGCTGTGTTCGTCGAATGGCCGCTTGCGAGTGGCTGAACACGGCTACCTTCGTCACTGCGCGTGGCTGCAGTGTCTCCCTCTTCTTCACTGACTCCCGGAGTGTGAGTCCGATTGCCCACAGCTCTGCATAATTGATGTTCATTCCTCTGGTGCCTAGGGGGCTGCGGTAGGCTTTCCAGCGGTCTCTGTGCTTGCACACAGCGACAGCTCCTACTCTGCCGTACTCGGATCGCGACCCGTCCGTCCACCACATCCAGACTCGTGCACCCACTTTGGCCTCTCTTTCTTGGCGCCCAGCAGATCGCCTCTGTCTTAGCCGCCGTGCTTTACTCAGTATGACCGTCTTCACAGGCGGCTCTTTGTCAGGGTTCGGCGAGGGCATGGTCTCCGCTTCCCGGCCTCTCTGGTGCTCCTTTGTCAGAACTCTGCATATCGGTGCGCCAGACATGGGGTGGTCCTGTACCTCCTTTAGTTTGAAGCCTTTGCACACTCTTGCGAGCCTCGCTGTGAATCCTTCCTGCCTGCATCAGCAACTACCCTGATTTCCGTCTGAAACTCCCAGGGGGTTCCGGACGGCTCTGACGGCTCTGACCGAACCGCGTATGCTCTGACAGAGAAGTACACGCGGCCGGTCGGCCATGCGACGGGTCGCGTTGCATACGTACCTCCTGTACTTTGTGGTTACGTATACGCATCATCAGAACGAAATGTGTGTTACACTCTTTGCAGGGGCTGCAGCTATGCTGAAGCCGTTTTTCAGGAGTGTATCAGACCATAGGAGGGCATTCCTGGCGGCATTCAGAGTGACTTGGAGCGCCAGCGACAAGCCTGGGAGCATCTCGAATCACAGTCATGTATTCAGTTTGTATTCTCATCTATGTATCTATGTATCTATATAGCTACCCATCTCCACACGGTATATCTGGACTGGCTTCACGCGGTTATACTCCGAGGCCGTGATGGTATACTCCCCGTCACCCTGTCCACCTCCGTTACCACTGTATCTCCATACAACCGCCGTCGCTCCTTGAAGATGTACTTGATCGAACCTGTTTGAGATGCACTTAGAGGCCGTGATTGAGCGAGTTTGGTGATGCACTTGTAGGCCATGCTCGTGCGAACTTGGAGGCCATAATCGAGCCAGTTCAGAGATACACTTGGAGGCCGTGATCGAGCGAGTTTGGAGTTATGCCATGAGGAGGACATGATCATGCTAACTTGGAGGCCGTGATCGAGCGAGATTGGACGAGTACTTGGAGGCGGTCAATGGACGGCGCACCGTGTGATGAGACTCTATTCATCAGTTAGTTAACTCACAACCGTGGGAATCATGTAGGGAGGTACGTTGGAAGCTGAAGCTACATTCAGGGGTCAACTCGTAATCATGAGAATGAAGGTAAGACAAACAATCTTGGGTGGATGCTGTACTCGGTGTATGCTGTACTCAGTGTCTACTCATGATCATGTCATGGAGTGATAAAGAGGGATGACATAACTTTGTGTTCTGCGGTGATGGTTGGGTTGTGGACGAGAAAGTGAGAGATGGGAGATGAAGATGAGAATGATATGGAGGATACAATTGGATATGAGACATCCGGGGTACAACTTGCCTGATTGGGTTGGGAAGATCTCGTGTCGGTGTTATTACACGCAGGATCGGGACTCGTACCTGCCGTATCGGGGATGGTCAATTGACTCGCACACGAAATTCTCTAAATCCTAGTTTCTCATGATGATTTCCCCCATCTCCTCTGATCTCTCTTTTTCTCATGCTCAACTCTACCATCACCTAAGAACACAAAGTTAAGTCATCCCTCTCTATCTCTCCATGCCATAATTATGAGTTAACACAGAGTACAGCATACACCAAGTACAGCATCATCCCAAGATCGACAGTCTCCCGCTCTCACCCAGTTTCTTATCTCTCGGCGGATGTTGTACCCAACTCTCTACATTCCCACAAGTAAAAGTTAACCAATGAATAGATTCTCAGCTGCCGTCGCGACTCCAAGTACTCCTCCCATCTCGCTCGATCATAGCCTGCAAGTGCATCTCCAAACTCGGTCGATCACGGCCTTCAATTGAAACTCCAGACTCGCTCGATTACGGCCTGCAAGTGTATTTCCGAACTGGCTCGATTACGGCCTCCAAGTTCGCACGAGCATGGCCTCCAAGTGCATCTCCAAACTTGCTCGGTCACGGCCTCCAAGTGCATCTCTGAGTTCACTTGATCTACGTCTCCAAGGGCATCTCAGACACGCTCGATCTAGTACATGTTCAAGGAGCGACGGCGGTTGTACGGAGATACAGGGGTAACGGAGGTGGACAGAGTGACAGGGAGTATATATTCGGCATACTCCGGAGTAGATAGACATCATCTCATTTCCATCTCCTCTTATCATACAATGAACATTCACACTCTGTCTTTCCCAACTTTTGGTCTCACTCGGTCTGTCCGAGATTTCGTGGATCCGCGCAATTGCGTGGATCCTCACGCCCAGATAGTATCATATCTTCTCACCTTCCTACGCTCCTCGAGCTTGATGTAGAAGGAACGCGAGAAGAGATTTCCTCAGCGTCACCCATTGCAATCCCGATGCAAACGTGTACCCAATGAACCCATTCCGACATATGTTCACAGTTGGCCACAACGCCAGAGTGTTTGTTTAAAATAGGAGACCGACAGAGCAAGAAGAAACCGCGAAACGGCGATCAGAGAGCGATATACAAAGCGATGCGTGGTATAGATGCCGGGCGCGGAGTAATCCGCCACCGGGGTGTCTCTGACAGCTCTGACGGAGCGGGTCAACTGTGACGGAGCCATTCAGCCCGGAAGGAAATGTTTTTTGCTGATGTGGTGTCCAGGGCTACTAGCGCAGGTGTGAGCACTGACTCTCTGATAAGTGCACCCATCAGCGTCATGGGGATCGCGCCCAGGGTTGATCTAGCTTACCAATTGAGGAGGAGTTGAAGATTCTCTCGTCGGCAGATCTCCTATGGGTCCCAACCGAGCTCGCTTCCATACAGCGCGACAGCTTGAACACAGGCTATCTGAACAGCTCACACTCACTCTGGGACCATTCCATGTATCTTGGTGAGTCGGCACAATCGGGATTCTACTGCCCTGGCCTTCTTTATGGATTGGTTGTGATGATTTTTGAACGTCAGGTAGGTGTCCATCCAGACTCCCCGGCATCGAGTCGCCTCTGTATTGAATCAGACGAAACCGTTCCCTATCTCAATTGTGTCTATGAGTTTCGGCCGGAGGTGCTTCTTGTGGCGTTTCCTGCATGTGAACAGTGCGGCCTCCGTCTTTGCGGTGTCAAACTGGAGATCTCGTCTGCTGGCCCACTCAATGTTCTCGGCTGCGCAGGCTTGAAGTTGTTTGACCACCTGGTTCACATCCTTCCCAGTTGCCACCCATCTGAGGTCGTCTACGAAGGAGAGGCCTTCGGCTTGGACTCTCTCGTCCCTCCGACAGTATCTGTCCAGCGGTGTGTATCGCAAAGAGAATCGGCGATATTGGTCAGCATTGCGGGACACCTTCTTCCAAGGGGTGACTCTGTAATACATTGCCTTCGATTACGATCTCCACCGTTCTCTCTGAGAGAAAGCTCGCTGTCCATAGTATCAGATCTCCATCTAACTTCTTGGCCTGCATTGCATGGATTAGCCGTCCTCTCGCTGCGCTTGGGAATGCTGCTTTGATGTCCATCAGGAGGAGACCCGTGATGTTGTCCTCTTTACACGCGGAGTGCGCTCACTCGACGATGATGGCTGCAGCTTCGATGGCCGACCTTTTGTTCCTGCTGCCAAACTGGCGGTCGCTTTGTAGCGCCCTTCTCTCAGCCTCGTCGGACAGCAGCTCTGCAGCTTCTTTCTCAACGACTATCCCCTTGCTGCTGAGCTGAGAGATTGTTCGGTATGATTGCAGCTTTGTATAGTCCTCCTTTCCTGGCTTACGAATCACCACCCTGATCGCGCGTTTCCAGATGGCTGGGTGAAGACACGTTTGAACCGCTGCCTTGGTTAGTACTACAATTCTCATGCTGTTCCATTTCCAGAGTAGGCGTATGGCTCCGACCGACTGCTTGTCTGGGCCTGGGCCTTTCTTAACCGACTGCAAAAACAGAGCTGGTTTGACTGACTGCTCAGTTATGCATTCGTGGGCCTGGCTTGGTGGAGGTATTTCTTAGTACTGGTCCCTGGAATTGAGGGAGAAAGCCTCTCATCTGAGCATTTCCTCCTGTTCGGCAATGGTATTTGCTTGCTTCCCATCTCGGTCAGTCAACGCTTGCATGGTGGCTCCTGCTCGAGAGTTGGTAAACTTTGCTGCCCTCCAGACCATGCCCCCCCTAAGGTTCTGCAAGTAGTCATCCCGCATCCGGCTCTTGGACTGTCGAATTGACTTTTGCAGTTCTGCTTCCGCGCGTGCTGCCGCCTCTGACCTCCTTCCCCTTCTGTTTCCTCTGCCCAGTGCGCTTCTCCTCTCCATGATCTCGCGGTTCCACCGCCTCTTCGATCAAGCACAGATTCTGATTTTCTTCGCTTTGCCATCCAGGACTTTGCTCAATGTTGCGTGACTCCATTCGGCCTCTCGCTCTACATCGTCTCCCGTGCATTCCTTTCCTCGATGGGCTCTGTCTCTCTGCAGCTCCTGCCAAAGTTTCTTTGCTGCTTCCTCGTCCTCTTTTGACATGGCGGCCAGGTTCCATCCTATGACTTACCCGTGCTCTGCCTCCTCCTGTTTGTCGATGTTAAACTCCCATTCGATCACCTTGTGGTTGGAGCCTGTAGCGTGGCTCCCCTCCTGTATGGTCCATCGCGTGATCGGTTGGGTGGCCAGGGTCAGGTCTATGGGCAATTCGCCGTCTTCGCCGCTTCTCTCCAAATCGTGAGTGGGCCTGTCGTCATGTCCAATCTTTCGCCCGTACTCGTCTATAGTCTCCACCCAAAACGTCGCATCACGTTATTCCCGGAATCTCGTGTCCCACCTTCTTCTGTGTGCGTTCATGTCGCCCACAATTATTGTTCCTCCTCCCAGTCAGATGGCTCTGTGCCAGTTTGTCTTCCTCGGCCGTCTCTGTCCAGTCTGTAGGTCTCATTGATCATAATCATTGATAATCCTCGTCATCTTGTCTCCTCTTCTTTTTACATCCGTCACCATGACATCGTCGTTCGCGCCCCTGATTAGGTCTGTCCGTTTGTCAGTTGCAAGGCCACTTCCCTTGCACACCGCCGTCCAAACTCACTTCCGTTTTCCATTTTCATACACTGGGTGACTGATTCTGATTCTCCCTGTTTCCCCCGGCAGCTCCTCATATCGTACTAAATCGGCGTTTTGATCCACTCCCGTCTCCAGCGCTGCCAAGGTCCACATGTAGGACCTGGCGCAATTGTGCTGGATTGCTCTAATTATTGGAAGTGACGGCTCCCATTTTGATCTCTGCCGTGGTCTCACTCATGGTCACGTCTTTCTCCACCTCCGCCCCCTCCATCTCTATCTCTGTGGTCTCGCCCTTCTCGTTGTCAGCCATCGGCTCCCCTTCTGTATTCCTAGCCTACCTGGTGCCAAACGCTACTGTCTTGGCCCCCATTACCTCCCTTGTCTCTCCTCCCTTCGGTTGCACTCGCCTGCTCTGTCATACCATTGTGATGGCTTCGATTTTGCTTGCACACTTTCCGCTGATTGCAATATGATTCCCCTTGCATTTCGGGCATTTTTCGTTCGTGTGGCTGCATAGTGTCCCATGTTTCAATGCGCACCAGACCACATTGCCCCTGCACTCGCTCGATCGGTCTGGTCTGGCGCAGTATCCGCACTTCGGTTGAAGGTGGCTGCACGTGCTCTCGATCTGGCCCCATCCACAGCAGAGCTCCCAGAGTCTGTCAGAGCCCGCATTCGTGTACGGTTCCACTTTGTATCGTACTCCTGCAGTATTTACGCCGTTTTGTTTGTTTTATTCATACTGTGTGCACTCTAATTAGAGTATGACAGGACCCAATATCCCCTCCGCCTCCGGGCGAGCCGGCTAGATGGCGGAGCTCCCCCGCCGCTACCCTTCATCCCCGCTGACAAATGAAAAGACTAAATGATAGACCAACCCACGCCCAAACAGAAAGGAAAAGAAAAGAAAAGAAGGTATACGCCCCCGCCCCTGAGTCAGCCTCTGCGCCTGCTCCATACCGCTCCTTCATCTAGGTGGGAACTTCCCAACTTCAGTAGCCGCCAGGAAGTCCATCACCGCTTGGTCGCACTTTTCCACGGAAAACAGCTCAGAGATCTGCACGTGTCTGCATCTGCCCGCTTTCCAGCCCGTCGCTTGTCCCACCGCCTTCCATAGTGCCTGTTGCTGGTCTCTCCACCGGCTGCAGTGGTGGAAGAGGTGCTCCCGCGTCTGGGCCGTCCTGCCTCCGCCGCCGCACGACCAGCATTTGTCGTCCTCTCGGTGGCCGAACCGTTTCAGGTAGACTCCAGTGGGTGCATGCCCGCACTGTAGTCTGTAGAACCTGGTAGCCACCGACTTCACGCTTGTCATCAGAACGGGTCTCTTGGTCCCCGTCTTGCCCTTGAGTCTGTAGCTTAAGTGCTTGCTGCACTTGTCGGCCTCCAACTTTGCGTTGGCTGCTGACCTCCCCACGGAGATTCGCCTAGCTCTATTCGAGGCCGAGGTGTGTGGCCGCTCTATCACCGTGTCTCCGCTGGCGTCTCGGGCTAGGTTTGCCTGACAGTCCACCACTTCGTTTCCAGGGATGCTGGAGTGTCCCGGGACCCAGTGAATCTCGGTTGCGATGCCATGGGCGAGGAGTGCCCGCGCTCTCTGATTGATCCGCCTCGCTAATCGCGGCCCCGGGCCCGGCTTGAGGTGTGCCGCTCGTTGAATTGCGGTCTGCGAGTCGCTGAAGATAGCCACCGTCTTCACTCCATGCTTTTGCAATGTTTCTCTCTTCTCGATCGTCTCACCGAGCGTGAGTCCAATCGCCCACGGCTCGGCGTCGAAGACCTCCATGCGGCCAGTGCCCAGAAAGCTGCGGCGGGACCTCCATTGATTTCCATGTTTGCACACTGCTGCGGCCCCCACTCGGCCATCGTCTGAGCGCGATCCATCTGTCCACCACATCCAGACCCCTGCTCCTATTGTGGCTTCTTTCTCTCTCGCCCAGCGCTGCGCGGTTCTCTTGGCAGCGGTGGTGTCGTCCAGTATGATGGTCCTGACCACTGATTCTTCGCCCGGGGCCGGCCACATCATGCCTTCGGTTGTTCGGCCGTGCTCATGCTCTTCCTTGACTACTCTGCATATCGGTGCACCTGAGGAGGGGTTTCGGTGTAACTCTTTCAGCTTGCCGCTGCATGCGTCTGCTAGTCTCACTGCGAATCGCTGCTGTCTGGAGTCTAAGACTACAGGCGCGGGTGTAAACCCTGACTCTCTCATAAGTGCACCCCGTGGAGTTGTGGGCAGCGCGCCCAGGATGGACCTGGCTTGTCGATTGAGGAGTAGTTGGAGGTCATCCCGCCTGCCCGCTTCTTTGGGATCCCACCAGAGCTCACTCCCATACAGTGCGACCGCTTGGACGCACGCCACCTGGAGGGCCCTTACGCTCTCAGGAACAATGCCGTATGTCGTGGTCAGGGTTCGGAGTCTCGCTTCTGATGCCCTGGCTTTCTTCATGCATCGGTTGTGCTGCTCCTTGAATGTTAGATGTGCGTCCATCCAGACTCCCAACCAACGTGTCGCCTGTCTATTGAATCGTATGACCCCGCTGCCGACTCTAATCTTTGCTGTCAGTTTTGGCCGGAGGTGGTTCCTGTGGGCTCGTCTGCGCGTGAATAGTGCCGCCTCCGTCTTTGCCGTGTCGAACTGTAGCCCTCGTCTGCTTGCCCATTCGATGCTGCTTGCTGCACATCTCTCAAGTATCGAGACGACATGGTTGACATCGCTTCCGGTCGCCACCCAGCCGAAGTCGTCTACAAAGGACAGCCCTTCGGCTTCTGATACGTACTCTTCGACCCATTTGATCAGTCCTGAGCTGTAGATTGCGAAGAGGATCGGTGACACCGGTGAGCCCTGTGGGACCCCAGCTTCCACCGGATGTCTCTCCATGGCGTTGCCCTCGATTATCATCTCCACTGTCCTTTCCGAGACAAAGCTCTCCGTCCATCGTATAAGGTCTCCATCCATTTGCCTGACCTTCATTAGGTTGACTAGCCTTCCTTTTGCCACGCTTGGGAAGGCTGTCAACCATGATGGCCGCTGCATCGATGGCTGACCGGCCTCTTCTGCTTCCGAATTGTCCGTCGCTCAGTAGTCCTCTTCTCTCGGCCTCATCTGACAGCAGCTCAGCGACTACTTTTTCGACCACTTTTCCCATGCAGCTCAACAGCGATATGGAGCGATAGGCCTTCAGCTGCGTGTAGTCGTCTTTGCCAGGCTTGCGAATCACCACGCCGCTAGCCCGCTTCCATACCGATGAGTGTCTTCCCGTGCGAATGGCCGCCTTCGCCCGCCTCATGATCCTCTCTTTGTCCCACTTCCAGAGCAGCCGTATGGCGCTGAAGGACAGCTTGTCCGGCCCCGGTGCCTTTTTTACCGATTGAGAAAATAGGGCTCGTTCAACTGCTTGCTCTGTGACGCGTGTGTGTGCGCTGCCGGCGGGAGGTAGTTCGTAGTACTGGTCGTCGTCATCCGGAGGAAAGGACTCGCGCCTCAGCATCTCCTCCTATTCCTGTGACGTGTTTGCTTGCTTGCCTTCCCTGTCTGTTAAGGCCTCCACGGTCATGCCTGCCCGAGGGTTCGCGTATCGCGCTGCTCTCCATACCTCGGCCCCCCTCAGGTTCTGCAAGTACTCGCTCCACATTTTCCTCTTGGACTGTCGAATCGACTTCTGGA